>OGOS01002099.1_pt1 | contig 11355 bp, 11 predicted proteins | sample 1552701 | NCBI WGS metagenome assembly OGOS01 (sample SAMEA2580128, study PRJEB22360) | human gut metagenome | biome: human gut; feature: human-associated habitat; material: faeces | place: Denmark | collected 2008/2010
CCACCCTGTCCATCCTGCGCAACGCAGTGTTTGCCTTTACCGGCCTCGGCGTCATCATCCTGTACGCCATCTCCGGCAACACCGGCACGGACGCGGGCGATTACACCGTTAGCGTCACATCCCAAACGGGCAAATGGGCGGACGGCAGCACCGACGCCGTGACCGCAGCGTGGAGCATCGGCAAAGCCACGCAGGAAGCGCCTAACGGCTTGATCGGTGTCGCGCCCACCACCGTGGGCGGCAGCACCATGGGGATGGTAAAGACCGAGTCGAGCAGGCCCTTGATGCGACTCGAGGTACCCATAGTCTTCCACGCGGCAAACAGGCCCAGTGCAAAGGAAATCAGCAGGGCAAGGCCGCTCGTTTTAATGGACACCCAAAACGGGCGATAGTCGATATCGCCCAAAAAGGAAGCCAGTGAGGTCAAGGGCCCCTGCTCATCCCGCAACACGACAGACGATGCCTCTACCATTTGAGCGCTATCAAGCCAACGCGCGCCGCCCTTAGCATCACCCGAGGCTGATGCAATCACCACATAGCGGTCCCCATCCGCACCGCGCTCGTCAAAGCCATAGGTATACCCGCCGGCATCAAACGTTGTTTCCGCCGTGACATACCAAGGAAGATCCACGTCCCCCAGCTGCGCACCTCCCATGCAGTTTGCGCTGTCGAGCTTGCAGACGAGGGCTTTGAGACCCGATACGCACTCGTTATCCTGCGGATCCAATCCATACTTCTCGACCGCCTTAGGCGATATCCACACCACAACGCGATCGGCAGCAGGCGCCACTACAAGGTCTACGTCCTCGTCAACGGGAAACCGGTAGCCCTCAGGCTGGCCCTCCATGGCACGAGCGGTCCCCTTGGCCAACCGCTCAAAACCCTCGATCCCATAGGAAAGCCCATGAGCGGTCGCAGCAACCTGGGCCCCGTCCTCAGCATCCCCAGCAAACGCAACTCCCGGCACCCAGCAAAGCGCGAAGGTCAAAGCACAGGCGACAAGCATGCGGAATCTATTAAGCACGAAAAGCTCCAAGCGAATACAAGGACGGAGTGAAACACAAAACGATGGAATTATCGCGCCAAGCCGCACTACTCGGAAAGCTCAAAGCCGTACTTAGCCCAAATCTTCTGGGCCTTCTTGTTGGTCAGGCAAAAGTCGATAAACGCCTTGGCCTCGTCGGCGTGCTCGGAGCTCTCGGCAACGGCACCCGGGTACACGATGGGCTTGTGCGAATCCTCGGGGCACACGAAGGCCTCCTCGATGCCGTCGTAGCGGAAGATATCGGAGCTGTAGACAAAACCGGCCACGCAGTCGCCTGTGGACACATAGGCGGCGGCGGTACCAACTTTGTCGGCCAGGGCCACCTTGTCGGCGATCTCGGGAGCATACTCGCCATCGTCGCCCTCGGTGCCGGTGTAGAGGCCCACGGAGGCCAGGGCCTGGTTGGCGTACTTGCCGGCGGGAACGGTCTTGGCGTCGCCGATGGCGATCTTGCCGTCCAGATTCGCGACGTCGGCGATGACCTCGACCTTGGTGTCGGAGCCCTCGGCGCGAATGATCACGAGGTCGTTGACGAACATATCCTCACGGGTGTCGGCATCGACGAGCTCGGCGGCTTCGGCGTCGTCCATGGTGCCCTTGGAGGCCGTGATGAGCACGTCGACGGCGGCACCGGCGCGCATCTGCTCGACAAGGTCGCCAGACGCCTTAAACTGCGTGTCGGCAAACGTGGTGCCGGTCTGCTCGGTGTAGAGCTCCTGAACCTCGGGCAGAGCTTTCTCGAGCGAGTTAGCGGCAAAGACCTGCAGCTCGACAGCCTTCTTCTTAGAGGAAGACTTGACGGAGCCGGCATCGGAACCAGCGGGCTCGGACGTCTTGTTGCCCGAGCAGCCGGCAAGGCCAAGGCCGGCGGCAGTGGCAGCAGAAAGCGAGACAAAACCGCGGCGTGAAACCATATCGAACATATTCAACCCTTTCGGACCTTGTGCCCGGGCACCCCACCGCGGGCTTTAATCTGCAATCAGATTATACTTTGTTGCGAATAATGATTGTGAGAAATTATTCTCCCCAGAGAATATAGTTTCAAGTTACCGTGCAACTTGGCGTCGCTTCGGCGGAAAACAAAAGCGGAGCGACCGATAAGGTCGCCCCGCCGCAGGTAGACCGCTTAGTTGGTATGTCCGCCGCCCGCCGTCATTTGGGCCGCATGCTCCAGCTGGTCTGCTATGGCCTCCCAGCTTTCGCGGGCGGCCTTCGTAGAACCGGGAAAGTTTACGACAAGTGTATGACCTCGTTGCATGCAAATAGCGCGCGAGAGCATGGCGCGGCGCGTCTTGGTCATCGAGTACGCACGGATTGCCTCTGCAATACCCGGCACATCGCGGTCGCAGACGGCACGCGTCGCCTCGGGCGTCACATCGCGCATCGAAAGCCCCGTGCCGCCGCAGGTGAGCACGACATTGGCGTGACTCTCATCGGCGGCTTCCACAATGGCATCACCAATCTCGCTGACGTCGTCGCGCACGACCACATGCGAGGCGACCGTCCAGCCCTGCGCCCCGATAAGTTCCTCGAGTGCGGCTCCAGCCTCGTCCTGAGCAAGATCGCGCGTGTCCGAACACGTCACGATCGATATCTTCAACTCCATAGTCTTCCTCCTACAACACCGTTCCCTCGGGCAGGTCGACGCGAACAACGTCCACGACATCTCCCGCCACAAACTCGCACGGTCCTTCGTCAATGCGCAACAGGCAGTTCGCGCGCTGCATAGTTCCGAGCAGCGCCGAATTCTGCGTCTTGGCCTCGGTCACCAACAGCTCACCGGTCTCGGGGTCGCGCAAAACCGTGGCGCGATCGAAGAAGCGACGATCTTGTCGCTTTTTCACGCTGTGCGTGAGCGTCGCCTGCTGCACGGGGCGCGCACCCTCGGCAAAGCCGCGCATCTTGCGGATCGCCGGACGGGCAAGCATCTCAAAGCCTACATACGCCGCGGCCGGATTGCCTGAAAGCCCCAGGTAGGGCTTACCTCCGAGCAAGCCAAACGTGATGGCCTTGCCGGGGCGCATCGAGATGCGATCGAAGAGCACCTCGCCCTCGCGCTGGACCAGCGCCGTCACATAGTCGTAGTCGCCCGCCGAGGCACCGCCGCTCGTAATGACAAAGTCGCACTCCTGCACGGCACGATGAACCAGCTCGGCAATCGCCTGCTCATCATCGGGCGCAATGCCGTAGAACACGGGCTCGGCACCGGCATCGAGCGCTTCGGCCATCAACGCCGACGAGTTGGAATCACGAATCTGACCGCGCGCCGGTACCTTACTCGGTGCGACCAGTTCCGTGCCCAGCGAGATAATGCCCACACGTGGGGCGGCGTGCACCTTCACGCTCGCGTATCCGGCGCTTGCCAGCAGACCCGCGCCCGCCGGAGCCACGACCTCGCCGGCGTGCATCACAGCATCGCCGGCATGGGTCTCCTCGGCGGCAGAGCGAACGTTCTCGCCTACCTTGGTAGGCGCCGAGAAGCGAACGTGCGAGCCCTCGTTGCCATCGCCGTCGAGCACATCGACGATCTCGTATTTCCCCACGGCGTCGGCACCTTCGGGCACCGGCGCGCCTGTCATAATGCGGACCGCCTCGCCCGCGCCGATAGCGCCCTCAAACACATGGCCCGCGGCCTCGTGTCCGATAACGTCGAGCGTCACCGGCGCCTCGCCAGATGCCTGCGCCAAGTCCGCCGAGCGCACGGCATATCCGTCCATAGCGCTGTTGGCAAACGGCGAGATGTCGATATCGGCCACCGCGTCCTCGGCCAAGGGAAGACCGGCGGCCCGCCACACGGGAATCTCGACGAGATCGGTCGGAGCAACGTGCGACAGAACAATCGACTGCGCGTCCTCCAGCGGAATGAGTTTCTCTGCCATATGCACCTCTTAATGCCACGGCGCACAACAGGGGCGCCGATTCTTTATGCTTGTCTCAGTATAATCCCCCGACGCACGACCGCGACTCGGCCTGTACCCGCAAATACACCTGTCGGTTGCAGGCCGCGAAACAGAATGGAAACCAACCCACCGGCTCGTCGCGTTAGCCGCGTTTTATAATGCTTGCGTTGCAACCTAAAAGAGGAACGTATGGCTCATAACGACAAACCCGAAAGCGCAAACGAAGCGCAGGATCATTCCCAGCCGCTCGACGAAGGCGGTTTTTTCTCCCTGAACGACGTCATCACGGCAGGCAGGCATCAGCTCACCCGCTCTGAGCATCTCTTGGCTGCCGACACGCGCCGCAACGCCCGCAACCTACTCGCGAGCGCCAAGTTGCTCGCACTCGTCGTCATCGTCTCGCTCGCCATGGGCGTTGCTGCTTGGGCGTTTTTGGCCTCGCTGAATATCGCGACCGACTATCGCGAGCACCATGCGTGGATTTACGCGCTGCTTCCCGTTGTGGGCATGGCCACCGCATGGGTCTACAAGAACCACGGTCTCGCCGCAAAGCGTGGCAACAACCTGGTCATCGACTCTGCTCTGGGCACACGCCTCATCCATATGCGCATGGCCGTCCTCACGTTTGTGTGCTCCACGCTCACGCACCTAACGGGCGGATCGGCCGGTCGCGAGGGGGCCGCGGTGCAGATCGGCGGCACCATCGCCAGCAACATCTCGAGCCTCGCCCACCTCAAAAAGCATGACCACCACGACCTCATGCTCGCCGGCATCTCGTCGGCCTTTGGTGCCGTATTCGGTTCGCCCCTTGCCGGAGCTTTCTTTGGCATGGAGATGTGCTTTATCGGCAAGATTGACTACACCGCGGGCATTTACTGCCTGGTCGCCTCGTTTACCGGCTACTTTACATCAATCGCCCTGGGTACCGAGTACGAAGCGAATGTCATCGCCAGCGTTCCCGCCATGACACCACGGACGGTTGTCATCGTTGTTATCAGCGCCATCATCTTCGGTCTGACGGCACGTCTCTTTGCCTGGTCGGTTCGAACCGTCAAGAGCCTGTACGGTCGCTTTATCACCAATTACCTTGTTCGCGCACTCATCGGCGCACTCGTGGTTTTGGCCGCCTATGCCCTCCTCGACGCTTGGGACTACGCCGGCCTTTCCACGTGGCTTTCCGGCGCCGGATTTGCAGGCAACACCACCCTGGCGGACGCAGCCATCAAGTTGGTCGTCACAGCACTTACCCTGGGCGCGGGCTTCCAAGGCGGCGAGGTCACGCCCCTGTTTGGCATCGGTGCGGCGCTCGGCGGCTGGATAGGTTGCCTCGTCGGAATCGATCCCAGCTTTCTGGCAGCGCTGGGCATGCTCGGTGTGTTCTGCGCCGGCCTTAACGTGCCCATCACCACCTGTATGATGGCCATCGACCTGTTCCACGGCACGGCAGCCGGGTTCTTTGTCATCGTGGCCTTTATCAGCTACCTAACCGCCGGTCACCGCGGCGTGTACCCCGCCCAGCGCATCATCTCACCCAAGCGCCGTTCGCTTATTGTGGATGAGGGCGGTACGGTAGCGGATGCTATCGAGCGCCACAACGACCTGATAGAGTAGATGTAATAATCGCCGTGCAGCCACAATCGGGGGCAATTCGACCTGAGCGCGACCGCACTGTCATGTCACACGCCGGGAGTCGCCCCATGCACGCAACTGATTTTGGTCGCACGCTCATCATCGCCAACCCAGCCGCCCAGTCGGGCGCCGCGCGCGAAGTTGCCGAGCGCCTGCAACGCTTTTTGGACATGACCGCGCGCGCATCCCAGTTTGACCTGGTGCTGACCGAGCGCATGGGACACGCCAAGGAACTGGCCGCCCAGGCAACGGACTATCGCACCGTTATCGCCCTTGGCGGCGACGGCGTGATCCACGAGGTCGTCAACGGGCTTATGACGCAGGATGAGGCGGTCCGTCCCGCCCTTGCCGTCCTGCCCGTAGGCTCCGGCAACGATTTTGCCCAAACGCTCGGTATCGATGATTTCTCCGGCAAGGATTTTGGTGCGCTGCTCACCTGTGAGCTGCAGCGTCAGGACATCGGGCGGATTCGCTCATGGAACCCCGCAAGCGGCTGCGGCGAGGCGATCGTCGAGTACTACGACCAAACGCTTTCGGTCGGCATCGATGCCGCCATCGGCCTTGGCACCACCGAGCTGCGCAAAAAGACCGGCTTGACGCCACTCTACACCCTCTCGGGACTTGAGCAGTTTGGCCTACGCTATCGCAACTACCCCATGACAGTCAGCTTTGACGAGGCGCCCGCCGAGCGCGTGAGGGCGATCATCATGGCGATTCAGCTGGGTCCTACCTATGGCTCGGGCTATCGCATCTGTCCCGACGCCGACCCCTGTGACGGCACACTCGACGTCTGCTACGCCTGCGGCCCCGTCCCTCGCGCGGTTGCCCTGCCTATGTTCCTTTCGGCCAAGGACGGCCACCATACCAAGTTGCCGCCGGTTCGCATGCGCCGCTGCCGCCATGCCGAGCTTACCTTTGAGGAGCCCGACTACCCCATCCAGGCCGACGGCGAGCCCGTTGTCGCCTCACGCATCGAGGTCGACATCCTCGCCGGCGCCCTCGAGGTCTGGCACCCCACCCGCTAACCCCACCTAAGTTGCGGTGAAATAGGGACTGTCTTACGGCTTTAGCTGCATAAACAGTCCCTATTTCACCGCAACTTACGAGGAGGCTATTCGTCGCTGCCCGGCTTGCGTCGGTTGGCTTTTTTAATCGCGTTGAAGTGCTTGTCATTGAGCCTGCGCTGGCGAGAGCGCTGAGGCACCTTGGTCTTTACGCGTCGGCGCGGTGGACGCCCGCGACGCTCAAGCTCAGCGCGCAGCTTACGCAGACAGCTCGCGCGATTCTGAAACTGGCTGCGGCTCTCACGCGCCGTCACGACAATCCCCGAAGGGATATGTTTCATGCGTACCGCCGAGTCCGTCGTGTTCACGCCCTGTCCGCCCGGACCCGTCGCGCGAAACACCTGCACCTCGCAATCGCGCGCCAACTCCTCGACCGACATCTCGGCATAGCGCGCATACTCGCGCCATTCCATCTTGTTCTCATCCATATCAGCACCTCCCCTCATACAAAAAATGTGACAAAGGGACAGTCCCTTTGTCACATCGCATACCAATCGCTTGTGTTGCGCGCTTAGGCGAAGGTGATCTCGCCGTTCTCGCAGTCCATATCGGCGATACGGGCCAAGCTCTCAACGCGGAAGCCGCGCTTACGGAGCTTATCGCCGCCGCCCTGGAAGCCCTTCTCAACGGCGATGCCAATGCCGGCAACTTCGGCGCCCGCAGCCTCGCAGATCTTAATAAGGCCCTCAAGCGCGCAGCCGTTGGCCAGGAAGTCGTCGATAATCAGGACCTTATCGCCCTCGGACAGAAAGCGCTTGCCGACAATGACCGGGTACTCCTTCTGCTTGGTAAAGGAATAGATGGTCGTGGCATACTGCTCGCCGTCAAGGTTGATGGACTGGGCCTTCTTTGCAAAGACCACCGGCACGCCGCCAAAATGCTGAGCTGCGATGCAGGCCATACCAATACCCGAAGCCTCAATCGTCAGGATCTTGTTGATCTCGACACCCTCGAACAGACGGGCCCATTCGGCGCCCATGTGGTCGAACAGCTCAACGTCGCACTGGTGGTTGAGGAAGGCATCAACCTTAAGGACGTTACCGGCCTTTACGATGCCGTCATGGCGAATACGATCCTCAAGCTCCTGCATGGCGCAACCCCTTCTCGCGGCAACGATACCGCGCGATTAATAAACGTTGTTCGATAGTCTACCACGGACCGACCCCCGCCCGCCCCACAAGCCACATCGCACCACAAACCAGTCTTTTTGGGACGGCGCGAATCGTGGCAGACAGCCTCCCAACGCACTAATGGCGGGCGCGCATCCTCACCAAACGCACCATGGCGAGCGCAAAGCCCACAGCGGCCACAGCCATGAGCACGTAGAACACCGAGCGAAAGCCGAATAGGAATACATCCGGACGGCCTGCAACAAAACTAGTCACGGCCTCGCCCATCGCCACGCTCATCTGCCCATACAGGATATTCGACGCCACCGTAATGCCGAGTGCCATACCCGCATAGCGCGCCAGGCTACCCAGGCTGCCCGCAAAGCCGAGCGCTTCGCGCGGAGCCGAGCCCATATACAACGAATTGTTAGGGCTCTGGAAAATCGACGTACCGCACGACATAAATGCGACGCAGCACACGATCACAGGGATAGAAGAGTGCTCGTCGAGCGTGCTTACCGCAAAGAGACCGCACACGTAAACGCCCAGGCCAACCGCCGTAGGACCCTCGCAGCCAACACGGTCCGAAACCGTTCCCGAAAGCGGGCCGATAAAGGCATTCACCATCGGCAGCGCCAAAAAGAGCAGTCCGGAAATGTCGGAACCAAAGCCGTGGGCGTCCTGAAAATAGAACGGCAGGATAAACTCGGATGCGCCAATGCCAACGAAGACGATGAGCATGCAGACAAGGTTGATGGTGAAGGCCGAATTTGCAAAGCAGCGATGAGCGGCCTCGATCAGGGACATGGGGCGCTCGCCGGCCTCCGGCTTAACATGCGGCAGCGTGTAGAGCCCCACGATAAACGAGATGACGCCAATAGGCAGGTTGATGAGGAAGATGCTCTCCCAGGGAAAGCTTGCCACCAGCATGCCACCGAGCACGGGGCCACACATCATGCCGAGGGCCACAAAGGTCGCGAGAATACCCATAGCACGGCCTCGTTCGCGCGCCGGGAACGACTCGGTGATGATACCCATGTTGTTAGCCATGGCCGCCGCGCAACCGACACCCTGAACAATGCGCGCCAAGATAAGAACCTCGAGCGAACCCGAAAGGCCGCACAGCAACGAGCCGACCGTAAAGACGATTACGCCCAGCTGAAATACGCCCACCTTGCCGCGCACGTCGCCCAGACGGCCAAACGGCAACATAGCCACGCATGTCGCAAGCAGATACACCGAGCTTACCAGCTGAATGCGATCGAGGCCCACGCCCAGCTCCTTTTGCATCACGGGCAGCGCCACGGTCACGACGGTCGAATCCAGACACACCATAAACGTCATGATGAGCACGGTAAACAGAATCGCCCACTTGTTCTTGCCATGGGTGTCGCCCTCTAGGGCAATGTGTTCGCGGCGCAGCTGCTCTGCAGTTTTCTCCATATCCATCCTTTCGAGTGGCCCAACGCAAAAAAACGGGGCCCCAATCGCATGCAAACAGCCGCAATTGGGGTCCCGCCTACGGAATCGGAACGAAAGGTCGCCGAAGCTTTCTGCCAGCATCGGCGCCTCGCACGAACGCTAGCCTAGCACTGCTCGAGCGCCTGCTCAAGGTCGGCAATCAGATCGGCCGTATCCTCGAGGCCGCACGACAGGCGCACCATGTCGGCAGAAATGCCACAGGCGATGAGCTCCTCATCGTTCATCTGGCGATGCGTGGCATTAGCGGGATGCAAGCAGCAGGTACGCGCATCGGCCACGTGCGTGGCGATCTGGGCGAGCTTAAGGCTCTTCATAAAGGTCTCGGCCGCCGCGCGACCACCGTTAAAGCCAAAGCTCACAACACCGCAGGTACCGTTGGGCATGTACTTCTGAGCCATGTCGTAGTACTTATCGCCCTCCAGGCCCGGATAGCTCACGAAGCGCACCTTGGGATGGCTCTGCAGGAACTTGGCAACGGCCAGGCCGTTCTCGCAATGACGCGGCATGCGCACGTGCAGGCTCTCGAGCGAGCTGTTCAGGAAGAAGGCCGCCTGCGGGTTCTGCATGGGGCCGAGGTCGCGCATGAGCTGAGCGGTTGCCTTGGTAATGAAGGCGCCCTCACGACCGAACTTCTCGGCATAGGTCACGCCGTGATAGCTCTCATCGGGCGTGGTAAGACCCGGGAACTTGTCCGCATGGGCCATCCAGTCAAACTGGCCGTGGTCGACGATCACGCCGCCCAGGTAGGCAGCATGTCCATCCATGTACTTGGTGGTGGAGTGCGTAACGATGTCGGCGCCCCACTCAAAGGGGCGGCACATCACGGGCGTCGGGAAGGTGTTGTCGACCATCAGCGGCACGCCGTGGTCATGCGCGGCCTTGGCAAAGCGCTCAATATCGAGCACGGCAAGGGCGGGGTTGGCGATGGTCTCGCCAAAGACGAGCTTGGTGTTGGGTTGGAAGGCTGCCTCCAACTCCTCATCGGTGCAGTCGGGGGCAACGAACGTGCAGGTCAAGCCCATGCGACCCATGGTATGAGCCAGCAGGTTGTAGGTACCGCCGTAGATGGCAGAGCTTGCGACCACATGATCGCCGGCACCGGCCACGTTAAAGATCGCGAGGAAGTTCGCAGCCATGCCCGAACTCGTGAGCATCGCTGCGGCGCCGCCCTCCATCTCGCAGATCTTGGCGGCAACCAAATCGCACGTGGGGTTCTGCAGACGGCTGTAGAAGTAGCCAGACTCCTCCAGGTCAAACAGCTTGCCCATGTGCTCGGACGTGTCGTACTTCCACGTGGTGGACTGGTAGATGGGCACCTGGCGCGGCTCCGCATCTCCCGGGTGATAGCCGCCCTGAACACATGTAGTGCCGATAGTCTGCTCGCTCATATCTAGCTCCCTTGCCTGGGTTACGTTTTATTCGGTTCACGATACCGCTACCCTGCACCCCTCTCAACCCATCCCCAAGGTAGGTTATGGGACAAATTGATTAGGGGTATTTATCTCAAGCCTTGGGCATTTGCTCGATAGATAAAAATGAGGCATCCATGAAGCTCTCGATGATTACATACCCCGTCACGGGTACCATAGTCGGGTACACCGTAACCAAGGAGACAACGATGAAGCAAATCGATACGGCCCAGCTCGACATCACCGCCTGTCAGGCTCAAGCTGCCGAATACCACGCCCGTGGCTTTAACTGCGCCCAGGCCGTTGCCTGCACGCTCGCACCTGCCGTCGGGCTCGACCCCCAGACCGCCTTTACCCTCACCGAGGGCTTTGGCGCCGGCATGGGTGGCATGACCGAGACCTGCGGCGCCATCTCGGGCGCCGTGGCCATCATGGGGTTTGTAATGAGCGACGGCATGGAAAACCCCAAGACTAAGGGCCAGACCTACAAGCTGTCGCGCGAAATCGCCAAGCGTTTTGGCGAGAAGAACACGACGACCATCTGCGGCACGCTCAAAGGCATCGGATCGGACAAGGGTCCGCTCCGCAGCTGTCCCGGCTGCATCGACGATGCCGTCGAGATCGCCTGCGATGTGCTAAAGCAGCTCGCCGAGTAAACGGCAGCAACAGAAAAACGACGGCCGTCGCGCTTGGAATCCATCCAAAAGCACGCCGGCC
>OGOS01002101.1_pt1 | contig 11343 bp, 8 predicted proteins | sample 1552701 | NCBI WGS metagenome assembly OGOS01 (sample SAMEA2580128, study PRJEB22360) | human gut metagenome | biome: human gut; feature: human-associated habitat; material: faeces | place: Denmark | collected 2008/2010
ATACGGTTCCCATGATGCGGTAAATATTATCATGGTTTTTCTTATAGGTGTTGGCTACCGGGTTGGCTTGACCTGTGGACATATCAAATTCACCGTTATCATTATATATAGGAAGGTCAGGACGGAATCCTTGCGCACTAAATAGTGATGTGTTCGCATTATTTTGGTCTGTATAACTCATATTGGCATTAATACCAAAACGAAGGATAGGCAGCACGTTCATTTCTGTAGACACACGTGCGTTATATCGGCTTAAGTCACCTCCTTTGACCATACCTTGCTGATCGAATACTGATAATGAAATAAGGTATTTAGATACTTTACTGCCTCCGCTTACAGTCAAGTCGGCATTATGGCGGATAGCAGTTTGTTTCACTTCATCAAACCAATTGGTGTTGGCACTGCCTAATGCAGTGGAATTAGGTTCAAGAATTTCCAATGCATATTGGTTGGACGGATCATATACCAAGGTTTCTTTGGCAAAGCGGCGTACTGTTTCTCGCCATTCATCACCATATAAAATACGGAAGTTCTTAATTTGAACATCAGTGGTAACATTGTAGTTGAAGCTGACGGTAGGTTTGGAACCTTCCACTCCTTTTTTAGTGGTAACGATAACTACACCATTTGCGGCGCGAGAACCATAGATAGCAGCCGCAGAAGCGTCTTTTAGTACGTCCATAGACTGGATATCATTGGGCGAAATTGCATCCAGCATACTGGGATCTTCTACAGGAACTCCGTCGATCACATACAAGGGTTCATTGGAACCGGTCAATGACGTGGCGCCCCGCACACGTACACGGACAGTTTCACCCGGAACACCTGTATTTTGGGATACCTGTACACCGGCAGCCAAGTTTTGAAGCATGGAGGTTACATTAGGAGTGTTTAATTGGCTCAATTGTTTTAAACCTACTGAAGCAACAGAACCGGTTAAGTCCTTAATGGAGGAAGTGCCGTAACCTACTACGACAACCTCGTCCAGATTAGTTACTTCACTTTCCATTTTTACATTGAAGACATGTCTGTTACCAATTTTCTCCTTAACCGTCTGCATACCGATAAAGCTGATCATCAGTTCGTCGTTTTTAGTATTTTCGGGATAAGACAACATGAACTGCCCATCCATATTGGCTACAGTACCGAAAGTTGTACCTTGGATAACAATAGAGGCTCCGATGACCGGTTCGCCCATATCATCTTTGATCACTCCGGTAATTGTTCTGCGCTTGGCATTTCTGTCAATCGGTAATATGAGTACATAATTGTTCTCTACTAATTCATAGCGCATACCTGCCTGGCTACAAATCACGGAAAGTGCTTGTTCCAGAGGTTCTTTGTTTAATGTAAGTTTCAAAGGTACATTGTTCAATGTTGCATCTTCGTACATGATATGAATGCCTGTTTGCTTTTTAACCATGTTAAGAGCCTCTTTTACACTGATGTTTTCACTTTTGATAGTGACAGTCTTGTCGGCTAGTACGTTTGCAAACATTGCGTTGAATGTGCAGAATATGCACATTAACATTACTAATAGCCTCATTTTTGGAGGTTTAGCTACTAAACGATTCCAAAGTTCGTCTTTTTTCATAAAACTCAAATAACTCATTTAATTTAGAATATTCCTGTTATACAGGGTTTGATTATTGTTTTTTTACAAATATAGTTTCTCCTTTTCTCTCAAACTTGACATCGGATACGCGATGAATAATATCTAATGCAAAATCCAAAGGCTTGTTACGGAAAATGATTCCGGTAAACTTCATGGTTTCCAATTCCTTGGATGCTATTTGAATATCTACATTATAGCATCGTGACAGTCGGGCTGTCAGCAAAGGGAATGGCATTGCGTCAAATTCCATAGCACCATCTGTCCATGAAGTATAGAATTCTGTATCTACTTTGCTAACTTTTGATTGTGCAGAAGAGTAATGTTCACCTGGCAGCAGGTAGTATTCACCTGAAGGAGCAGTTACTTTTAGTTTACCTTCAATCAGAGTCACAGATAATTCTTCATCGGGATAAGCCGAGATATTGAAAGTTGTTCCTAATACATAAATAGCATGGTCGTGTGCTTTTATTATGAAAGGACGGGCTGCATCGTGGGTTACCTCAAACATAGCCTCTCCTTCTAAGGTGATTTCACGGGTATCTCCAAACTGAACCGGAAAATCGATATGGGAGTCCGCATTCATTTTTACTTTTGTACCATCAGCCAATACTATTGCATATTCCGAACCTTTTGGCACTATGATCTTATTTTGTAATAGTTCGGTATCCAGTTCTGTTTTATGGGGGTAATCACTTTCTTGAGGGAATATGATTTCTCCATTGTTAATATAACTTCCGTTGATTTCCCGTTGGTTTTCATAGAGGGGAATTACAGATTGGTTTGCTTGTACCCAGGTGGCTTTAGGAGTTTGGGTGTTCTGGGGAAGAGATGATTGCTCGCTTTGGGTAATGGCAGGCGTCAGATTCCGGTTATTAAAATATAAAATGGAAGCAATCCCTATGATAACAGCTATCGCAGCGGCAGATGAATAAATCGCAACCCGATAGCGGATAGAGTGGGGCTGCTTGCAACGTTTTTGAATAGCTTCCCATGAAGCTTCTTTATCAAACTGTTGTAATAAGTTAAGTTGGTTATTGACATGGCGGAGTGAAAGTAACTTCACAAAAATTTCTTTATGTGAAGCGTCTTCTTCAATCCATTGTTTTAATTCTTTAAATTCCTGTTCATTGAGTTGGTGGGACAGGTATTTTTGAATTAAGGTTTCTGTTTTACTCTTTTGCATAATTGTTGTACTGTTTAACACTAAGTATCACAAATACGCAAAACGGGTGACAAAAATCTGAAGAAAATTATAAATTAAATAAGATTAGGATTTCTATCATATTGAAACGACGCAACATTTTTAATGCGCGTGATAAATGAGTTTTTACTGTATTTACGGAAATATGGAGTTCTTCGGCTACTTCTTTGTACTTTTTGTCTTCCAGAACAATCTTGACTAAAACATTGTATTCCTGTTCCGGCAGTTTTTTTAATTCGGCCAGCAACTGGCTTCTTTTTTGCAACAGTTCTTCTTCATCATAAAAGTCATCGATGGGAGAATAAGATTCTTCCTCCAGCTCGTCTAAGGAGAAATAGCGTTCCCGTTGTACTTTGGTCAGTGAGGAAAAACGGACGGCATTGAACAACCAAGCATGTAGGTTGGAGGAAATGGCAGTATGCGAGTTCTTGTCCCAGAAATTGACAAATAGATTCTGCACGATATCTTCTGAAGTTTCCGTAGAGCCTGTGAACTGTACAGAGTAAAGGCATAAGGGAAGGTAATAAGTATCATAAAGCAGACGAAAGGCTTCTTCTTTGTTTTCAGTAAAGAGGGCTAATATCCTTTCGTCTACTTCATCATATTTATTGTATTTTCTTGCATTATTGTCCATAGATGCCTTTTATGGCACAAAATTAGGAATTTAACCGGCAAAATGTGCGATTTACATCAAATAAAAATGCAAAAAGTACAATGTATATAGAATATCTTCTTTATTTTTCAATTCTGAACCAGTCAGCGTCCGTCCATCCTCCGTCATTGGTTACAATAGCGGGGCGCGTACAGAAGATACCTACCTTGGCTCCTATCCATTTACCTTCTTTTACTTGGAAAGTTTCTCCTAATGGCTGGAATTTCTTGCCGTCCGTACTGTAACTGAGGTTACATTTCACTAACAGGTCGTGACCGCCTTCACTGGCTTTAATCTTGTCTCCTTTTGCGGAAAATTTAGCGCGAAGATAGATTGTGCCGTCTTTTAAGGGAACGGAAGCATTTACTTTTTCAGTACCCCCTCGATCGGCTTTCAGGCATTCCACTTGTGACAGGACGAGTCCGTTGTCTGTGTTTTCAACAACTAATCCGGCATAATCCATTCCCATTACAACCAGTCCCGTACGTTCACCTTTATATTTTTCTGTCGGCTTGAAAGTAAGCTTGGTGGTGGCAGTGAAATTGGGAGCCGGAGTCTTTTGTAGCATCAGATTAGAAACATCCCATAAACTCTTATAATCTTCGGGAACCGGGTAGGAGTATAGACGTACAAATCCTTCTCCTCCGTTGAAATAAGCCCATTTTTCATTGATGTTAGCCTGCCATTGCCATTGAGGAGACAATGTATAACCATCAAACTCGTCACTTTCCTGCGGAGTACAAATAGGATAGTTCTTACCTACATTAGGCTTTTTATAAGTCAGAACAGGTTCGCCACAGCCGTCTCCGTCTTTATCAATACCTATGACGGGCCAATCATCAACCCATTTCATAGGTTGCAGGTGAACCAGGCGTCCGTAAGCACCTACGTCCTGGAAGTGCATGAACCAGTCTTCTCCCGTAGGGGTGTCCACCCAGCCTCCCTGATGAGGTCCGTTGACGGGAGAGTTGCCTTGCGCTAATACTGTTTTCCATTCGTATGGACCGTATACGTTTTTTGAGCGAAGTACGACTTGCCATCCTGTAGGAACGCCGCCTGCCGGATGGAAGATGTAATAGTATCCATTACGTTTATAGAATTTGGGCCCTTCACAAGTCTGATGTGCTTCATGACCATCGAAAATGATACGGGATTGTGTGATAGCTTTACTTGCATCAGCACTTAGCTCACAAATTGTAATTACACTTTTCAGTCCGGCCCGGCTTCCTGCATAAGCGTGAACCAGATATACACGACCGTCATCATCCCATAATGGAGTCGTGTCGATGATGCCCTTTCCGGCTTTCACCAAAACTGGCTCGCTCCAGGGACCTTTCGGATCTTTGGCTTTCACCATGAATGCTCCTTGGTCCGGGTCACCCCAGAATATATAGAATTCACCGTTATGGTGGCGGATACTGGGTGCCCATACACGGTTGCCATGTTCAGGACGGACATCGGTAACAGGGGGCAGTGCGTAGGGTACAGCCGCACCTATGATAGTCCAGTTGACAAGGTCTTTGGAGTGTAATATTTGTAAACCGGGCAGACAGTTGAAACTGGATGAGGTCAAATAATAATCGTCTCCTACACGGCAAACGTCCGGATCGGAGTAATCCGCATACAGGACTGGATTTTTGTAGGTCCCATTGCCTTGGTCGGCCACCCAGGCTTGGGATACATAATTCTGTGCGGGAGCAGATAAAAAACAGCCTCCTAGCAGACAGAGAGTGATTAGTCGTTTCATGGTTTTAGATTTTTTATTTAATCGTAATTTTGCAAGGATGTTCCAATTCTTTTCTCCATTGGGGAAGATAATTGAACCAGTCTTTCATATCTTTAAATCCGAAACTTTCTTTTTTTGAGGTGAAAGTAACGTAATAGTGGAAATGCTGTTGCCCCGGTGCTTGTAAGGTATATAAGTAGTTTGATCCGTCTTGTACTTCTTTACCGATATATTTAGGAATGAAAGTTCCCATACCTGTTGTTTCCTTCACATAACCTATGGTGTCTGTGACAGGCCAGTCGGTTCCCCAGCTTCCAGTCAGTCCTTTATGGTCGCTCATGTGACCTCCTTCTTTCAGAATCTGTACACCTGCTGCAAAGACTTCCTGTTTAAGCGGACGGTCAAACAGGACATCTACCTTCATGTCCCGATGACCGCCATAGATGGTATATCGATTGATCATGTTCAAATCGTTTCCTTGATATTCCCAACCGATGACTTCTGCTTCGACGATGGCACGTACAGGACCGGAGGCTAGTACACGTTCCGTGCGGTTTACTACTGGTTTTATGTGGGTCGCCTCAGTACCATTCCAACCTTTTAATGCACCTACACCACCACTATTGTAAACACGTAGCGCATCATCTCCGTAGCCGTTGGCACGTTGCGCTTTGGTAGGGTAGAAACAAGTCTCTTTTATTTCCAGTCTTTTATTTACTTTGCTATATGGATCTACCGTCTGTTTTTCGTTGAAATAGATACGATAGGCAACTAATTCACTCTCTATAGCCGGTCCGTGATGGTAAACAAAACTATATACATTCTCGGTTCCTGCCGCTGAAAATCCCGTAATATTGGCGAATTTGTTGTTATGTCCGTAAGCTTTCATTTGGGCATAAGTACGTGCCGGATAGTTTTTTTCACTTTTTTCTGAAGAGAGAATTATACGGAAACTTTTGTTGCTTTTGGCTGGCATATCGATGAGGAAAGCCAGTTCGTCAGCACGTGCGTCACCGTTCAGATCGTCCAGTTGGGACGGAATTTCTTTATTACCTTCCCATACAGTGGCGGATTTGATGTTGAAACCTGCTTTCAGGTTATTTAAATCTATCACTATCGGTTCGTCGGTCTTATTTTGAGTCCATTCATTGCTGACTTCTACGGTCAGTGTCTTTTCGCCTTTTTGTGCAAAAGAGTTGGTAAAGCATCCTGCTAATAATGTGAGGACAATAATTGAGCGCTTTTTCATAATGATGTATAGTTTATTATTTTAAGCACGGATCATACGGATTACACAGTGTTAGTATGAAAACCGTGTTTATCCGTGCAATCCGTGCTTTACTATTTTTATAAATTAAGTGGAGAAATGCACTAATGGGTGTAAGAATTAGAAGTTGAGTTCTTCTCCTTGTGCCCCGATTTCAGCATGATTCTTTCCGTCTATCGTTACATTGGAAACATTTTGCATCTTCAAGTTCTTTCCACTTTTTAATAACTCTATTTTGATATTTTTCATATTAACTTCGTCGGCTTCGCTTAATACTACACCTTCTTTAGCATTAGATACGATGATATTCTCCATATTGATATTCTTGATTCTCATCTCAGGCAAGCCATTGAAGAACACAGCCCTGCCTGCTCCGTTACAGGTTACATCTTTGATAAAGATATTACGGAATATCGGAGTTTCTTCTGTTACAGGAGGGATGGTAGTTTCTGCTTTCTTTTCATCCTGATTAGGATCTTCACCACGACCTTTTCCACCATAGTATAAATTGAATATTAATGCTTCGTTCGGAATATTAATCATGTTGATATTGCTGATGTAGATATTCTCTACCAATCCGCCACGCCCACGATTACTTTTAAAGCGTAAGCCAACATCTGTACCCATGAAAGTACAATTGTCTACATATATGTTGTTTACACCTCCTGACATCTCACTACCTACAACAAAACCTCCATGTCCATGTAATACGGTGTTGTTCATAACGATAACATTTTGACAAGGTTCACCGCGTTTGCGCCCTTGTTCGTCCTTTCCTGACTTTATACAGATACCATCATCTCCTGCATCAAATGAGTTGTTTATAATCAATGCTTTATTACATGATTCCAAATCAAGAGCATCTCCGTTTTGTGAGTACCAAGGATTAGAAACAGTAACTTTATTAATTGTAATATTTTCACATGATAGCGGATGTAAGCACCAACTGGGTGAATTTTTGAATGTCGCTCCTTCCAGCAATACCTTATTACATTTGATGAAACTTAGCAATACAGGACGTAACCAGTCGCGCATGTAGTCCCAGTCAGAATCGGTAAGTTCTCCACGAGGTACGTTGAAGTTGTCTTTTGACAGGATAGCACCTTTCAATGCACCTTCACTAGGATACCAGATTCTTCCGTCGGCATCTACCACACCACCGGAGGCGACCAATTTTTTCCATTGGCCTTCAGTCAGTTTATCTTTCTTGGTCGGACGCCATGTGTCTCCATTACCATCAAATACTCCGTGGCCTGTAATCGCTATATTTTCAGCATTACGTGCTGAAATAGGAGACTGGCAACGACGGGTTTCCAAACCTTCAAAAGAAGTGTTTATAATGGGATATAGTGAATGGTCTGCACTGAATAATACTAACGCATTCTTTTCTGTATATAGATTCACATTGCTCAATAGTTCGATGGGACCGGTTAGCCACAAGCCTTCAGGAATAATGACTTTGCCACCTCCTTTGGCATTAACCTGTTGGATTGCATCATTAATAGCCTTTGTGTTTAAAGTAATACCGTCTGGCTTGGCACCGAAATCTATGATGTTTACCGAATAGTCTGGGAAAGTAGGTTGTTCAACTTTATCCATCTTGAAAGGGAGGCTTGTATAGATGGCGGGATCTATAATATCTTCTACAATAGTCGTAGACGGACAATTATTACATCCGGTCAAAAAAGGAATTAAACATGTGGCAGGAAGTAATAGAATCTTCTTTATTAAAGTAGTCATTGGTATTATATATGTTTAAGATTAATAATTATCTAGTTGATTGTTGCTTTAAGAAGTCTTATCACTCTCCCGTAAAAGACCCTCACGGGCTATTTACGGGAGCAGCAATAATGTTTCATGTTAACCTAATTCTAACCTTAAATAAATATTATGAAAAAACCTCTTAATTCAATGGCAAATATAGCTGAAAGAATTGTCCTTTATGTGCACTATTTGATAGAATAAGTGGATTTTTTGTTAAATTCTCATTTAGCTGAAACCTTAAATGGTAAAAATTAGTTTTATAATTGCATTATTTCTTCATTTGTGTGCAAAAAAAGCTATGATTAATTTATTTGTTTGTATCTTTGCAAACTAATTTAACAATAAAGAAGGTATGAGTTACAATTTGTTGAAAGGAAAAAGAGGCATTATTTTCGGTGCTCTGAATGAGCAGTCCATTGCCTGGAAAGTAGCAGAAAAAGCAGTAGAAGATTTTGAAGCTTTTACAATCACGGACGGGGAGAGTGCCTATCTACTTGATGATAAGTATCAGAATGTATGTACAGCTATTGAAAAAGTAGATGATTCCACACAAAAAGCAAAGTTCCGACAACGGATTGAAAATCATTACGATGATCTTTTAGAAGAACAGAAGAAATGGAAAGATGCGATGGAAACATATGCAACACAGAAGGAACAGCAGCGAATTGCGGAAAATGAAAAAGCTGAAAAAGAAGCTGTCCAAAAACGACAAGTATATGAACAACAGCAAAATATCAAGTTAGTTGAATCATATATATCCAGATTAGATGTCATGGATACATATGATGATACAGCAGAAGATATTATTACCAAATTACAAGAAGCTTTAAAGAAATGTGAGGATTATGATACATATGATGAGCTAAATCAGAAAGCTGAACAAGCAATAGAGCGTGTTCGCAATCTAAATAGTGATACAACAACAACAGAATCAAATTAAGATCAGGAGGAAATTATGAGAAGAAAAGCAGCATCTTTATTATTAGTAGCTATGATGATGAGTGTAGCAGTGCCAGTTCATGCAAGTGAACAGGCGACTGTCACAATTCAAGAATCACAAGGAGAAAACCGAGAGGTTGATCAAGTTCAATCCTCTGAAACAACAGAATCCAAACCATCAACTTCACAGATCACAACAACAGCTGAGAGAAAAGAAGAAGTAACATCAACGCATAAGAAAAAGCAAAACAAAAAGAAAGATAAGAAAAAAGAGAAAAAAGTCAAGAAACTAAAGAAAACAAAGAAAAAAGAAAAAGTTGTTCATGTAAAAATCAAACCAACAATCTCATCTTCCTATCAGGAACAATCTATTAAAATCAAAAAAAATAAAGAATACATTGGAAAATTTATTTATTTTAATCAGGGAGATGCTGCGTGGAATAGTAGTGGATACGGAATTCGAGCTGCTGGATGTGGTCCGACTTCAATGGCTGTGTGTATCAGCACGTTAACTGGAAAATGGGTAACACCAGTAGATACAACAAGTTGGGCATATGAGCAGGGATATTATTCTTCTGCCGGAAGTGAACATCGTGCAATTCCAGCAATGGCAGAACATTGGGGCTTAAAATGCGATGGATTAGGAACCAATTATCAAAAGATTAAAGAGTCCTTAAAACATGGCAGACCTGTTGTTTCTTTGATGGGGCCTGGCTATTTTACTCGCGGTGGACATTTTATGGTATTAACGGAAATTGATTCTAATGATAATGTAACTGTTGCGGATGTAGGAAGTCGTAAAAGAAGTCAGTATAAGTATTCACTTCATGATGTAATTTCACAATCTAAAGTTGCAAGTGCTGGAGGACCATTTTGGAGTATTTATAAACAAGGGAAAGCCAAAACACAGAATGACAGTAAATCAAATAAACAAGTTTTAAAAATTAGTAAGAATAAAAAAACAGCGACAAAAGCAAAGGTAAATCATAAAGAAAAAGAAATAATCCAAAGTTTTTATACTGAATTATCAAAGAATTTGACAGATCTGGAAAAAGAGCTTCCAAATAGTAAGGTATTGATTGGAAAAAAAGCGACTGGGACCGAAATTCCAAATGGAAAGATTAATCAGTGTATTTATCGTTTAGGTGAAAAGTTAAACAATGGTCATTTACAATTTATTGCGACACATTATTATTTTGGAGAAGAAGCAATTCTTCATGGGGATGCAAAGTCTGCAAGTATTGATTTGAATTCACGTATTCAAATGCTTGATTTTTAAAAATTGAAAGGAGATGCCGTGGAGAGATCAATCTTCACGGCTAAATATTTATTATGGAGTATGAACTTATTGGAACAATTGTTCCGGCAGTGAAATGTATTTTAAAACCAGGAGAAGCAATGTATACACAATCCGGTGGAATGATGATGTATACTGGGGATATAAATTATTCTACAGGTCTGAGAGGTGGAGTTGTTAAATCCGTTGCAAGACAGCTTCTTGCAAGAGAGTCAGCTTTTATGACAACGTATTATGCAGAAAAGCATATGGGAATTGTTATATTTTCTACGACAATCCCTGGAACGATTCAGTGCTTGAAATTAGAGAAAGGTTCTTCGATGATCTGTCAAAAGACGGCATTTCTTTGTGCAGAAGAGCAGATTATGGCAGATGTTGTTTTTACAAAAAGATTACGTGCTGGTTTGTTCAGTGGAGAAGGCTTTGTATTACAGAAAATTTATGGTGAGGGAAGAGTTTTTCTGGAAATAGCAGGGGATTCAATTATTCATGATCTTAAAGAGGGTGAAGTGCTGTATTGTAATTCGGGAAATGTAGTTGCTTTTCAGGACTCCGTAGATTTTAACATTACATTAGTAAAAAGAATGTCTACATTATTATTTGGAGGAGAAGGAAATTTTCTTGTAAAATTGACAGGACCTGGAAAAGTTATTTTACAAACACAGAATCAGATGCAGAAAGTGAAAATTTATGAGAATCAATAAAATGTGGGGGCATTACATAAATTTCATAAGAAAAACGTAAAAATATATAAAAAAATACATAAGGTATAAAATTCTTGTAGACAAACATAGAAAAAAAAGAGTATAAATATATTATAAAGAAAATTTGGAGGGAGATAAAATGGTACTAATTGGAATTTTTGTGGTGATAGTAGGATTT
>OGOS01002103.1_pt1 | contig 11334 bp, 6 predicted proteins | sample 1552701 | NCBI WGS metagenome assembly OGOS01 (sample SAMEA2580128, study PRJEB22360) | human gut metagenome | biome: human gut; feature: human-associated habitat; material: faeces | place: Denmark | collected 2008/2010
CTAGTTAATGATTTTTGTAGTTTTATATATGATTTAGATATGTATTTTTTAGATAATTATTATGTGTCAAAACAAACAGGAGATATTACTATAGTAGGACAAGCATACGGAGAAAATACTATACCAGCAGAACAAACTTCAGGTAATAAAGAAATTACTTTTGGAGAAGAGGATTTAGAAAGCAATATATTAATACAAATTAATTCGGAAGGAAAAGTAAATTGGCTTATAGATTTTAAAGATGCAGAGATTATAAGTAATATAATGCAAAGAGATTCAAATGTTACAATTAACATAAGCGTTGATAATGACATTATACTAAATCAAGGTGATGATGATATAGAATTATCACCAGGAGCATATAATTTAACTATAAAAAATGGCCAAGTAGAAAACGCTGTAAATCTAATAGACAGTTTTAAAAATCAATTATATAGTGATAATGATCTTATGGAAGAACATATAACAGCTGATTTTGGTACATTAAGTTTTATATATGTTTATGATAAATATACTATACAACCAGAAAATACTGTGAATAACGAACTAATCCAGTTAAATAGTTACCAAATGTATGTTATAAAACTTAATAGTGAAGATAAAGTTGAATGGGCTACGCCAATAAATTTACTAAATGATAATATAATATATTACACAGAAGTAAGTAACGGTTATATTATTAATGCAACTATGAGTGGTACAATTAATGCGGAATATGTATTAGATGGAAATGATATTGAGCTAGGAAGTGAAAATTTTGCTACAATAAAATTTGATAAAACTGGAAAAGTTATGCATGTAGAACAAGAACCAATAGAAAATAATACAGAAGAAGTGTATTGCTTAGATAATTTAATTGAATTAGAAAATAGAAAATTTATACAATTAAAAACAAAAGATAGTTTACATATTCCTGAATCAATTGTAGAAGGAAGAGAGATAGAGTATTTTCATGATACTAAATTAGAAAAGTATGTAGAAATAGAAGAAAAAAGAGAGAAAATTGATAAGCAAATATTAACTGTTACAAATGGAAAAGAAGATTCATTACAGATTATAAAACAAGATTCTAGGACAGCTGAATTGTTACCAGGTTCAAAATTTACAATAAAAAAAGTTATAACAAATGCTGACGGAACAGTAACAAAAGAAAATGCTTTAAATAATGATGGAGAATTAGTAGGAAATATCGAAAATATAAATGGGGAGGATATAAGAGTTGTTACTACAAATGAAAATGGAGAAATTAATGAAAGCCTTCCTGTAGGAAAATATGAAATTGTAGAGGTTAAGGCTCCTGAAGGATATTATTTAAAACCTACAGTAGAAGAAAATACATACGAAGTAGAAATTTCAGAAAAACAAGCGGAAAAGAAAGAATGGAAAGAATCGTGGAGTAGAATTGTAGGGGAATATAAGGTAAGAGAATCCTCATTAGATGAGTATGAAGCAGTAGGATATACAAAAATATTACAAAAAGATGAAACTGGAGTAATAGTATATTTAGCTAATAATGAACATTTAAATATTCCAGCAGAAGATACAGTAAATAATGTGGAGATAAATCTTTATAATCCAGTAATAATAAAATATAATTTAGACAATAAAGTAGAATGGATAAAGAGTACAATAGAATTTGAAGATATTAAGAAGACAGAAAATAATGAGTATATTGTAAATGGTTATCTAGAGGATGAAATAGAAATACCAGCAGAAGACACAGCCAATAATGAAGAATTGGTAATTCCAAGAGGAAGTGTAACTTTAAAATATGATAGTGAATTTAAAATTACAGGTATAATCGCCTTGGATTCTGTAGACTATTTAACTGATAACATTTATGAAGTTCATATATATGATAATGGGTTTAAAATTCCAGCTATAAGTACCGTTGATGGTAGAGAGATAATTTTAGAACAAGGAAAATATCTCGTAAAAATAACTGATGATATTAAAATAGAAAAGGTAATTATTAAAATTCCAAATTACGAAGATTACATTGTAAAAGATAATGCGATAATATATAAGATAGTTCCAGAAGAAAATGAATATATACGTACTATAGATAATAGAGAAAAAGAATTATTGTCAGGTAAAGAATATTTAGCAAAATGTAACTATAATGGTGATATTTTAAATGTATTTACGGGAATGGATGAAATACAAGATATAACTGCAGATGAAGATGGATATTTACTAAAAGTACATAATAAAGAAGATACATTGATATCAACTGAAGATACTTGTAATGGCGAAGAAGTAATATTAAATAATTATATGTATATAAAATTAGATAATAATTTGAAACTTATGAGTAATACTATGGATTTTTGGGGAAATGATAAAAGCTATGATTCTTATATTGAATTAGTAGATGTATTAAATGATGGTTATTTGCTAAAAATCTTTACAGTTAATGAATATACTGTACCAAAAGAAAATACTATTAATGATACAGAGATGATATTAAAGTATCATACAGAAACTATAGTAAAAGTAAATAAAGAATTAAAATTTGAATGTAAACTAAATGAGTTTAAATTAAATAGTTACTATACTGATGGAGAATATGTTACATCAAGTATATATGACAAGGAAAACAGAATATACAGATTACGTAGATATTTTACTTATAGTACAACAATACCAGCAGAAGATACAGTAAATAATAAAGAAATTAAAGTATCGAGTGGATACAATTATGTATTATATGATAGCGAATTTAAAATAATGGCAGTTGGTATGAATTCCCCAAGTTCTGTATTAGAAAGTGGATACATTATTTGTGAATATAATTCTAGCGAAAAAGAAATTCCTGCAGAAGATACGGTTAATAATCAAGCTATTATTTTGCAAAAAGGAGATTCATTAATTATATATAATAAACAAATGAAAGTAGAGCGAGTTCTTACTGGTTATTATAATATATATTCTTTTGATGATTTAGGAGAAATTGCATTTGAGGTAGAACCTAAGAATACAACAATAATTGATGCTAAAGATACAGTGAATAATAAAGAAATAGTATTACAAGAAGATATTAGATATATTGTAATAATAGATGAAAATACACTAAAAATAGAAAATGTAATATATATTCCATATTCAGGAGATTATACAAAATTAAATGAAGGATATCTAATGAAGGGTTACTTTATAGAAAACCAAGTTATACCTGCCGAATATACAGAAGATGGAAAGGATATAGAAATTGAAAATCCATATGAAGATTATATTGTAAAATATAATAATGAAGGAAAAATACAATTAGTACTAGAGGGAGAACTTAGAAAAGTAGATAAAAATGATGATGGCTATACGCTGTTGTTAGAAAATTCTTCAGGATATACTAATTTAGTAAATATAGATAATAATTGGAATATATTAAATATAATAGAAGATTTTGTATTAAATACATCTGATGGGGGATATATTAAATATGAAAATTATCTAACGAATACTACTATAACTAAAGAGATTAATACTACTGGTAATGATATTTTTATCGAAAAGGGACTATATCTTGTAAAAATGAATTCAGAAAATAAAATTGAATGGTTACTAAAGCAAGATAAAATAATATTTGAATTAGCAGAAATTAATGAAGATAAATATTTTGGTGCATTTGGCAAAAAAAATAGTTATTATGGATTAAATTTAGGTTTCTTACAAATTTCACAAGAGACTATACAAGAACAGCTATCAAACAAAGTTGTATTAAATGTAACAAATGAATCTGATGTAGGAAAAGTAGTTGTAAAATATGTAGACAGGGAAACAAACCAAGAAATAGCTTCAAGTGAAGAATTTGAAGATAGAGTAGGAGTAGCTTACGAAACAGAAGCAAAAAATATACAATATTATAAGTTAGAAGGAACACCAGAAAATGCAACAGGTACAGTAGCAAGTGGAACAACAGAAGTAATATACTATTATGATAAACAAGATTTTAATATAAAAACAGATAAAACAATTTCTGAATTATATGTAAATGGTGATAAACAAGATATTAAGAATAATAAAAATAATATTTTCCAAGTATCAGTACACAGAAAAGAACTAGAAAACACAGAATTAAAAATAAAATATATAATTAAAATAGAAAATACAGGAGAAATACCAGGAACTGCAGGAATAGTTACAGACCAAATACCAGAGGGCTTAGAATTCTATGCAGAAGATAATGCGGACTATTGGCAATTAAAAGATGGTGTAGCAATGACTGATAAATTAGATGGCGAATTAATCGAACCAGGAGAGTATAAAGAATTAGAGATTGTTTTAAGATGTACTAATTTAGGCGATAAAGTAGGAATACAGACTAATAAAGCTGTTGCAGAAAACATGAAAAATGATCCTAATTTTGAAGATTCAAATAGTGAAGACGATTTAGGTGAATGTGAGTTATTAATTTCAGTTGGATTAGGTGGACAAGATATTGTAAAAATATTATTAATCTCAATTGTTGCATTAATAGTAGTTGCAAAAATAATAAATAAACTTAGAAGAAGAAGCAAATAAAAATAGTAAGATAAAAGAGTTAAGATTTTATAATCTTAACTCTTTTAAAATGTTTTATAGACTTGCTAAATTTTATTCTTTATTTGTCATTTCTTCTAATTGTAATAATTCATTCCATCTCTTATCAACTATTCTTTGGAATTCTTCTATCATCCACTCATTTCCTGGTTTAAACATATGCCTAAAACGTTTTTGTGGTTTTAAGAATTCTTCTACTGGAAGTTTTTTAGCTGGTTTATATGTTATTTTATATTTACCATCTACAACTTCATATAATGGCCAATAACATGTATCTGCAGCTAATTTGTTAATTTGCATTAAGTCTTCTGTTGGGTATCCCCATCCTCTTGGGCAAGGAGCCATTACATTTAAGAATGTTGGTCCCTCTGTATATATTGCTTTTTCTGCTTTTTCATATAAATCTTTAAAATTAGTCATAGCAAGAGTTTGTGCAACATATGGTAAATGATGTGATACCATTATTTCTGTTAAGTCTTTTCTTTCTTGTGCTTTACCTGGGATAACTGTTCCAGCAGGTGAAGTTGTTGTATCTGCAAATTTAGGTGTTGCAGAAGAACGTTGAATACCTGTGTTCATATATGCACCATTATCGTAACATACATAAACCATATCATGACCTCTTTCCATAGCACCAGAAAGTGATTGTAAACCTATATCATAAGTTCCACCATCTCCACCGAATGCGATGAATTTTGTATGTGTATCTTCTTCTAATTTTCCTTGTTTCTTTAAAGATTTGTATGCAGCTTCAACACCAGATAATGTACTTCCAGCATTTTCGAAAGCTGTATGAATAAATGAATCTGTCCAAGATGTATATGGGTATGTAAATGTAGAAACTTCCATACATCCAGTAGCTGTAGCAATTACAGCATGATCTTCTGGTTTTAATGCACGTAAAACCATTCTAGCAACTGTTGGAGCTCCACAACCTGCACACATTTTATGTCCTTCAGAAAATCTTGAAGGCTTATTTGCGACTACTTCTTTTAAATTATATGGCATTATTTTTCAGCTCCTTTCGTTCTTAATCCTAAATGTCTATAAGGATTATCAATTTTTCCTGTTTCTACGATTTCTAATAAATCATTATAAACTTTTTCTATGTCATCAGATTTTGTATCTCTACCACCAATTCCATAGATATAACTTACTGTAGGTACATGGATATTATTTACATACATACCAGATGTAACATCTGTAAATAATGCACCACCTGCAGCATTTAGAGAATCTGCTTTATCTAATACTGCAACTGCTTTTACATTTGCTAATGCTTTAGTAATTTCTTCTGCAGGGAATGGTCTGAATACACGAACTTTTAATAGTCCAGCTTTAATACCTTTACTACGTAAATCATCTACTACAAATTTTGCAGTACCTGCTGTAGAGTTCATACAAACAATAGCAACATCGGCATCTTCTAATTTATATTCTTCGAATAAACCATATTTTCTACCTGTTAATTTTTCGAATTCTTCTGCTACTTCTAAAATAACTTTTTTAGCATTTTTCATAGCTTGTGCTTGTTGAGCCTTGTGTTCGAATAAATATCCTTGTAAATCTAAAGGTCCAATAGAAATAGGTTCTTTGCTATTTAATAAGTAATGTTCTGGTTTATATGTACCAACAAAATCTTTTACTTTATCATCTTCTACTAAATCTATTGTCTCTATAGAATGTGATGTAATAAATCCATCTTGGCATACCATTAATGGTAATAAAACATCTTTATGTTCTGCAATTCGATGAGCCATTAATAGGTTATCATATGCTTCTTGATTACTTTCTGAAAATAACATTATCCATCCAGCATCACGAACACCCATTGCATCTGAATGATCATTGTGGATATTTAATGGTCCAGATACAGCTCTATTAACAAGTGACATTACTATAGGTAAACGTAATGATGAAGCAATATATATCATTTCCCACATGAAAGATAATCCGTTTGAAGATGTAGCTGTCATAGCTCTAGCGCCTGCTGCTTCTGCACCAACACAAGCACTCATTGCACTATGCTCACTCTCTACTGCGACGAATTCTGTATCAACAGCACCATTGCTAACAAAAGTAGAAAAATATTGTGGTATTTCTGTTGATGGTGTAATAGGAAAGGCAGCAACAACGTCTGGATTTATTTGTTTCATAGCTGTAGCTGCAGCTTCATTACCACTTAAACGTTCTCTTATACTCATTATTCAATTCCCTCCTCTTCCATTGAGATTGCTTTAAAAGGACAAACTTTGGCGCAAACACCACATCCTTTACAATAATCATAATTAAAATCAGTTCTTTTCATATCTTTTCCAACTGGAATTGCATTTTCTGGACAAACAGGGAAGCATAATCCACATTGTTTACATTTTTCACTATCAAAAACAGGTCTCATGCTTCTCCAATCTCCAGTTTTTATTTCACGAGAATTTCCAGCATTATATATTGTTCCTCCAATTGTCATATCTTCCATTGGAGTTGAGCCATTTATATTTGTTTTATCCATTTTTAAACTCCTTTCTTAAAAGTTTACTATTGTACTTTTACAACTTTTTGTAAAGCTATTTCTAATGCTTTCATATTTCCACCTATAACTTCTGGTTTCTTTGCAAATTTATGCTTAAAAGAACCCTCCATATCTTGTAAGAAATCTTTTTCAGGAATTATTCCTGTTACTTTTACAACAGCAGCAAGCATTGGAGTGTTAGGAAAATACTTTCCTAAAGCTTCTATAGAAACAGTTCTTGCATCTATTGTATATATGTGTCCTTTATATCCTTTTAATAATCTTTTTAATGTTTCACCATCTTTTGTAGTATTAATAATAATAGCTCCAGATTCTTTTAATCCTGCAGTAACATCTACTGAATGTAATAAAGTGTCATCAACGACTACTACATAATCTGGATTATAAATATTACAATGTATTCTAATAGGTGTTGTACTAATTCTGTTATAAGCGGTGATTGGTGCTCCCATTCTTTCAGCACCATATTCAGGAAATCCTTGTATATATTTTCCTGTATTAAATGCTGCATCAGCTAATAATAAAGAAGCTGTTTTGGCACCTTGACCACCTCTACCATGCCATCTAATTTCAATTAAATCGTTCATTGGTTTTAAATTACCTCCTTTTAGTAAATTTACGTATAAATATACACTTAAAGTATATTCTTAAAAGCCGTAAGTGTCAAGGCAATTTGTTAGAATAAATGGTCATAAAAAAATAAAAATACCAAGTAGACATAATCTTTAAAAAGTGCTATACTATAAAGGCTGAAAGCAAGTTGAAAAAGATTTTTAAGGAGGATAAATATGCTAATTAAAACAAAATTAAGACCAAAGGAACTAAATGAATTTAATCGGTGGTTTGGAGATTTAAAACACTCCATTACACCGATTGAAGGAACTAGTAGACAAATCCAAGAGCGGATCGAAGACGAGAGAGTGAGTTCACAAATAATTTTATCAAGTGAAAAGTTGTTTATTCAAGATATTAAAGGAGAAGCTGTAGGTAGAATACACAAAAATTTGCTTACAAATATTTATAGGGATATGAATAATGTCCAACGCTTTATGCTAAGAACTTTTGTTGAATTTGAAAGAAATGCGCTACCAATTGTTTCAAATTCTCAAGCTGGGGATTTTATACAGGGATTAGAGGAAGATGAAAAAGTAATGATTTATAATCAAATTTTACACTTCTTCAAGTATTTTAAAGATATAGAACTTACCGAAGATACAGAAGTTTGTGTATTAGCGGCGGATAGCACATCAATATGTGGTTCAATAACTAAGGACACCAATTTGAGTTCCATTAAACTTCCTAAAGATATCAAGGAGAAAGTATATTTATTGGAATTATCAGATAGTCAGATAAATATGCTAAAATATTATTACATGATGGTTCTAGATATTATCTTACATCCTTTTTTCGAAAATACTATATATGCAATAGAACAAGCTAGACCATTATATTGGAGTATAGTAAGCTTGTTAAAAAAATTGGATGAACATATTAGTGATTTTTGGAGAGAAAGAGCAAGGATTATATTAGCGAAGTATATTAATAATGATGGAGCAAAAGAGGTAAAAGAACTAATGAAATCTGTAGGAAACAGGTGTCAGGAGCTTAGGCAGGAAAGTGAAAAACTGGATTATAAGTGGAATGACAAGGCTTTACAAGTAGGAGGTGAAACGCTTGCCGAGTATATACTTCCTGCTTACCGTAATTTTTTATCTTCCCATAGATTTGTATTGTCTCCGGATGATAAATTGTTTTGTTTCGGTGATACTTTAGGTAATGTAAGAGAAGCTTATAAAAGCTTTCCGGCATTGTTGTTTTTCAATCGTGTCGACTGGATGAAGAGTTTGTTGGACCCTGTATTTATATATTGTGAGGGGATATATTGGAACAAGAAACATCCGCCTTATGATATTGGTTTGTATCCGGTATCCGGTAAGCAGGTAAAATTGGAAAGTTGTGCTGTGGAAGCCGCTGCCAATATGTTGATAATGACAACTGCTATTGTGGAAGCGGAACAAGACTTCGGTTATGCTGATATGCATTGGAGCCAGTTGATTTTGTGGGCAGATTATTTGCAAAAGAGGATAAAGAAAGAGACTTTCCCTTTGGAGGGATTATTGGGTGAAAATGATGAATGTGTGAAATGTACGTTGGGACTGGAGGCTTATCGTAGGCTGATTCAACTAAAGGAAGTATATGAATAGAGTAAAGAAAGTTGTAGCAATATTCGAGAATCTGGCAGTCTTCCTATTCTGCACAGTGGTAATTTTGTTTTTGATGCAGTTATTCTGTTTTACTTCATTCAGGATACCTTCGGACTCAATGGAACCTGCATTGAAGGATGGCGACCGGATCTTGGTTAATAAGATGATAAAGGGTGCGCGGTTGTTCGATGTGTTTGCTGCGTTGAATAATGAAGATATTACTATTCATCGAATGCCCGGATGGGGAAATTTCAAGAGGAATGATATATTGGTTTTTAATTTCCCTTATCGAATGAATCGTTGGGATAGTATCCGGCTTGATGTGATGCAATATTATGTAAAGCGGTGTATTGCGCTTCCGGGAGATACTTTAGAGATTCGGGAAGGATTTTATAAAATACGGGGGTGTGACGAACGGTTGGGAAATTATAATGCTCAACAATCTCTTGCGAATCTGAAGTATCCGGAACAATATGGTATTGTGGTAGGTACATTTCCTTATGATAAGCAAATGGATTGGACTATCCGTGAGTTCGGACCTTTGCCGATTCCTCAAAAAGGTCAGACAGTAAAGATGAACCGTACGAATTGTCTTTTATACAGGCAATTGATAGGGTGGGAACAGAAGAAGAAATTACGTATAAAGGATGGACAGATAGTATTGGGTGACAGCGTGATTGCACAGTATCGCTTTAAAAAGAACTATTATTTTGTTTCCGGTGATAATATGGCTAACTCGCAGGATTCGAGATATTGGGGGATGCTGCCGGAAGAATACATTGTAGGTAAGGCTACCCGTATATGGTATTCGGAAGATAAGTTTACGGGGAAATCCCGTTGGAATAGGATGATGAAGAAAATCAAATAAAGAATGAAGCTAAAGTTGGAATTGATGCAAATGACAAAAAAGAATATGGCGGATGTGGTAACTTGTATAGGAGTTGCGGCAATTCTGAGCGTAATAGTTTTTACTATTCCGAATGAGATTCCTATCGGCGAAATGGCATATCAGAAACTATGGTTGGGACGTATGGCTGTTGTTTTTGTCGTTTGCAGTCTGTTGTCTCTTTGCCTGAACAGGAAACAATATCTGTCTTTTCCGGCGATAGTAACATGGGTATTGATTGCATTGGGAGGAATTGAAGCTGCCTGGGGGATGAGACAGATATACGGTCTGGCTGTTTCCAATCATTCCCTGTATGCGCTTACGGGATCTTTCTATAATCCGGGACCTTATTCCGGATATTTGGCGATGATATTTCCGCTTTGTCTGCATGAGTGGTTAAACTTGAAAGAAAGAACGGAACGCACATGGGTAGAACAGGGAAAGTATTATATGGCATTAGGAGTTATGCTGTTGATTTTGTGTGTACTACCTGCCGGAATGAGCCGTTCGGCATGGATGGCTGCCGCAGTTTCGGGTATATGGGTATACGGAATACATGCTTCTTGGGCAACATGGTTGAAAGAGGCGGGGCAGAAATACAAGAAGACAATGATAACAGGTTTGGTGATTGGGGGATTAGTGTTGATAATGATAGGTTATGTCCTTTTTCAGCTGAAAGCAGCTTCTGCCAACGGACGTTTGTTAATGTGGAAAATCAGTTGTCTGGCTATTGCTGAAAGTCCGGTTGTTGGACATGGTGCAGATGGATTTGTTTCTGCTTATGGGAGGGCTCAGGAAGAATATTTTGCAAATGGAGAATATTCGGAGACGGAGGAATTGGTAGCAGGTAGTCCGGAATATGCTTTTAATGAATATTTGCAGATAGCACTCGAGTGGGGGATACCCGTATTGCTTTGTTGCCTGGCTTTTGCAGGATTTTGTCTACGGAGAGGTGTGGAACTGAAACGTTGGGGGCCTTGTGGCAGTGTGATCTCTTTGTTGGTATTTGCTTTTTCTTCTTATCCGATGCAATTGCCTGCTTTTGTTATTGCATTCCTGATTTTACTGATGGCTTGTATTGCAGGACGCTTTCTTGCCTGGCAACTGGCGTTTGCTTGTGTGTTGGGATTTTCCGGATACCATTGGTGGCAGGCAGATGTGCATCAAGAGTGCAA
>OGOS01002108.1_pt1 | contig 11283 bp, 10 predicted proteins | sample 1552701 | NCBI WGS metagenome assembly OGOS01 (sample SAMEA2580128, study PRJEB22360) | human gut metagenome | biome: human gut; feature: human-associated habitat; material: faeces | place: Denmark | collected 2008/2010
ACCGATTTTATATGAGCCTTCCGTCTGCTCATAATCGCCCATTAAAATTTTAAGCAACGTCGTTTTACCGCAGCCGTTTGGGCCGAGGATGCCGGTGACTTCGCCGCGGCGGAGTTCGCCCGAGACTCCGCGGAGAATTTCGGCGTGATTTAACGTGACGCAAAGGTCAGCGAATTTTAAGGCGGTGGAAAGGTTTCGGTTCATTCGAGTTTCCTCCTTTTTTGCGCACGATGAGGAAAAGGAAGAACGGGCCGCCGAGCAGCGACAGTACGATGCCGACGGGAATCTCATACGGGGAAAACAGCGTGCGGCTGAGGGTATCGCACAATAAGACGAATGACGCGCCGAAGAGGGCCGAAAGCGGCACTAAGATGCGGTGGCGTGCGCCGATGAAGTGGCGCAGGATGTGCGGTACAATGAGCCCCACGAAGCCGAGAAGCCCCGAAAAGCTGACTGCGCCGCCAGCAAGCAGGCTGGCCGTCATGAGCAGGAGAAAGCGTGTTCCTTGCACACGCATACCGAGCGACTGCGCGGTCTCATCGCCGAGGGAGAGAACGTCCATTTCGCCGGAAAACAGCACGGCAAGGAGCAGACCAAGCAGGATGGCAATCCACGCAGGGGTGAGATTTTTGTACGCGATGCCGGAAAATCCGCCGATGAAAAAGGAGCTGGAATTATAGATGGTATCCGGGAAAAAGGTCTTTATGACGTTGCTGCCGGCGGTGAAAACACTGCTTAAGGCCACGCCCGCGAGGGTGATCGTTGTGCGGGAAGCACCGCTTTTTGCCGCGACGGCATAAATGAGCAGCGACGCGAAAAGAGCGCCAAGGAATGCTGCAAACGGCAAAAACGCGGTGGCTGTGGGAAAGACGGCGAGCAAAAACAGCACGGCAAAGCCCGCCCCGGCGTTGACACCGATGATGTTCGGTGCGGCAAGGGCGTTATTTAAGACATTCTGCAAGAGCACACCGGAGACCGCAAGTGCTGCACCCGAGAGCACGGCGGCAAGGGCGCGCGGCAGGCGCACGTAGAACAGGATGCGGCTGTCGGGCGTTAAACTGCCGTTTTGCAGGGCAGAGACAGCTTCGCGAATAGAAATTTGTGCCGAGCCGACACAGAGACTCAGCACAAAGGAGAAAACGAGCAGCAGGAGCGCTGCGGGAAATAAAATTTTCTTACGCATCTTCGTTCAAAAGGAGCTTTGCAATGTATGCGTAGCTCTCGTCCCAGCGGTTTAAGGGCTTATAGTGGAAAAGGTCTTTCGGCAGGTAGATGTAGCGGCCGTTTTTCACGGCGGAGAGCTCGCTCCATGCGGGGTTATTTTCGATGTTCTCTGCCATGTAGGTCTTGGCGTTTTCTTCGCTGCCCATCGTCATGACGAGGATGTAGTCCGGGTCGGCTTCGATGACGGATTCCAAGCTGAGGTCTTCGAGCAGGCTTTCGTTATCGTCTGCGATGTTGTGCGCACCGAGTTCTTTCAAAATGGCGCCCGCAACGGTATCTTCGCCTTTGGCCTTGACGCCGGTGGAATAAGCGCGCAAAAGCAGGACGGTGGGAGCTTTCTGCCCGGAGAGCTTTTCGGCTGTCTCCTGCTTTATAGATTCAATGCGCTTTAAAACCTGCGTGACGTTTTCGTCGTATTTTTCACCGTCCGGGTCGTTGACGGCGCAGAAATTCAGCATGATCTTTGCATAATCCATGACGTTATCCATGTGAAAACAGCCGTGGGGAATCTGCATATCGGTGAGGGCGGAATCGAGCTCCGCGTGGGCGGGCAGGTCGGCGGATAAAATCACGTAATCCGGGGAGAGTGCCGCGATGCTCTCAAGATTCGGCTCCATGACGGTGCCGACGAGCGCGGTATCGTCATCGATTTCGATGCCGTGCTCGTCTACGGCATCTTCGGTAATACCGGCGAGTTTACCGCCGGAAAGCAGCCAGCACTCGGCAAACGAGCCGTAAAGGGAGACGACGCACGGGTCATCGGGGAGCTCCGTTTTGGTGCCGTAGGAATCCGTAATGACGCGCTCGGAGACGGCGGTCGTTTCGGGAGCGGCGGAGGAGCTTTCAGAGGTGGTTTCGTTTTGCGCCGGGGCGGCGCAGCCGGAAAAGAGCAGTACGGTGGAAAGCGCGAGTGCTGTGAGGGACTTGAGTTTCATAGGGTATCCTTTCGGAATTATTTTGTGAGGATCTCCTCGCGGCGGTTCAGAAGCTCATCGGAGAAGACGTCGTGCTCGAATTTTTCGATGCCAAGACGGTCAATAGCTTTGCCGAGGCGTTCTTTGGGCATGGCGTTTTCCTTGAACCAGAGCATGGTCTTCTCGAGTAGGGGCTCGATCTCCGCGCGGGTGACGAAGCGGCTGAGCGGCGTGCCCATGCGTGTTTGCTTGCCCCACGTGCCACCGACATAAATGCGGTAAACGACCGGGCTTTCGTGGCGGACAGCCTTAAACGGGCATTTGCCGGTGCAGACGCCGCAGGCGAGACACTTTTCATCGATATGTAATTTGCCGTTTTCGACGTGTGCAGCCTTGGAGGGACATGATTTTTCCACCATGCAGACCTTGCAGCCGCGGCAGGTGTCTTCGTCGAAGATCGGCACGCGGTGGCTCTCGATGCCGAAATCGTTTAAGGAAGGCTTCATGCAGCTGTTCGGGCAGCCGCCGATGCCGATTTTGAACTTGTGCGGCAGTTTGACATTTGCCCAGCCGACGTAGTATTTTTCGTGCAGCTCTTTGGCGAGCGCCTGTGTGTCGTAGTTGCCGTAGACGCACGTGGTGCCCTTACATGCGGTGACGGGGCGTATTTTAGCGCCGGTGCCGCCGAAGTAGAGGCCACGCTCGGCAGCGTAATCGCAGGCGGCGTCAATCTGCTCGAAGGGGATGCCGACGATCTCGGCGGACAGGCGGGAGGTGAACGTCACCTTGCCGCTGCCGAATTTTTCGGCAATCTCGGAGATGGTGCGCAGGTCGGCAGCGGTGAAGCCCGCGCCGGCGCAGACGAGACGGCCGGAGAAGCACTCTGTGCCGCGATTGATGAGGAAGCCGCGGCCCTTGACGGACGCGATCTGTTCGGGTTTTAACATGATGAACACTCCAATATCCAAGCAAAATATTCCCTGTAATTATAGCCCTTTTTCGGGGTAATGGCAAGAAATGCGGGTGATTTTTGCAAAAGAAATGAAAAAACCGGGCGAAGTATTGGATTTTCCTTTGAACTGTGCTAAAATAGCTAATAACAAATCATCTTATGTTCCGGCGACATTTTGAATGCGCGCCGAAAAAAGAAAGGAGAAGTGAGCTTTTATGAAACGAAGCATCCATTATAAAAACATTTTGAAAACGGCGGTCCCGGCGGCACTGTGCGCCGCGATAATCCTTGGCACCGCGGCATGCGGCAAGGGCAGCGCCAAGGCGGAGCCCTCCCCCTCCCCGAGCGCGGAGCCTACCGCAACGCCTATACCGGTCGAAAAAGTGAAGGTGGCGATCATCAACGACATCGACGATTCGTTGAATGTGCGCAGCGAGGCTTCGACGGATTCCGAAATTCTCGGCACGGCAGAGGCCGGCGGGGCGGTCGAGGGTGTGGCACAGGACGATACCTCCGAGTGGGTGGAAATCTCTTACTTTGGGCAGAATGCGTATGTGTTCGCGGAATTTGTGACGATCAGTGAGAAAGAGAAGACCGCACTTGCGACCGCGACGCCTTCGCCGACCCCGAATGCGGAAGACGGCACGACCGATGACAATGGGGACAGCGATGACGCGCAAAACGGCAGCGAGGCATCGCCGACACCCGCCCCCACTGCAGAGCCGACGCCGAATGCGAATAATCCTATTATCGTAAACGGCGGTAACCGAGAGAATACGAGTTCCGGCAGCACATCAAACGGCATGACGGCAGAGACCATTCGCGATACGGAAGATCCGGAGCGACGCTGAGGTAAACTATGAATGTGTTAGTTATAGGCTGCGGCCTGCTTGGGCGAAAAATCGCCCGCACCATGGACGAAATGGGTTGGGACGTTTCTGTTTTAAGCAACATTGAAAGCGATTTGGAGCTTTTGGAAAACGATTTCGAGGGCGTGACATTCCGCGGGTTCCCGATGGATATTCGCAACCTGCGCGAAGCGGGCATTGAAAGCTGCGACGCGGTGGCGGTGACAACGGCGGACGATAACCTCAATATCACGGTGGCGCAGATTGCGCGCGATTACTTCGGTATCCAAAACGTGGTGGCGCGCGTATCCGATCCAACGCGTGAATTGATTTTTGAGCATATGGGATTGCACACCATTTGCCCCACAAACCACGCCGGCGACTGCATTGTGCGGATGCTGAGCGGCGAAAAATTGAGCAAGAAAATCGAGTTCGGTCTGCACACGGTTGACTTTGACGTGCGGCCGGCGGAGCGGCATCAGATCGGCAAGGATGTGGACGAGCTACGCGGCAACCCGGACGAAGTGGTGTTCGGCATTATCCGCAAAAGCGGCGCGTTCGTTTTGGCAGGGCTTGCACCCTTGAAGCTCGAGGCGGGCGACGAGATTGTGTACAGCCGCGTAATCGATTAAGGGGGAATGTGCCATGAACATTGTCATTATGGGCGGCGGCAAGGTGGGCGAAAGCCTTGCGCGCCGCATTTTGGAGGGCCGCCGCCACGAGGTGCGTATCATCGAGAGCGACCGCGCGCGCAGCTTACAGCTTGCGAACTCGCTGGACGTGGAGATTATCTGCGGCGACGGCACGAACATTGACATGCTGGAAAACGCCGGTGTACGGGACGCCGACTGCTTTATTGCGATATCCGGCAACGATGCGGACAACCTCGTTGCGTCGCAGCTTGCAAAGCAGTATTTCGGTGCGAAAAAAGTGATTGCCCGCGCGAACGACCCGCGCAATTTGGAGACGATGCGTGTGCTTGGCGTGGATTATGCGGTGAGCAGCACGGAGATCATTGCGCAGATGATCGAGCAGGAAGCGAACCTGATGGAGTTTCATCTTGTGGCATCGCTGAACAAGGGCCGCGGTCAGATTTGCTCCGTGACGCTTGGAGAGAATTCGGCTTTGCACGGCAAGTCGGTGCGTGAGGTGGTGTTCCCGAAGGGGGCGCTGCTGATTTCCATTGTGCGAAATAACAAGCTCATCATTCCGGGCGGCGACACGGTGCTGCAAGCGGGCGATGAGATTATTGCGGTATGCGAGGAACGCGCACAGAAGGCACTTATCCGCCTGATGAACAGCACGCATGCGGATGAGAAATAAGTCGATTTTTTTATGATTTATATAGCAGGAACCCCGTAGGCACGTTGTGTGTTTACGGGGTCCTGCTTTGTTCATTTAATTCTAATGATTTGCGGGGCAAATCATGCAGGGAATCCATGCAACTGGGTTTCCTACGGTTCTGGTTTTGTGGAGGCAAAAAGTGTTTCGCGCTCTGCGGAGCGCGACTTGGGGCGTTGCCCCGAGCCCCCATAAACTTTCTGAAGAAAGTTTAATCAAAGACTTTTAACGTTGCGGTATTGTGGATTTCGGCGGCTTTACTTTACAGCTTTAAAGTGCTTTGTGACGCTGGTGCCGTCTTCGTAGACGTCTCTTGTCAAATTAAGGCCTGCGTTCATCAGCATGGCGCCGGAATAGACGGTGCCGGTCTCCTCGTCCTGATAGTACGTTTTGGGGTCGAGGCCACGCAGGCGCTGCACGCAGTAACGGGTCTCGGGCTGACGCATGACGACGGCAGTCATCATGGCTTCCTGTTTATCCGGCGAAACGAACTCCCACGCGCAGTAGAAGTCGTTCTCGGTCGGGGAGACGAGGCGGTAGAAATCGCCCTCGCGGACAAGGCAGTGATATTTGCGGTAGTCGGCGATCTGCTGCTTTACTTCGGCTTTTTCGTCATCGGTGAGCTTTCTGGGGTCTAACTCGTAGCCGAATGTGCCGCACATGGCGACGTTGCCGCGGGTTTTAAGCGAGGTGCGCGGGCGGGCTGCGACGTGTGCGCCAAACGAGGAGATAGGGTAGCACATGGACGTGCCGAACTGAATGGTGAGGCGCTCGATGGCGTCGGTGTTGTCGCTGCACCAGATCTGCGGGGAATAATACAGCATTCCGGCATCGAAACGTCCGCCGCCGCCGGAGCAGTTTTCAAAGAGGATATTCGGAAACGCTTTGACAAAACGATCCATGAGGTCGTATGTACCGAGCACAAAGCGGTGCATGACCTCCTTCTGGCGCTCCGGCGGGAGCAGCGCAGAGCCGACCTCGGTCAGATTGCGGTTGAAGTCCCATTTGACGTAATCAATCTTATTTTCACTGAGGACTTTATACATCTGCGCGAAGATATTATCGCGCACGTCTTTTCTCGTCATATCGAGGACGTACTGCAAGCGTGCGGGGGAGTTTTCACGGTTCGGCACGTGCAGGCACCAATCCGGGTGGGCGCGGTAGAGGTCGCTGTCCGGAGAGATCATCTCCGGCTCATACCAGATGCCGAACTTTAAGCCCTCTGCGTTGACGCGCTCGATGAGGGAGCTGAGGCCGCCTTTGAGCTTCTTTTCGTTGACATACCAGTCGCCGAGGGAGGAGTCGTCGTTTTTGCGGTGGCCGAACCAACCGTCGTCCATGACAAGCATATCGACACCCATTTTGGCGGCTTCGTGTGCGAACGCGACAAGCTTATTATCATCGAAATCGAAGTATGCGGCCTCCCAGCTGTTGATGAGCACGGGGCGTTCTACATCGCGCCACGGACTCTTGATGAGGTGCTTCATGTAGGTGCGGTGGAAAATGCGGCTCATCTCTCCGAGGCCCCTATCGGTGTAGACCATGACGGCTTCCGGCGCGGTGAAGGATTCGTTCGGCTCCAGGCGCCAGGTGAAATCGGTGGGATTGATGCCTGCGAGAAGGCGCGTGGCGTTCAAGCAATCCACTTCGGCTTCAATGGAAAAGTTGCCGCTGTAAATGAGGTTGACGCCGTAGACTTCGCCGTTTTCTTCGGTGGCGCCGTGGGCTTTCAGTGCGACGAACGGGTTGTGGTTGTGTGAGGAGGAGCCGCGCTTGCTCTGGATGGATTGAATGCCGTGGCAGAGCGGGCGCTCTGTAACGGTGCGCTCCTTTGCCCACTTGCCGTAAAGGTGCACCATGTCGTAATCCATCGTGTTGAAGTCGAGGCAGGCGCTGAACACACGCTCAAGCTCCATGGTGCGGTCGGACGTATTCGTCACGACGGCGTGACGCGTCATGACGGGCAGATCGTTGTAAACGGTGTAGTAGAGCTTCACTTCGGCGTTCGTCGTTTGGTCGAGCGTGGTGATCTCGAGTGTTTCGCTGTCACCGTTTTCGTCGCGCAGAGACGGCATGCCGGGCAGCGCAGGCTTTTCGTTTAAAATGCGGTGCGAAACGTAGCGGATGTCGGTCGCGATATTGCCGTCTGCGTTGCGGATTTGGAGTGCGGAGATGCGGAAATCGCCGGTGCCGTTGCAGGAATATTCGCTCGGCTGTGTATCCGGGGAAAACTCCTTGCCGACGTAGCCTGCGGCGTCGGGCGTGAAGGAGCCGAAGTAGCCGCGGTCCAATAAATAGCGCATGTCGCAGTCCGGCAGGTATGCGCCGTAGTAGAGGTGCAGCAGGCGGCCGCTGTCATGCACGGCAAAAACGTAACTGGAGGAAGCGGTATCCAGCTTGAAAATTTTCTTTTCGGCATCAAATAAAATCGCCATAAAATCGTTCCTTTCGGGAAAACATAAAAATTCGGGCAGAGAAATATCTGTTTATAACAACAGTATATCGTTTATGCGGCTTTTGCGCAATAGGCATTTGTTGCATAAAGTTGGCGGTTTGTGATGCGGTGTACGGCGTGGGCTTCGGCATTTTGCTAAAGGCGGCGATGAAATTTGGTGGAATTGTGATAGAAACGGTTTTTTCGGAAAAAATAGCTTTACTTTTCTCTTGGTTTGTATTATAGTTAATGTGATATGGAAGCGGTTACACATTGTAAAGGACTGTATGTGTTCGCTTTCGAATGTCTTTTGAAAAAATATAAAATGGAGGAAACTACAATGGCTAAAATTATCGGCAATGCACTCCCGAACATCCCGTGGCAGGATAAGCCGCAGGGCTACGATAAGCCGGTTTGGCGTTATGACCACAACCCGATCATTCCGCGTGATCTCATCCCCACTTCCAACAGCATCTTCAACTCCGCAGTTGTCCCGTTTGAGGGCAAGTTCGCTGGCGTTTTCCGCTGCGACAACCGCTCTGTTGAGATGGACATCTTCGCAGGCTTCTCTGATGACGGCATCAACTGGAAGATCAACCACGAGCCGATCGAGTTCCAGCCGGCTCCCGGCTGCGACCCGTGCGTAACCCGCAAGGAATATCGCTATGACCCGCGCGTTTGCTGGATTGAGGACCGTTACTACATCACCTGGTGCAACGGCTTCCACGGCCCGACGATCGGCGTAGGCTATACCTATGACTTCAAGACCTTCTATCAGATGGAGAACGCTTACCTGCCGTATAACCGCAACGGCGTTATGTTCCCGAAGAAGATCAACGGCAACTTTGCAATGCTGAGCCGTCCGTCCGACACCGGTCACACCCCGTTCGGCGACATCTTCTACAGCGAGAGCCCGGACATGACGTATTGGGGCAAGCACCGCTATGTCTTCGGCACGAGCAGTCACTCCGGCTGGCAGTCCAAGAAGGTCGGCCCCGGCCCGATTCCGATCGAGACCGATGAAGGCTGGCTGATGATTTATCACGGCGTTCTGAACTCCTGCAACGGCTTCGTTTATCGCTTCGGCGTAGCGCTTCTTGACCACGAGAAGCCGTGGATCGTGAAGGAAAGAGGCAACTTCTATGTCTTCGGTCCGGAAGAGAGCTATGAGCTCACCGGTGACGTGCCGAACGTTACGTTCCCGTGCGCTACCCTGACCGATGCCGACACCGGCCGCATCACCATCTACTATGGTGCTGCCGACACCGTCACCGGCATGGCCTTCACCACCGTTGACGAGCTGCTTTCCTACATGAGAAAGTACCCGCACGAGGTCTAATTAGAATAGCTTTTTCGCAGGCGCTTCCGTTTTTCGGGAGCGCCTGTTTTTATGGAATGATTGTGTTTTGCGGCAAAATCTGGTATAATAAAGCCATGAAAAACCGCGATGGGCGGAAAACGGTTAGGAGCTGTATGAATATGAAAGAGTATGTCATTGAGAAAACGGTGGGTGCGCCGGACTGGACAAAGGTGTCGGAGCTGCAGGTGGACAATGTTTGTTGGTTGCCGGACGCGGGCGTGCGCATGGAGCAGCAGATCTGCTACGACGACAAGAAAATCTACGTGCATCAGGTGGCACACGAAAAGAACATCCGCGCGGAGCTGACCGATAAGCTCGGCAGCATCTGCACGGACAGCTGCATGGAGTTTTTCTTTTCCCCGGTGCCGGAGGACGGGCGGTATTTTAACATTGAGCTGAACTTGAACGGCGCGATTTTCCTTGGCTTCGGCCACGGCAGAGCAGACAGCATCCGTTTGATCCCGGAAGACCACAAGAAGCTTTTTAACATCCGCACGAACAAAACGGCGGACGGGTGGGAAATCTTTTATGAAATTCCGCTCGAATTTCTGCATGTATTTTACCCCGATTACGACTTTAAAAGCGGGCGTGTGATCCGCGCGAACTGCTTTAAATGCGGCGACCTCACCGTGCAGCCGCACTATATGATGTGGAATGAGACGACGAGCGAAACGCCGGATTTCCATCGTCCGCAGGATTTTGGTCGCATGATCTTCGCGTAAACCGCGGTATTCAGCGGGATATTCATGGATTAGTCCAATATCTTTTGCCGAAGCCCGCGCAGAATTGTCGTTTTTCCAAGTTGCAAGGTGAGCGAATTTCCAGTAAAATAGTAATAATGGGTAAATGAAAAATATCGCAAAAGTTTTGCATAGCTTATGCGCCTGACGCAAAACTATCGTTTAGAGTATTGCGTCGGCAGGAAAGGATTGGTGTGCATATGCCACTGGAAAGGATCGACAGTTATTTTAACGGCGCGGTGGAGTCTTATGACGAGCGCTTGAAACGCAGCGCAGAGGATGAAGACGGCTACATTCGCCGCACGGCGGAGTTTTTCCCGAAGAAGGAGCACCTGCACATTCTGGACATTGGCATCGGCACAGGCACGGGTCTTACGGCAATTTTAGAGCAGAACCCGACGATTTATGTGGACGGCATTGACTGCGCGGATAAGATGCTCTCGGAAATTCCGAAAAATCTGCCGGAGCACAAGGAGCGCATCCGCACGATTTGTGGTGATTTCTTTAAATATGAGTTGGAGCCGGAAAGCTATGACGGTGCGGTTTCCATGATGGCGCTGCATTATTACAGCCGCGAAGAGAATTTGGAGCTGTTTCACCGCGTGTGCCGCAGCATTAAAAAGGGCGGGTTCTTTCTGTTGAGCGACAAATTCGCGCCGACGCAGATGTATGAGGACTTCTGCCGTTCCGAGTTTGAGCAGAAGCGCAAGGAGCAGCATTTGTCGGCAGACGAGCATTACTATTGCTTTACACCGCAGTATGTGGCGGGCGAAGCGGCACTGCTTTTCAAAGCGGGCTTTGCAGAGGTACGCGTGTGCTGGGCGAAATCCAACACGGCAGTGCTTCTTGCCACAAAATAAACAAATAACAGTTGAAAAGCCGGTCGAACTGCGTACAAATAAACGGTACGTGTCTTGACCGGCTTCTTTTTTAATGCTATAATGTTTCAAAAGCAACTATTTTGGGAATGGGTGAATACTTTTGGAACTCTTTAACGCACAGCATGTTTTGCACGGCGAACCTGTGACGGGCGAGCTGCCGTCTACGAACTCGCTTTTCAAAACGACCATCAACATGGCGTGGCCTTCGATGGTGGAATCGTTTTTGGTGGCGCTCGTCGGCTTTATCGATACCATCATGGTGAGCACGCTGGGTTCTTACGCCATTGCAGCGGTGGGCCTGACGCAGCAGCCGAAGTTCATCGGCTTGGCGCTGTTTATGTCGATGAGCACGGCCATCTCGGCGCTGGTTGCACGGCGTAGGGGCGAGCAGAACCGCGAAAGCGCGGTGCGCATTTTGAAAACGTGCATTCTGGTCGCCGTGATTTTGACGGCGATCATCAGTGTTACGTTTACGGCGTTTGCAGACCCCATTATCCGCTTTGCGGGCTCGGCGGACGATACGCATGAAGCGGCGGGGGGGGATTTTCCAATCCTCACTGGGGGCAACCGGTTTTCGGCAAGCCTTTCA
>OGOS01002118.1_pt1 | contig 11238 bp, 8 predicted proteins | sample 1552701 | NCBI WGS metagenome assembly OGOS01 (sample SAMEA2580128, study PRJEB22360) | human gut metagenome | biome: human gut; feature: human-associated habitat; material: faeces | place: Denmark | collected 2008/2010
TGCCTATGCTTCCATTTGATTTGAGTAACGGTATTTGTTCATTAAATCCAAGTGTAGACCGTTTAACGATTACTTGTGCTATGCAAGTGGATGAGAGGGGAAATCTATTAACATATAATGTCTTCCCGAGTGTGATTCATTCCGATAAGCGCTGCACATATAAAAAGGTAAACGCATGTTTAGCTGCAGATGAAACTATACTGGAAGAGTATTCAGAAGTTAAAGATTTATTGTTTACTCTAGAATCTTTAGCTAAATTATTAAAGAAACAGTCACACAATCGTGGATGTATTGATTTTAATACCAAAGAAGCAAAGATCATTATGGATAAAAATGGTTATCCTGTAGATGTAACAGTTTTAGAGCGCGGTTTTGCCGAACAAATGATTGAAGAATGTATGATCTTAGCCAATGTTTGTGTGGCTCACCATATGCATGTGAATAAAATTCCAAGCATGTATCGTGTGCATGAAAATCCAGATCCTAAAAAAGTGGCGACAATCTGTACCGTTGCGAATTCTTTACGTATTCCATTTGATTTCTATCCAGATGAAGTAAATGCTAGCCAAATCCAAAAATTCTTAGAATCGATTCAAGATGAAAATTCATATGAAGTCTTGTCTATGGTAGCTTTGCGTTCTATGCAAAAGGCGCGTTATGATGCGCATTGTTTAGGACATTTTGGTTTGGCACTTGAAGAGTATTGTCATTTTACAAGTCCAATTCGTCGTTATTCAGACTTAGTTGTACACCGTATGCTGCATGCATATTGTTTTAATGAACAAAAGCGTACACCATCAAATGATGAAAAGAAAATCGAAAAACAGGCTTTCCATATTTCTGAAAAAGAAAGAGATGCGATTATGATGGAAAGAATGGTGAATGACTATAAGAAGGCGCAGTTCATGGAGAAAAGAATTGGTCAAGTTTTTGAAGGAACAATTGTTGGTGTGATGAGTTTTGGTTTCTTTGTGGAAATGGATAATACAGTGGAAGGACTTGTTCCAGTTCATACTTTATCAAATGACTTCTACGATTATGATGAGGATACAATGACTTTAAAGGGACAGACGCATGGTAAAGTGTTCCAAATGGGAATGCGTGTATGTGTTGTTTGTACGGATGTCCAAAGAGAAAAAGGACAAGTGACATTTAGTTTGTTAGAAAGAAGAAATCATGATTAAGGGAATTCACCATGTTGCATTTAAATGTGAGACCCAAGAACAATATGATGAAATGATTTGTTTCTATCATGAATTATTAGAACTTCCCGTATTGAGAAAGTGGGATACAGGCATTCATTTAGATTGTTTTAATAGTTGTATTGAAATATTTTTGGATGGCACAAAGTCAGTTGGGGAAGGATGTATTCGTGATTTTGCGTTTGCGACAGATCATGTGGATGAACTTGTTGAAAAAGTTCGTAATGCTGGCTATAGAGTGAGTGTGGAGCCTAAAAATGTAGATATGAAAACAAATCCAGTTTCTCCAATTCGAGTGGCTTTTATTGAAGGTCCGCTTCATGAATCTATTGAATTATTTTGTGAAAAGGCATAATTGGTAGGTTTTCTGTCCAAGTTGGTACTTGATTTGCACTAAATATTTTCTTTGTTAGAATGGAATCAGTTAAACAAAGGAGTGATTGAGATGAATCAAGTTCAAGGCGTAAAAGTAAATAAAAATTTCAATCTTTTCTTTGTACATATGTAAACTGGGGTGAACTATCATTCCAGTTTTTCTGTGATTTCAAGAGCAATAATGATGAGGAGGATGATTGAAATGGCTCAGAATTTTAATAAGGTATTTTGGGATGCATGTGCGAATGGAGATTTCCCAATGGTTTGTTCTCAAATCAAAGCAGGAGCGGACGTAAACTACCAGAATGGTGATGGCCGTACTGCATTGATGCGTGCAAGTAAGCGTGACCGTAAAGATGTTGTGCAGGTTTTACTTGATAATGGGGCTGATGTGAATATTTCAGATAATAAAGGGAAAACAGCTTTAATGACAGCTGCAAAAAAAGGTAATAAAACAATCTTAAAGGCTTTGATTGATGCAGGTGCAGATGTCAATGCCAAAGATGACAGAGGACGTACAGCTTTAATGCGTGCTTGCTTATTAGGACAAGATCGTTGTGTTGAAGTATTATTAGATGCTGGGGCAAAAATCAATGATCAGGTCGTAGTGCTTTAATGGAAGCTTGTATTGCGTTTAAGCGTGACACAATTCACTTATTGCTTGAAAGAAACGCAGATGTAAACTTATTTGATAATAATGGTGTAACTGCATTGATGCGTGCAGCTTATGGAGGATATCCAAGTTTAGTGGAAAAATTATTGGCATATGGCGCTGATAAAGATATGATAGATAAACAAGGTAATGTTGCATTAGATTATGTTCGTGAACATTGTAGAGCTCAATTAGAGCCAATCTTAAGATGAGGTTAAGCGTATGAGAGATTATCAGAGTTTTGAAGTACGTAACGTAAGCGTAATCGGACATAGTGGAGCTGGAAAAACAAGTGTTCTAGAAGCTATGTTATATTATACAAAGGCAACAGATCGTTTTGGTAAAACAACAGAAGGAAGTTCAATGATCGATTTCGATGTTGAAGAAATTCGTCGTGGACTATCTGTTTATACAACAATTGTTCCAATTGAATGGGAAGATAGTAAAATTAATTTCATTGACACACCAGGCTATTTAGACTTTGTTGGTGAAAAACAAGGTGGTTTTGCGGTAGGTGATTCAAGTTTAATCGTAGTTAATGCCAAAGATCCTTTACAATCAGGAACTAAATTGGCTTATAAACAAGCTATAGCTGAAAAGAAGCCTACAATTTTTTTTATCAATAAGTTAGATGAAGAACACACAAGTTTTGATGCAAGTTATCAAGCATTGCGTGAAGAATTTGGTAAGAGTGTTATTCCATTTGAGGTTCCTATCGTTGAAGATGGAAAAATCGTCGGATCTGTAAATATCATTAAAAATAAAGCCTGGTATTATAGTCCGGAATTAGCTGATAAAGCATGCCCAGTGCCTGAATCTATGCAAGAAGAAGTGGCTCTTTATAAAGATCAGATTGCCGAAGCGGTTGCGATGGGCGATGATGAATTAATGGAAAAATTCTTCTCTGGTGAAGAATTTAGTGATGCAGAATTAAAACGTGGTGTGCGTATTGGTGTACGTAATGGAGAAATTTGTCCAGTATATTCTGGTAGTGCAGTCAATTCAATTGGTATCCAACGTTTGATGGATTTAATCGTTGATTATTTCCCAACATACTCAGAAAGAGGTATGTACACAGCTACAACTCCAAATGGTGTTAAAGTTGAATTGTTGACAAGTGAAACAGAAGTTTTAACAGCACAAGTATTTAAAACGATTATGGACCCATTTGTTGGAAGAATCAGTTATGTAAAAGTATTGAGTGGTGTACTTGCAGCTGATAGTACAGTTGTGAATGCCAATAATGGTAAACCTGAAAAAATCAGTCAAATCTATATCGTTAAAGGTAAACACCAGACAGCAGCTGGTAAATTGTTTACTGGAGATATTGGTGCTTTAGTAAAACTACAAAATACTAGAACAAACGATACATTGTGTGATAAAGGCAAATTGTTGATGGCAGATCCAATCACATTCGATACACCGATGTATGGACAAGCTGTTGTGCCTAAGACTAAAAATGACGAGGATCGTTTATCAAATGGACTTGCTCGTTTACAGGAAGAAGATCCAACATTTAAAGTTGTAAACAATCCAGAAACAAAAGAAACAGTGATTTATGGTGTGGGTGATCAACACTTAGATGTCATTGTAAATAAATTAAATTCTAAATTTAAAGCTGAAGTTGTTTTAAGTGATCCAAAAATCACATATCGTGAAACAATCACAAAGACAGCTGTTGGTGAAGGTCGTCATAAAAAACAATCTGGTGGACATGGACAATTTGGACATGTATTTGTAGAATTTAGTCCAAATCCAGATGAAGAAGAAATGGTATTTGCAGAAAAAGTATTTGGTGGAGCTGTTCCGAAACAATATTTTCCGGCCGTAGAAACTGGACTTCGTGAATGCTGCCAAAAAGGTCCTTTAGCAGGATATAAGATGGTCAATGTGAAGACAACATTATTAGATGGTAAATATCATGATGTTGACTCAAGTGAAATGGCATTTAAAATGGCTTCTCATTTAGCTTATAAAGACGCGATGACTAAAGTTCGTCCAATCTTATTAGAACCAATCATGAATGTTAAGATTCGTGTTCCAGATGAATTTACAGGAGCTGTAATTGGTGATATGAATAAACGTAGAGGTTCAATTATGGGTATGACTCCAGTGGATTCAGATCAAGAAATTGATGCACAAGTTCCAATGGCAAATATGTCTAGATATTGTGTTGAATTAAGAAGTATGACAACTGGTTTAGGTACTTATACAATGGAAATGGACCGATATGATCCAGTGCCAGAACCTTATGCTTCAAGAGTGATTGAAGAGAGCAAAAAAGAAAAAGAATAGAACATACGTAAAAAGACAGCAAGAAAACTGCTGTCTTTTTCTATATAATTTCAAAATGTTTTAGTGCACTGACTATTCCATCTTTTTGTACAGAATCTGTAATGTAGTCAGCTATAGCTTTTACATTGTCTTTGGCATTACCCATCGCAACACCGGTACCAACATATTTCAACATCGAAATATCGTTTCCTCCATCGCCAAAGGCCGTGGCTTCCTCTTTGTTGAAATTGAAGTAATCCAATATTTTTTGAATACCTATATCTTTTCCACCATTACAAGGAATGATATCACAAGCTCTATTCCACCAGCGAGCCACTTTTAATGTAGTTGTGTTTTCTAGAATCAACTCATCTTGATCTTCTGTAGTGGCAACCATCATTTGATAAATTTCTTCTTCCATAAAATTATTAAATTCATCAAGTACATGAACATGTTGGTTGGCAATCATGAAATATTCTTCTAAGATTTCATCATCAAAATTACATCCCATCTTATTGATTCCAGCTAGAGCAACTGCTTTATTTAGTCTTTTTGCGTTTTCGACGAATGTTTCAATATCTTTCTTATCTATGGGATTCTTGTAAATCAATTCATTTTTGGTGAAACAATAGGAGATATTAAAAGAAAGTACTCCATCAAATTCGATGCCTTGAAATTTAGGAACGACAAAAGGTGGCCTTCCCGTCGCTAAAATGATTTTGATGTCTTTTTACTTAACTAAGTTTAATGCATCAACTAGTTCTTGGTGCATTTCCTTCTTGCCAAGTTCTAAAAGTGTACCATCAATATCAAAAAATAAAATTTTAATCATAATCCATTCTTGTTTTATTTTAGCATTACTTTGGAAAATTCAATAAATTTTGTGTATAATACAGAAATCAGGAGGGTGTATATGAGTACATTTAAACGATTTTTACAATATTATAAACCATATAAAGGGATTTTCTTTATGGATCTGTTTTGTGCACTTATCATGTGTATTGTTGATCTATCTTTTCCTTTGATTCTAAGCTATTGTACAGGACAATTCTTTTTGAACTCATCCAATGAAATTTTAAAAGGAGTTTTCGTATTAGGAATAGGTTTGTTCGTTATGTATGTGATACGAGCATTATGTCGTTATTACGTGAGTTGTCAAGGCCATGTGATGGGAGCCAACATGGAAAGTGATATGCGTCAAGACTTATTCAATCAATATCAACGTTTATCTTTCTCCTATTATGATAAACACAATACAGGGGTTATGATGTCTCGTGTTGTTTCAGACTTATTTGATATTTGTGAGTTTGCACATCATGGTCCTGAAAACCTATTTATTTCATTATTCAAAATTGTCGGATCTTTCATTATTTTGGCTACGATTTATTGGCCATTGGCATTGATTCTTTTGGCTGTGACTGTTGTGATGATGGTGTTTAGTTATTCTCAAAATAAAAAGATGCGAAGAACCTTTATGGAAAACAGAAAGAAGATTGGTAGTGTGAATGCAAGTCTTCAAGATTCTTTGGGTGGTATTCGTGTTGTACAGTCTTTTGCGAATGAAGATATTGAAATTGATAAATTCAATCATTCAAACATGGAATTCTTGGAATCTAAAAAAGACAATTATCGTGTTATGGGTACTTTTCAAGGTGGAAATAATTTCTTCCAAGGACTTTTATATGTCACAATCATTATATTTGGTGGGCTGTTTATCGCTAATGGCGATTTAAACCCAATTGTGTTAGCTACGTTTGCCTTATATATCAATGTCTTTGTTTCTCCAATTGAAGTCTTGGTTGAATTTACGGAGATGTTCCAAAAAGGATTCTCTGGATTTAGACGTTTTGAAGAGGTTATGAATGAAGTTCCTGAAATTCAAGATTCTAAAAATGCCAAGGATTTAGAAAATGTTTCCGGAAATATTGATTTTGATCATGTGTCTTTCCAATATACTGAGAATGAAAAGGTTATTGATGATGTAAATTTACATATCAAGGCCGGTGAAAAGATTGCTTTAGTGGGACCAAGTGGTTCTGGTAAGACTACACTTTGTTCGTTATTGTCTCGCTTTTATGATGTCACAAATGGATCTATTCGTATTGATGGTCAAAATATTAAAGATGTAACTTTAAAATCTCTTCGTTCAAACATTGGTTTAGTACAACAAGATGTATATTTGTTTACCGGAACAATTGAACAAAACATTGCTTATGGAAGACCTGACGCAAGTCATAAGGATATTGTGGAAGCGGCTAAAAAAGCGAATATTCATGATTTTATTATGTCTTTACCAGAAGGATATAATACGTTCTGTGGGGAAAGAGGAACGCGTTTATCTGGTGGACAAAAACAACGTATCTCGATTGCACGTGTATTCTTAAAAAATCCTAAAATCTTGATTTTAGATGAGGCTACGAGTGCCTTGGATAATGAGAGTGAGAGAATCATTCAAAAAAGTTTAGAAGATTTAAGCAAGAATCGTACTTGTATTACGATTGCCCATCGTTTATCTACGATTCGTAATGCAGATGAGATTGTTGTAATTGATGCGACAGGTATGCATGAACGTGGAACGCATGATGAATTGATGAAATTAAATGGTACTTATGCGAAATATTATAAGCTTCAATTTGAGGGGTTAAATTAGTAGGCATGCAAATGTCTGCTTTTCTGTACGACAGGCAGTCGTGCTTATAGTTGATAATCAATCACCGATTATCAACTGTTTTATTTTAGAGACAATAAAGTACAAGATACTCGTAACACTATACAAAAGTCATTGAAGTAAAACAGTCCCAACAAGGTTGAAATATTTTGTCTACTAAGGATATAGCCAAGTAGTAAGCCATACTCAATGCATTCTCGTGAGGGAGTGTGTGAAGGGAGTTAAAGCGAGAACTCAGGCACCAATCTATCAATGCACATGTGGCGTTCAGTATTGATGATGCTGCGGAAAAAAGCAGAAATCCTATGAATAGATACCAATGACTATATCGATATCTGTTAATACTGGATGTGAAAGCAGGAAGCATGAGTTCAAGGGAAGGCACAGATGATCCTGTGAGGTCTCCGTATTTAATGGACTACCATCTATAAGCGTAGCGAAGTGACGGATAGTGTACGGAGAAGTCAGAGTTACTAATAGTAGCGAAGAAGTTATAGAAATATAATGGAGCGAAGTGGTAACACCTTGTGAGCTTTGAGTAGATGTAGTTGTGTAAGTGCAAATTTTAAGAATATTCGTATTAACCTTAAAAGATATTACATGACAGTGGAAAGGAGATAAGAAAAGACATTATGAATGAACCATTAAAATTCAAATTATTTAGTGTGTATGGAAAAATACTACACAAAGATGTTCTTACAGAAGCTTTTCGTAAAGTGAAGAAGAACAAGGGATGTGCCGGTATTGATAAAGTCAGTATCAAAGTGTTTGAGGAAAATTTAGATGAAAACATAGAGTTGATTTTGAATGAACTTCGAACAAAGACGTACAAGCCTTCTCCAGTAAGACGAAAGTATATACCGAAGAAAAATGGAAAGTTAAGACCTTTAGGAATACCAACTATTAAAGACAGGGTCGTGCAACAAGCACTGGTCACTAAACTTGAGCCCTTCTTTGAAGAAAACGTATTTCACGACAATTCCTGTGGATTCAGACCTAACAGAGATGTTAAGTTAACCATCAAGAAAATTGTGTCTAGATTAGAAAGTGGATATCTATATATCTATGATTTTGATATAAAAGGTTACTTCGACAATATACCTCACAAGAAACTTATGAAAGTTATCAACAAGTATGTGTCAGATGGAACAGTACTAGACATGATTTGGAAAACACTTAAAGCAGGGTACATGGAAGATGAAATACGATATGAAAACGCAAGTGGCACACAACAAGGTGGAGTTATTTCTCCACTATTGGCGAACATCTATTTGAATGAACTTGACTGGGAACTAACAAAAGCAAATCTTGAATTCGTGAGGTATGCTGACGATTCGATAGTCATGTGTCAAACAAAGGAAGATTTGGAAAAAGCCAAAGTCATAGTTCATGAAACGTTACAACGTCTAGGCCTTGAATTGGCAGAAGATAAAAGTGATGATATTGATTTTCACGAGAAAGACTTTGATTTCCTAGGTTTTACGTTCAACCATTTAAAAATGTCTAAAAATAGACATGTCTATTACACGTTTGGACCATCCGTAAAATCGTTAAAGAAGTTTAAGAGTGATATTAAATCTGTCACCAAGAAGAGTTGTACATACTCCTTTGAGAAGTGGACAGAGATTTTAAACCCAGTCATAAGAGGTAAGTTTAATTACTTCCTTATTCCTTTTCAAGTTGCACGAGAAATCAGACTGTTACTTAACGAACGCGGGTGAGTTATGCATGGCATACCTGCTCTTGATATAACCAAATTAGATGGTTATGTGCGTCAAAGACTACGAGTAAGTTTCTCATGCCGCGGAAAGAAACATGGTGGACAAGCACAAGGTAAATTATTAACTGTCAAATATGATAACAAGTTTTTCATAAAATGTATGGGTCTAGTTACAGGTGCGTATATGAAGGCTCAAATAGTTTTCCCTGGAATTAACATTGATGATTTTATTTTATTGATGGATTCCAATAAAAAGAAAAGTACCTCTTCTCAGAGTAAAAAGAGGTTCTTTCAGTATGCATACACTAAATAAGTCGAATCACAACATTTAAGTCTTTTCTAAAATGTAACTCACATTGGTAAGCCGTATGCCTTAATAGGGCACGTATGGTTTGATAAGGGGCGGCAGAATTTAAACTCTGCCGCCTACTTTCTTGTATCTTTGAAAAAAAAGTGTTAAAATTTTATCTGTAGATGAAAGCGTTTTTCGCTTGTTTTAGGAGGAATTTATCATGTTAAAAGGGATAGCAGCAAGTGCTGGTGTATCTGTAGCTAAAGTTTACAAATTGGAAACACCAAAAGTTGTTATTGAAAAAAAAGCAGGAGTAGCTGAAGAAGAAGTTAAAAAATTCGAAGATGCTCTAGAAAAAACTAAAAAAGATATCGAAGGAGTAAAAGAAAGAGCAGCTAAACGTTTAAGTGACGAAGAATTAGCTGTATTTGATGCTCACTTAATGATGGCTGGTGACCCTGAATTAGCTGGTCAAATTAAAGCCATGATCGAAAATGATGGCGTTAATGCTGAATATGCGACTGAACAAGTAGCTAATCAAATGGTTGAAATGTTCGAAAGCATGGATAATGATTATTTCCGTGAAAGAGCAGCTGACATCAAAGACGTTACTTTCCGTTTAAAATGTAACTTATTAGGATTAACAATTCCTGATTTAACAAGCATTGCAGAAGATTCAATCATCGTTGCTCACGACTTGACTCCAAGCGATACAGCTCAGTTAAATGAATTTGTTAAGGGTTTCGCTACTGAAATCGGTGGTAAAACATCTCACTCAGCTATCATGGCTAACTCATTGGAAATCCCTGCAGTTGTAGGATGCCCTGGTGTATGTGATGCATGTAAGACTGGTGATACTTTGGCATTAGATGCATTAGATGGTGTTGTTGAAATCAATCCTGATGAAGCAACAATTACTAAATATGAAGCTAAGGCTGAAGCATTCTTAAAAGAAAAAGAAGAATTGAAAGTATTGAAAAACGAAAAATCAGTAACTAAAGATGGACACGAAGTTGAACTTGCTGGTAACATCGGTGGATTCAAAGATGTTGAAGGTGTATTGACTAATGGTGGTGAAGGTGTCGGATTGTTCCGTACAGAATTCTTGTACATGGATTCAGATCACTTCCCAACAGAAGACGAACAATTTGAAGCATACAAACAAGTATTAGAAGGTATGCAAGGTAAAAAAGTTGTTGTACGTACATTAGACATTGGTGGAGATAAACACTTATCTTACTATGAGTTCCCACAAGAAATGAACCCATTCTTAGGATATCGTGCAATCCGTCTTTGCTTAAAAGAAACAGATATCTTCAAAACTCAATTACGTGCATTATGCCGTGCATCTGTATACGGAAGACTTTGCATCATGTTCCCAATGATTGCTACAGTTAAAGAATTCCGTGATGCGAAAGCAATCTTTGAAGAAGTTAAGGCTGAATTAGTCGCTGAAGGTGTTGCAGTTAGTGACAGCATTGAAGTAGGTATGATGGTTGAAATTCCTGCTGCTGCAGTTCTTGCTGATCAATTTGCTAAATATGCAGACTTCTTCTCAATTGGTACAAATGACCTTATCCAATACACAATGGCTGCTGACCGTATGAACGAACAAGTTTCATACCTTTACCAACCATATAACCCATCAATCCTTCGTTTGATTAACAATGTTATCAAAGCGGCTCACGCTGAAGGTAAATGGGCTGGTATGTGTGGTGAAATGGCCGGTGACCAAACTGCTGTTCCACTTCTTGTCGGAATGGGCTTGGATGAGTTCTCAATGTCAGCGACATCTGTTCTTCGTACACGTAGCTTGATGAAGAAACTCGACACTGCTAAAATGCAAGAATACGCTAACCGTGCGCTTACTGAATGTTCAACAATGGAAGAAGTTCTTGAACTTTCAAAAGAATACGTTAACGTAGACTAATCATAAAAAGTGGAGGCTTAGGCTTTCACTTTTTTTATAGCTAAACAGAGACAAAATATTTGACTCATTCTTTGGTTAGGAGTAGAATACGGCTAACCTAGGTTAATAATTTAAACTATTTTTTG
>OGOS01002126.1_pt1 | contig 11207 bp, 5 predicted proteins | sample 1552701 | NCBI WGS metagenome assembly OGOS01 (sample SAMEA2580128, study PRJEB22360) | human gut metagenome | biome: human gut; feature: human-associated habitat; material: faeces | place: Denmark | collected 2008/2010
CCCCAGCCGGTCTCATTGCCGTAAGACCACATCAGCACGCACGCGTTATTCTTGTCGCGGATGACGCTGCGCTGAATTCTGTCCATAATCGCCTTGTCGAAAATCGGGTTCAGTGCATTGTCCGCGTATTCGTCCATGCCGTAGCCGCCGGTCTGCGCCGCCGCACCGTGGCCCTCAATGTCCGCCTCGGCAATAACATAGAAGCCGTATTCGCTGCAAAGCTGTAAGAACCACGGCGCGTTCGGGTAGTGGCTTGTGCGCACTGCGTTGATGTTATGCTGCTTCATCAGGAACAGGTCGCGCTTCGCCTGCTCGCGGCTGATGGTGTAGCCCGTCACCGGGTCGCTGTCATGGCGGTTCACGCCGCGCAATTTGATTTTCACATTGTTGAAATACAGAACGCTGTCGCGGATCTCAATTTTGGAGATGCCCACCTTCTGCTCGATCACTTCATCCGCCGTGCGGAACACGATCGTGTACTGGTACGGGTCCTCGGCATTCCAAAGATGCGGGTTTTCGAGCGCAAAGTTCGGCTCCGCGCCCGCCGTGCTTTCGAGCAGAGCGCCCTCGGCGTCATACAGCTCCGCCGTCACGTCCGGCAGCCCGATAAAGTCCATCTCCACGCGGATATCCGCATGGGAAAGGTCATCGCTCACCGTCGTCTTTACAAAGTAATCGCGGATGTGCGCCAAAGGTCTGCGAATGAGGTACACGTCACGGAAAATACCGCTCATGCGCAGCTTATCCTGGTCCTCCAGGTACGAGCCGTCACACCACTTTACAACCAGCACCGCCACGGAGTTTTCACCCTCGTTCAGTAAATCGGTGATGTCAAACTCGCTCGTCGAGTGCGAAACCTGGCTGTACCCTGCAAACTGCTCGTTGATCCACAGATAGAAGCAGGAGTCCACGCCCTCAAAGTTCAAATAAATTTTCTGCGTCAGGTCTTCCGCGTTCATGTAGAAGCGGCGCAGATAAAGACCGCAGGGGTTCTCGTCCGGCACATACGGCGGGTCATACGGGAACGGATAGCGCACGTTCGTGTACTGGTGGCGGTCATAGCCCGCATTTTGCCAGCAGGACGGCACCTCAATCTCGTCCATATCCTCCTCGTCAAAGCAGATCTCACCCTCGGAGCCCTCCGGGAACACGTCTAAAAACGAGTCAAAATACCGAAACGACCATGTGCCGTTCAAAAGACACACTCTTGTGGATTCTTCCCCGTCCTCCGGTGCCTTCGGCAAGAAGTAGCTGCGGTTCTGGCAGGTACCCCCGTGCAGCACGTCCGGATTTTCGTGCATTTTCTGAAATTCCATTTTCAATACCGTTCCTTTCCTGCGTGAAAACGTTTTCCACGCGTGTGTTGAAACACTCCAAAATTCAGTTGAAGCGATTTAGAACCTATGCTATAATGAGCGTACACAGATGGGGATTTTTTCGCATCCCCTCTGCTACAAGATTACATGAAAAAAAGGTGCGGGTCAAGCCCGTAACCAAATAAATTTTGAGAAAGGAACAAAAACCATGACGATACAAATTCTGCTCGCCGCCCTGTTCCTTGCGGCAGTGCTGTGGCTCGGCTTTCGTGCCGCGCCGGAAACGGAGGGTGCCCCCGTCCGCCGCGCCCGTATAAAGGAAGCTACGGTCTTCGGCCTGCCCCCCGTGCCCGTCTTCTGCGCCGTGCTCGCTTTGGGGCTTATCCTGCGCTTTATTCTGGGCTACAACATCAACGGGTTCGAGGCCGACATCTCCTGCTTTAAAGCGTGGGCCGCCTATACGCACGATTACGGCTTTAATAACATGTATTACCGGGACTTCTTCCTCGATTATCCCCCCGGCTATCTCTACGTGCTCTACATCATCGAGGCGTTCCGCCGCCTGTTCGGTGTCGATCAATACGCGCAGAGCTATACGCTCATGATAAAGCTCGCGCCCATTTTGTCGGACATCGCCTGCGCCGCGGCACTTTGGGTACTTGCCCGCAAAAAGCTCGGTGAAAAAAGCGCACTCCTTATTGCGTTTGCCTATCTTTTCTGCCCCGCCGTCATCGTCAATTCCTCCGTCTGGGGTCAGGCCGATAGCTTCTGCGCGCTTCTGCTCCTCTGCACACTGCTGCTTCTCTGGTACAACCACACGCCGCTCGCCGCGTTCGTCTACGGCTTCGGCATCTTAAGTAAGCCGCAGATGCTCATTTTCGCACCGGTGCTCATTTTCTGGGTCATCCGCAAAAAGGACTGGAAAAACCTCGTCCTCGGGCCCATCATCGCCCTTGTGACGATTCTCCTGTTCTCCACACCGTTTATAAAGAATTTCGATTACCTGAAGCTCATCGAAATCTACACCGGCACCATCGATTATTATAATTACTACACCATCAACGCCTATAACGTCTGGGCACTCTTCGGGCTCAACTGGGCTGCCCTGCCGGAACACAGCACTTGGCTGCAATTCGGCGTGCCGCTCGCAACCGTCCTCGCAGGCCTCTTACTGCTGAAATCGAAGCGCGACGACGCCGTTTTCGCCTGCCCCACCGTTTTGATGTTCACGGTCTACATTTTCTGCGTCAAAATGCACGAGCGTTATCTGTTCCCCGTGCTCCTGTGCCTGCTGCTCACCTACGTTTTCACAAAGGAAAAGCGCTTCCTGCTCCTGTTCGCGGGCACATCCACGGTGCATTTTTTGAACGTTGCCTATGTGTTGTACCTCAATAACGCCTACATTTCCCCCACGTCCATTCAAATCCTGTTCCTCTCCGCGCTGCATGTGCTCCTGTACATTTATATGCTCTATATCACGTACCGCTGCTTTATTTCCGAAAAAGCCCTGCGCCCGCTCCCTGCGTTTAAAACGCAGAAAGCCGCCTCGGCCGAGCAGCACACAAAGCCCGCCGCAGCGCCCGAATTCTCCCTCATCACCGACAAGAATCATAACGTCCGCCTGACGCGTGTCGATCTTCTCTGCATCGCCGTCGTTACCCTCCTTTACGGCATCGTCGCGTTCACGAATCTCGGTGATCACGAGACCGCCAATACCACATGGACGCCTCAAAACGGCAAATCCGCCGTCTTTGAGACCGACGACGCGTACAGCGAAATTTTCTACCTGCCCGGCATCGCCCCTGCGGATAACGGCATCGGCCAGCGCGTCGGCACCAATATGAAGATTGAGGTTTCAAACAATCAAACCAACTGGACGACCGCCGCCGAAAACACGGACGGCAGCGTCTATGCGTGGAAAAACGTCTCCGTCGCCGCCGTCGGCAAATATATCCGCATCACATCGATGTGCGACGACCTCGCCATCAACGAGTTCGCGCTCAAAAAGACAGACGGCACCGGCTTTGCAACGCTCACCGCCGTCTCCGGCAACGCGTGGCAGCTCACGGATGAGCAAAACACCGTCCCGCTTTATCCAAGCTACATGAACTCCACCTATTTCGACGAAATCTACCACGCCCGCACCGCCTACGAGCACATTTTGGGACTCGAGCCATACGAAAACACGCACCCCACGCTCGGCAAGCTCATCATCTCGGTCGGCATTCGCATCTTCGGCATGAACCCGTTCGGCTGGCGCTTCATGGGCACGCTGTTCGGTGTTCTGATGCTCCCTGCGCTCTACCATTTCTTAAAGCGCCTCTTTGGCTCCACGTTCCTCTGCACCGCCGGTACCGTCCTCTTTGCGTTCGATTTCATGCACTACGTCCAAACACGCATCGCGACCATCGATACCTACGCCGTGTTCTTCATCATTTTAATGTACGACGCCATGCTCGTGTTTATTCAGCACGATTTAAAAACCGACAGCTTCAAAAAGCTCCTGCCCCCGCTGCTTTTAAGCGGCATCTTCATGGGGCTCGGCATCGCAAGCAAGTGGACGGTCGCCTATGGCGCAGTCGGCCTCGCCGTGCTGTTCTTCGGCAAGCTCATCGTCTCTTACCGCGAAGAGAAAGGCCACGCCGCCGTGCAGAAAGCGCTCCTTAATAAATCCATAAAGCTCTGCCTCTGGTGCTGCCTGCTGTTCATCGCCATTCCGTTCGGCATCTACTTTACGGCGTTCCTGCCGCTCACCACATTGCCGCATAACCGCTACGATGTTTTCGGCCGGTTCATCGCGTACCAAACGCATATGTATAATTACCACTCCACGCTGCAGGCGACCCATCCGTTTGAGTCCCCGTGGTATCAATGGCCGTTCGACATCCGCAACGTATGGTACTACGGCAATTACAGCGCCGACAGCGAGGGCCACATCCGCACCATTTCGGTGCTCGGCAACCCGCTGTTCTTCTGGGCGTGCGTGCCCGCCACCGTGTACGCGTTCGTAAGGGCCGTAAAACGGCACTCCCGTACCGCGCTCATCTGTGTCATCGGCTTCTTGTCCGCGTATCTGCCGTGGGTACTCGTGCCGCGCTGCACGTTCATTTACCACTATTTCACTGCCGTGCCGTTTATTCTCATCGCGCTCCTCATCGCGTATCAGCGCCTTGAAGAAACAGCTTCCCTGCGCCGCGTCGTCTTCACAAAAGGCGCCGTCACGCTCACAGTCGGCAGAATTCTCCTGCTTGCCTGCGTCCTCGTGCACATTCTTATGTTCATCGCGTTCTACCCCGTGCTCACCGGTACCCTCACCACGCAGAACTACGCCAACGCTTTAGAATGGCTCCCCAGCTGGTTTTTTATCTAACGTAAACCACAGTATATATAAAAAGGGCGGCACAAAGCCGCCCTTCAAGAACCCCCTTGATAGGGTTTCTTACGAAGAACCGTCCCCCGGACGGTTCTTCTATTTTCCTGATCTTGCGTTTGGCAAAAGTATTTCGAGCTCTGCGGAGCTCGACCAAAGGCCTTGCCTTTGGAATCCACGACCTTTTGAAAAAGGTCGTCGAAAACTTTATTTGCCCGCTCTATTTCAGCTCACTTACCCCTTCACCGACTCCGTCGCCGCCGCACTGTTCACCGGCTTATCGAGGTTCTTAATCTCCTTGTTGTAGAGAATTACAAAGAATACAACCGTCACAATGAGCGAAATAAATTCGGAGATTGGGAAGCAGAACCACACAGCGCCGAGGCTGATTTTCGAGAGCAGCCACGCCGCCGGCACCAGCACAACCAGCTGACGCATCACAGACTGCACAAGGCTGTACATGCCGTGGCCCGTCGCCTGAAACAGCGTCGAAAGCGCAATGCCGATCGCCGCCATCGGGAAGTGGATCGCGATGATTCTAAGCGCCGAGTCGCCGATCTCGTGCAGCTCCGGCGTCGCGTTGAAGATGGAAATCAGCGTGCCCGGGCAGATTTCAAACACGATAAGACCCGCAATCTCAATAATAAGCGCAATCACGCAGCCGATCTTCACCGCACCCGTCACACGCTTCTTGTCGCGCGCACCGTAGTTGTAGCCCATAATCGGCATGAGCCCCTGCGTCAAGCCGAACACCGGCATAAACACAAAGGACTGCAATTTAAAGTAAACACCGAACACATTCACGGCCACTGCGGAAAATCCTGCCAAAATGCCGTTCATTGCCATGGTCATCAGCGTGCCGATGGCGTTCATCACGATGCTCGGCAGACCCACAACGTAAATGTCCTTCATCGTCTTGCCGTGGAAACGGAAGCCCTTAAATTCCAGCGCAATCGCGTGGTTGCCGAAAAACAAAATGCAAAGGCCCACAATCATCGAAAGGATCTGGCCGCCAACCGTCGCATACGCCGCACCGGCCACGCCCATGTTGAAGTTGAAAATGAGAATCGGGTCAAAGATGATGTTTGCCACCGCGCCCACAAGCTGAATGATCATCGGCATCACCATGTTGCCCGTCGCCTGTAACATTTTTTCAATGACCGCCGCAAAGAAGAAGCCGAACGATGCTACCGTCACAATCGTGATGTATGTCGTGCCCATGCTGAGCACTTCCGCGTCCTGCGTGTAAAGCGCCGTAAACGGACGCGCCACAATCGCACCGAAAACCGCAAAGACCACATACGTGATCGCGGAAAGAATAATGCCGTGCGTCGCCGCGTTGTCCGCCGCCTCCTGGTCGCGCTCGCCGAGTCTGCGGGAAATGAGTGAGCTCACGCCCACGCCGGTGCCCACGCCGAATGCCACCAACAGGTTCTGAATCGGGAATGCCAGCGAGACCGCCGTCAGTGCATTCTGGCTCACCTGCGCCACAAAGTAGCTGTCCACAATGTTGTAAAGCGCCTGAATCAGCATCGAGAACATTGCCGGCAGTGCCATCGTCAAAATCAGCGGCAGCATCTTCGCAGAGCCCATGCGGTTGTTTGCCGGGTCCTCAAGCTTTACCGTTTTTTCCGCCATAAAATCAAACTTCCTTTCTTTTTTGTAAATTCTTTTGCAAATCTCTACGCTCCAAACGCGGTTTTTTCGCATGAAAAGACTTCGCCGCAAGCACGGCGAAGTACGCTGTTTAAAGCCTTTAGTTTTCATTCTGTCCGACCGTTATCCTGTTCAACAGTCTAAAATCGAACTGATACAGTATAACACACTTTATTTTTCACCGCAACACTTCGCATAAAAACGCGCATTTTCACCAATTCCGCGCTCCAAAACAAGCCCTATCGTCACAGAATATTCACCTTTTGTTCTTGCATTCGACGCAATAAATCGGTACAATAAATACAAACTGGTCATACTCTGCACAAACAGGGGATTTCCGGGAGGAAACGGGGTCGCTTTTCGCCCCGCAATATTGAAATAAGGAAGGTAGAAATTTATGGCATCCGGCAAAATCATGATCGTAGACGACGATAGAAATATCTGTGAGCTTTTAAGATTGTATATTGAAAAGGAAGGCTTTGAAACAGCCATTGCAAACGACGGCAAGGCGGCCGTGCAAATGTTTGATTCCGTCAACCCGGACCTCATGCTGCTCGATATCATGCTCCCGGAGCTCGACGGCTGGCAGGTCTGCCGCGAGATCCGCAAAAAGTCCCAGTGCCCCATCATTATGCTGACGGCTAAGGGCGAAGTGTTCGATAAAGTCCTCGGCTTAGAGCTCGGCGCGGACGATTATGTCGTAAAGCCCTTCGAGACAAAAGAGGTCATCGCGCGCATCAACGCCGTCCTCCGCCGCATTGGCAAAAAAGAATCCTCTCAGGTGAAAGAAGTTCACTACGAGAATCTCTCCATCAATCTCACAAATTACGAACTCAAGGTCAAGGGCGTCCAGATTGACACTCCGCCGAAGGAAATGGAGCTCATCTATCATCTCGCCTCAAACCCGAACCGCGTCTTCACGCGTGACCAGCTCCTCGACGAAGTGTGGGGCTTTGATTATTACGGCGATTCCCGCACCGTAGACGTGCACGTTAAGCGCCTGCGTGAAAAACTCGAAGGCGTTTCCGATAAATGGTCGCTTAAAACCGTCTGGGGCGTCGGCTATAAGTTTGAAGTGAAAGAATAAGCCGGCGAAAGGAAGGATTCCCCTTGCAAAAATCCCTGTTCGGAAAATACCTGCGCGTCACCATGGTCATCGTGCTCGCCAGCTTCATCGTGCTCGGCAGCGTCATGATGTTTGTGTTCTCGCAGTACACCAAAAGCGATAAGCGCAAACTGCTTATGCAAAACGCCTCGTCCATGGCGTCCATTACTTCCGTCGTAGACATCACGAATAACGGTGCACCGGAGCTTCTGAAAGTCTTTGTGCGCACGTTCTCTCTCAATATCGATGCCGATATTTTCGTCACCGATCTCGAGGGCAACGTCCTGTTCGGCGCCTATGCCAACAGCACCTCAAATATCGGCGCAAATTTCATCCCGCAGACGAAGATTTCGGCAGACATCGTAAAGTGCGCGTCCGAGGGCTCCTATACCGGTGACGGACGCAAAAACGGCATTTACGATACCCCGTACTACGTCGTCGGCGTGCCGCTTTATTCCGTCGCCGAAACATCATCTTCCGCGGCAGGGGACGAAAACAGCACCAGAGTGCCCGTCGGTGCCGTTTTTGCCGCCATGAACGCTGCCTCCCTCACAGAGTATCAGTTCGCCGCACTGCAAATGTTCCTCATCGCCGCAGCCGCCGCGTTCATTCTGGCGTTCGTTGTCGTCGGCCTCTTCTCCTACCGGCTCCGGCAAATGTCCGCCGCAGCCAAAAGCTTCGGCGACGGCGATTTCTCCATCCGCGTGCCCGTCACAAGCAATGATGAGATTGGCCAGCTTGCCACCGCGTTCAACAACATGGCAGATTCGCTCTCCGGCAGCGAAAGCATGAACCGCAGCTTCGTCGCGAACGTCTCGCACGAGTTAAAGACCCCGATGACAACCATCGCGGGCTTCATCGACGGCATTCTGGACGGCACCATTCCGCCGGAGCGCCAGTCGCATTACCTGCACATCGTCTCCGACGAGGTCAAGCGCCTCTCGCGTCTTGTCCGCACTATGTTAAATCTCTCCCGCATCGATAACGGTGAGCTGAAGCTCCGCCCAAACGATTTCGATATTTCCGAGACCGTCCTCTCCACCGTGCTCACGTTTGAAAAGAGCATCGACGAAAAGAAGATCGACATCCGCGGGCTCGATACCTTGCAGCCCATGCAGGTGCACGGCGATGAAGACCTTTTGCATCAGGTCGTCTATAACCTTGTCGAAAACGCCGTCAAGTTCACAAACACCGAGGGCTACATCTCCTTCAACGTCTCGGACAGCATCGACCGCATCGTCGTCACCATCGAAAACAGCGGCTCCGGCATCCAGTCCGATGAGCTCCCCCTCGTGTTCGAGAAGTTTTATAAGACCGATAAATCGAGAAGTCAGGATAAAAACGGCATGGGTCTCGGCCTGTACCTTGTCCGCACCATCATCAAGCTCCACGGCGGCGATATTTCCGTCTCCTCCGTCGTGAACGAGTACACCCGCTTCTCGTTCTATATTCCGAAGCCGCAGGAACCCCCGAAGTTGAAGTACAATACCGGCTCCATCCCGGTCACCGTGCCGGTCGAAGATGCCGTCATCTCGGAGCGCCCCAAAAAGGAGCACCACGGCCACAAGGACAATAAAGAGCCCGATCAGAAATAAATCCAAAAGTGAGGTATCACACCATGGACGATTTTGAAAACAAAACCCCGGAAATGCAGGAGCCTGCTTCTTCCGAAGACAATATCCCCGAAACACCGGAAACCGCGGAGACCATTCCCGCAGAGCCCACCGTTTCTGATGAACCGGCCGCTCCCGCAGAACCGACTGTCACCCCGGAACCGACCGTTTCCGATGCCCCCACGGCAGAGCCGCTCCCGAATGCCGAGCAGGCGCCGGAAGCCCGGCCCATCCCGAACGTGAACATTCCGCCGCAGCCGCAGCCCGTTCAGCATACCGGCTATTATCCCCCGCAGCCGCCGTATCAGCCCTACCCGTACAACACGCAGCCAAACGCCCCGCAGTACGGCTATGCAAACTACAACACCCAGCCGCAGTCGGGGCAGTACCCGCCGCCCTACGGACAAGGCGCTTATCCCCCGCCGTACCCGCAGAATATGCAAAATCCGTATCCGCACCCCGCGCCGCAAAAAAGGAGAATGCCGCTCGGGTTGCGTATTCTCATCATCGTCATGTCCGTCCTCGTCGCAGGCTCCGTCATCGGCTTTGCTTCCTACGGCATCTACGCCGCCGTGAACCGCGATTACGGCATCACAACGCTGCCGGGCGATCAGCTCATCCCGAACTTCCCGCATGAAAATGACGGCAGCGACAGCGAAACGCCCGGTGAAGACGAAACGCCCGATACGGACGAAAGCTTCACACCGCCTGACATCACCGTCACCCCGAATACGGAGGGCATCATCTTAAATAAAGAACCGAATACCGCCGAGCTCGATATCGATGCCGTGTACGATAAGGTCATCCCGTCCACCGTACTCGTCATCACGCAGAGCGGCGAAACGCAGGGCACAGGCACCGGCATTTTCGCAACGGAAGACGGCTACATCATCACAAACAGCCATGTCATTTTAAACTCCAAGTCCGTTTCCGTGCAGGTCAAAACGTATGACGGTGAACTTCACGACGCCGTCGTCGTCGGGTTCGATAAAACCACCGACCTCGCCGTGCTCAAAATCGACGGCACAGGCTACATGCCCGCCGAGTTCGGCGACAGCGATGACCTGCGCATGGGCCAGTGGGTCGTCGCCATCGGCAACCCGGGCGGCGAGCAGTTCTCCGGCTCCATCACGCGCGGCGTCATCTCGGGCCTCAACCGTTCCGTCGGCTCGTACAGCTCGAACGGCATGACGTATATCCAAACCGACGCCGCCATCAATCCCGGCAATTCCGGCGGCCCGCTCGTCAACTTACACGGTCAGGTCATCGGCATCAGTTCCGCTAAAATCGTCTCCGAGCAGTACGAGGGCATGGGCTTCGCCATCCCGATCACCGGTGCAAAGAGCATCATAGACGACCTGCTTGCAGGCGGCTATGTGCAGGGCCGCGTCCGCTTCGGCATCAAAGGCACCGCCATCACCCAGATGCAGGCCTCTATGTATGACGTCCCGCAGGGCTTCATGATCAGCGAGATCGACGAAGACAGCTGCTTTAACGGCACAGACGTGCAGGCGTATGACATCATCACCGCCATCGATGATACCGAAACGAAATCGCTTGAAGAACTCGCAAACGCACTTTTAAATTATAAGCCCGGCGATACCGCCGAGATCCACCTGTTCCGCCCGAACGAGAGCGGCGTAGGCGGCGAAGAATTCACCGTCACCGTCACCCTGCTCGAAGATAAAGGCGAAACGCAAGGCTAACACCTGCCTGCGGCAAGCGAACAAATAAAGTTTTGCTCAAGCTTTTTCAAAAGCTTGTCCGGTTCCAAGGGTGAAACCCCTTTGCCTCCCCAAAAACTAGGAAGGTAGATTCAATAGTCCAGTGGACTATTGAATCGTAGGGAACCCGGTTGCATGGGTTCCCTAAAAGGCGGTCTGCGACCGCCTTTAGAAATCCCTGAAAATTGCACACAATACACCAAGAAGCGCGCAGCTCCTCCAAAAGCTGCGCGCTTCTTTTTTTAATGATATATCTCTCTTTGTTCGATATGATATTTTCCTCACGGAAAATGATATAACGCCTTATCTGAACGCCAACACCGCGTACGTTACGCCGCTTTCGTTCAGCGATGCCATACCGCTGCCGTCTGTCGGGGCGGTTTGGGGTGGCCGCCCTGTACCCTTGCCCGGGGGGGCACATTC
>OGOS01002128.1_pt1 | contig 11205 bp, 9 predicted proteins | sample 1552701 | NCBI WGS metagenome assembly OGOS01 (sample SAMEA2580128, study PRJEB22360) | human gut metagenome | biome: human gut; feature: human-associated habitat; material: faeces | place: Denmark | collected 2008/2010
GGCAATCTCCAATACAAAGCTTAAAGGCAGCTTGTGCTCCTTCATATATTCCTTTAATGTTACACCGTCAACATATTCCATAACGATATATTGACCAGTCTCATCAGAAATTACATCATAAATATTGATAATATAGGGGTGAACAAGACGTGCAGCAGATTTAGCCTCTCTACGGAACTGTGCCAACAGCTCTTTATCAGCCAAATACTGGTCTCGCAGCATTTTTACCGCCACATTGCGGTCAAGCAGCTCATCATGAGCTAAGAATACCTCGGCCATGCCGCCATAGCCAATAGGACGGATTATTTTATAGCGTCCGTTCAATATGGTTTTGGTATTATTATCCATTCAAGCTTTCCTCCCCAAAGTGACCTAGGTCTATGATAATTAAGGAAACATTATCACGACCACCATTATTTAGTGCCCTTTCCAAAAGCTGTGCTCCTGCCTCTTCCACATCCTCCAAGGCGATTAGCTCTGCTATTTCCTCATCCTTGAGCATATCAGTAAGTCCATCACTGCATAAAAGGAGCCTATCATCAGACTGTACCTCAAACTGCAGCAAATCAGCATTAATTTCCTTCTCCACACCAACAGCCTGCAGCAGCATATGGCGCTGAGGATGCACCAAAGCCTCTTCAGGAGTAATTTTTCCCTCCTGTAACAGCTTTTCTACATAGGTGTGATCCTTTGTTAGCTGCTTAAGCTGATTATCTCTAAAAATATATAGACGACTGTCACCAATGTGGCAGCAGTAGGCCTTATTATCTCCTGGCAGATACAGTGCTGTCATGGTAGTACCCATACCATTATAGCTAGTATTATTTATGGACATTTTATGTACATGTTCGTTGGCTTTACTTAAGGCATCTAAAAGAACAGTCTCTGCATCGCTCTTGTCATCATGACGTAAGCTGTGAGTTGCAGCCTCAAAAGCCTTGATAGTAGAACGACTAGCAATTTCTCCTGCCAAGTAGCCACCCATGCCATCTGCTACAGCAAAAAGATGGGGTTCTCTTATTAGCAGTGAATCTTCATTATTTTCCCTTACTAAGCCAACATGAGTCTTGCTTATTACACGCATTTATTTGTTCCCCTGTTCCTTGGCAAACTTAGCCCGCAGCTGGCCGCAGGCAGCGTCAATATCCTTACCCATTTCCTTGCGCACCGTTGCATTAATACGGTTCTTTTGCAAAATTTTCAAAAAGCGTTCCACAGCTATCTTAGACGGACGCTCAAAGCCCTGCTCCGGCACAGGATTAGCCGGAATAAGATTAACTGTAGCATGCTTATAGCGCAGGAAATTACTTAACAGCTCTGCATCCTGAGGGCTGTCGTTTTTATGCTTCAATAAAATATATTCATATGTTACCTGACGTCCACCAACCTGACTATATGCTTCAGCAGCACCAATAACATCTACGAAGGGAAAGCCCTTCTCCACAGGCATCAGCTCTAAACGCAGGTCAGAACGTACCGCATGAAGGGAAATAGCCAGGTTAATAGGCTTGCCCTCCTCAGCTAAACGTTGAATGCCAGGAATAATACCACAGGTAGAAATAGTCATGTTACGATAGCTCATGAAGCAGGTATCCTCACGATGGAGAAAATCCAGTGCACCTAAAACATTATCATAGTTCAACATCGGTTCACCGCTACCCATAACAACTACACGACTAACCATAGCATTTTTGCTACGCAAGCGCTCATTAAAAAGATACACCTGAGCAATGATTTCTGCTGCGGACAGATTACGCACACAGCCATTTAAGCCGCTAGCACAAAAGGCGCAATGCATATCACAGCCAACCTGACTGGAAACGCACACGCTATAGCCATAATCATGGTGCATCAATACCGTTTCCACAGAATTACCATCAGGTAAACCAATTAACAGCTTACTAGTAAGACCATCAGTAGAGTTTTGCTCACGCAATATCTTAAGCTCTCGCGGTAAAACAGAAAAATTTTCCTCTAAAACAGCAATATCATTTTTGCTCAGATTACGCATCTCTTCAAAATTGAAAACTGATTTTTGATATAGCCACTGAAAAACCTGCTTAGCGCGGAATTTTTTTAAGCCTAAAGCAAGAAAGCGCTCCTCTAGCTCCTTAGGTCCTAATCCAAAAATATCATGCTTTAACATAAGTAAAGTACCTCAATTTATTTATACACAGACTATTTATCAGAATAATCTCTGCTTTTTATTCGCTTTGACGTTTTTCTAGCACACAGATATAGAAACCATCAGTACCATCATTTTGTGGCAGTAGTTGCAGCTCGTCTACCAGCTCCCCTGTAAGCGGATGCTTAAAGGGAACACGCTGCCATTCAGGCTTAACCTGCAAGAACTCCTCTACTAAATAATGGTTTTCTGCCTGTTCAATGGTGCAGGTACTATAAATCAAGCGACCGCCATCTTTAACATAGCGGCAGGCATTGCGCAAAATCTTTAGCTGCAGCGGTGGAAATAGCTTCAGCTCGTTACGTTTTTTACGCCAGCGTGCCTCCGCTCTACGGCGTAAAACACCAAGGCCGGAGCAAGGAGCATCAACTAATACTCTATCAAAGCTTTTACCCCATTCTGGCTTGAAAATTGTGCCATCACTAAGCTGCGGCTTGATGATACTAATGTTTAAGCGCTCTGCATTTTCTGCAATCAGCTTCAGCTTATGCTCATGTACATCACAGGCAATAATTTCACCTTTATTTTCCATCAGCTGTGCCACATGAGTGGTTTTGCCACCAGGCGCACTGCACATATCCAGCACCCTCATGCCAGGCTCTGCACCAACAACAGATCCAACCAACATAGAGCTTTCATCCTGCACATAAAAGGCATTTTCCAGCTTAGCAAATACGCTGCTCAGTGAAGGCATTCTATCACAAACAATACCGTCCTCGCTCCATTTAGATGCATGACATTCTGCGCCGGCCTCCTCCAAATCAGACAAAAGCTGCTGCCTAGTTGTTGTCAGAGTATTAGTACGCATACAAACGGGAGCAGGAGTATTATCAAACTGCAGCAGCTTTTCCACGCCCTCACGGCCGTAGGGACCAAGCCAACGCTTAATCAGCCAGCGGGGATGAAAATACTCTAAGGACAAATAACCAGCATCGTCCTCCTCCGCATCAGGGAACTTAAATTCTCCTGCTGCCTGCTTACGCAACAGACTGCGCAATACTGCGTTAACAAACTTGGCGCTACCCTCATTGCTCAGGCTTCTTGCCAGCTTAACAGCCTCATTACAGGCTGCAGAATCAGGAATTCTATCCATATACAAAAGCTGGTATGCACTGATACGCAGTACGCTTAGAATTTCCTTTTCAATTTTATCCAGTGGTCTGGTAACACATTGCTGCAAATACCAATCAATAGTACCAACAGCCTTGATAGTGCCATATACAAGCTCTGTCAAAAGACGTCGCTCTAAATCATCTAAGGGATTATTACGCAGAAACTTATTAACTGCAATATTAGTATAGGCTCCATCAACAAGCACCTGCTGCACAATAATTGCAGCCGCACTACGAGCATTAACTAGCATTTTTTTTGCCATTAGCTTCCTCTTTATCTAAAAACACTAAAATAGCTTCTTCTAATTTATCAATATCAACACGTGTGTTAAAGCAGGGTCCAAAGGGACGTTCATTGAGTACGCCTAAAACCGGTAACGGGAAAACATCCTGAATACCGCTTGTCAAATCACGTTCACAGGCAACAGCCACAATAGCCTTTGGTCTGGCCTGCTTTACCATTTGCCTTGCCAAGGTACCACCTGTAGCAACTGCTACAGAACAGCCATACTTATGGGCCAGCGCCAGCATAGCGCCAACACTACAACCACCACATTGCTTACAATTTTCTACGTTGCGGGTAATTTTATGCACGCAGGTATCCTTTTGAATACAATGAGGCGTCAAAATCATAATTCTATTGCCTGGTACCTTTACTCTATGCTGCAACACTAAATTATTGCTTACCTCAATAAAGGACTGCTCAATTTTAACTCTGGGAATATTAAAAAGACGACCTAAAACTACCGCAAAGGGAAACAGGATATTAATCGCCTTCCAAGCCCAAAAATAGAACAGCTTCATAATAGGAATACCTAAAAGAGCCATTACAATGCCTACAACACCTGTCATAAGAGCAAAAACAATTGCCATACTAAAGATGCCAAAAATAGCAGGCAGATAACGATGTATTTGTGCCAAGCCAGGCACAGTAACCTTCCAGACAATATAGACCATTACAGCACCAACTAAAGCACTAATGGAGGTCAGGGCCATAAAAATACGTTTCTTGGGTTTAAAAATTGTTTCCGTCATTTTTGGAAAAGATCCTCTTTTATTACTTTTAACATATTTTAGGAATAGAGCTTACGCCTCTGCACCTAAAACATCGCCCTCCTGAACGCCACGTCCATTAATAAATACCTGGGCAGGCATTCTTTTTTTAGATTCAGGCTGAACCTCTAAAATTTCGAGCAAAACGTCACCGCAGGCAACCTTAAAGGTTTTCTTGGACACCTCTACTACAGTACCAGGCACAGCCTTAGCAGTCTCACTAGTAACACGGCTGCACCACAGCTTTAGGCTTTTGCCATTAGGAAGCTTGGTGTAGGTGCTAGGAGCAGGATTAAAGCCGCGAATAAGATTGTGCACCTCAGCAGCAGGCTTAGACCAATCAATTCGCTCCATGCTTCTATCCAGTAAGGTTGCATAGGTTGCTTCAGCATTATTTTGCGGAACTGCCTTTACAGTGCCAGCCTCAAGACCATCAATGGTAGTCAAAAGCAGCTTAGCGCCTTCCTCCATTAATGCGTCATGCAGCTCGCCCATAGTAGTTTCCTCACCAATAGGAACAACAACCTTAGACAGCATATCACCAGTATCCATGCCGATATCCATTTGCATAATAGTTACGCCAGACTCCTTTTCGCCCTTAATTATAGCGTACTGGATGGGAGCAGCACCACGATACTTAGGCAGTAAAGAAGCATGAACATTAATGCAGCCATATTTAGGCATCTCTAAAATAGCCTTAGGCAAAAATTGACCAAAGGCAGCAACTACGATTAAATCTGGATTAAAGCTTTGCAGCAGGTCAATAACCTCCTGATCCTTAACCTTTAATGGCTGATGAACCTCAAAGCCGTGCTCTAAAGCATACTCCTTTACAGGAGTCATCAGCATTTTATTGCCACGTCCCTTCGGACGGTCTGGCTGAGTAAACACTGCGACAATTTCATGCTTGCCGCTTTCAGTCAGCGCCTTTAAGCTGCCAACTGCAAAATCAGGAGTTCCCATAAATACAATACGCATAGTGTGCTCCTTTCTTATCTAACAACATCAGTAGGCTTTTCTTTTTGCTTAGGAGTAATGGTTTGGGCTTTATCAATAAAAAGAACACCCTCTAAATGATCCAGCTCGTGCTGAACAGCAATTGCCAGCAGTCCGTCAGTTTGAAGCAGCATTCTTTCACCAGTGCGGTCAGTATATTCGCACTCAACATACTCAGCACGTTCAACCTCACCTTCATAATCAGGTACGGATAAGCAGCCCTCGCCGCCAACAACACTGCCTTCTTTTTTAACAATAACAGGATTAATCATTTCATAAACGCCTTCGCCTACGTCAATAACCACAACACGCTTAGAAACACCAACCTGAGGAGCTGCCAAGCCAACGCCATCAGCAGCATACATGGTCTCAGTCATATCCTTCAATAAACGAACCAGTTTTTTATCAATGCGCTCCACAGGAGCAGCAACTTTACGCAGCACCGGATCACCAGCAACTACAATTTTTAATTTTGCCATAAAAAAATCCTCCTTAAAAATACTCTATCTGAAAATTGGGACAAAAAGTCCACTTTACTATCCTAACATAGTATTATACCACAAATTCCCATGCTGTTGCACACTTAAGCAAAAGAAAAAGCAGATAGCACGAAGCTATCCGCTGAATTACAATTTCATTTATAAATATTTATGGAATATATGTGTGATGTTATCATAACATCACAATTTTGAAAATTTACAATCGCCCTGCTCGTCATTACGATAATCCAGGCAATAATAAATAAAGTTAACCAACAGCACCATCATAAGTAGCATTATGCCTAAAGGTATCAACAATGCTTAAAATATCTAACAACTGCGGTACTTCAAAAATGTCTGTCATTGGCCTTGGCTCAGTAAAGGGTGGATTCATAAGCACCTGCTTAGTTTCAACATAGCCATTAACCTTAATATAATCAACTATTTTATTCATAAAAACAATCTGATTCTGGTTTAAATGATTACTATTGATAAAATCAGCAAAAGCTTCTCTAATAGCCTCCTCATCCATACCCGCAATAGTGCGGATTAAGATACCTAAAGGAGTTACACCAAACTCGCGCTTATAATCATCCTTGCTGCCCAAATCATTGTACAGAATATCCTCTAGTTTTTTGTATTCCTCTCCTGTCAAAGGCTTGTTATGCGTTAGCTTAAAAATAGCCAAAGAATTTTGTTCATTTCTATATAACGATTAACCTTTTGTCTATAGTTAACAAAAACATCTTCTTCCTCTAAGCGTTCACCTTCGTTGCTATCAATGACCTCGTCATGAATCCCTTCAAATATTATAGGCCCCTTACCTGGCTCAATTATAAACTGAATTAAATCGCGCAAATCTTGACGAGTTTTTTCCAAAGTAAGCAAATCAATACCTTTCCAATCGGGAGTATTCACGATTTTAATCTCAGCTATTTTTTTACCTACATGAGGTATACCGCTTTTTTGTTCCAATAATTGTGCCGTTTGCTGCAGTCTATCTTTAGCACGTTTAAACTTATTGCCTTCCTCGATATCTAGCATTAAGCCATACATCAAATTATCAAAACGCTTTGCGTATTCATCCTTTTCTGGATTAACAACCAGTTTGGCAATTTCCTTTTTAAGCTCGTTCACAGACATTCCTGACAAATAATCAAACTCTGCAATATTGCTATATTTTTCCACCCATTTACGTTTTAAGCGTACAGCAACAACCTCACTATTAAGATTAGCAATTTGATTATGACAGGTTTCTACTAATTGCTTACGAAAGTTTCTACACTCTTCGCTACTGTAATCAGCCCCCTGCATGAGCTCAATCAATCTGACTTGCTTATTAAAAATAGCTTCTGTCAAACTAAGCACTTCGCCAGAGCCAAACTCTTTGTTTGCTGTTGTTTTGAAGTATTCAAAGTTTTGACCATAATCAAAAATCAAAAAATACTTCTTGCCAACATATTCTCCATCTTTTGAATCAACACAATTCAAATTAGGACACAAACGAGTTCCACGACCAATCATTTGCCAGAACTTAACCTTGCTACGAACTTTTTTGAAGAATACTAAATTGACAACCTCAGGAACGTCAATACCTGTATCCATCATATCAACGGAAACAGCTATTTGCGGCTCTTTATCAGCTATCTTAAATTCGTCAATAATTGTTTGTGCATAATCATCATCACAAACAACACGCTTAGCAAAATGACCTTTGTAATGCGGATACATCTTATCAAATTGCTCAACTATTAGCTGCGCATGTTTTTTATTTTCAGCAAAAATAATTGTTTTGCCTAATTTATCGCCACCATTAGTCTTAATGCCTCTAGTCATAAGATCATCAAGCACCATCTTAATGGTGTGGGTTGCAAAAACATTCTTATCTATTTTTGATTCAGCAATATAATCAGGAATATCTCCATCCTCAAAAGCCGCATCATAACGAGCTTGCTCCTCTGGTGTAAGATCATCACGCCTAATGCCACCACTTATAAAAGAAGTCTTAACCTCATAATTATAGTAATCAACTAAATATCCATCCTTAACAGCAGTTTGATACTCATAAGCAAATGTAGGAACATTATCCTCCATCTCAAAGAAAGCATATGTATTTGTATCAACCTCTGTTTTAGGAGTTGCAGTAAGACCCACAAGCATAGCATCAAAATAATCAAAAATTACTCTATATTTATTAAAAATACTACGATGCGCTTCGTCAATTATAATCAAGTCAAAGTGTGCAGGCGAAAACATTCTGCTGCCATCCTTAGATTTTTTTTCGTCAATAGCACCTAAAATAGTAGGATAAGTTGAAAAAACAACACGTGCAGAATAATCCTCTTTGTTATGGCAAAGATTGCATAAAGACATATGAGGCAAATATTCCTTAAACGCATCTCTAGCCTGCTTAACAAGCGCAGTTCTATCAGCTAAAAATAATACATTGGTTATGTGACCTGCTTTAGAAAGAACATCTACTAAACTAGCAGCAGTTCTAGTTTTACCAGTACCTGTTGCCATAACCAGCAACTTCTTGCGGAAACCTTTATTTACATTATCACACACAGCACGAATAGCTTCCATCTGATAATAACGCCCTGTAATTTCCTTATCTATATCAATAGTATTAGGATTTTTAGTTTTTTCACGTCTATTCATAAGCTTTTCCATATCAGCTTTGCTGAATACAGAACTTACAAGACGAGGCGGTGCTTCTAAATCATTCCAAAAATAAGTTTCAAAGCCATTGGTATAGAAGATAAAAGGTCTGCGTTTAAATTGGCGCTCTAAAGCATCAGCATATAGCTTAGCCTGTTGTTTACCTTTATTGGCATCCAAAGAAGTTCTTTTAGCCTCTACAATAGCCAAAGGATAACCATTATCTCCCCAAAGCACATAATCTACATATCCTTTTTGACCAAGGATATTGTTCATATCAGTAACTTCAAACTCTTCAGAAACATTTTGCCCCTTACCGCTAATAATCCAATCCATCAGCTCCAAGTCCAAATCAATATATCTCTTTCGAGTTTCAAACTCTGTAATTTTTTCAGGATTAAAGTTTCTTTGCTGCTTGTTAGACTCCTTGGCGGCAGTCAGCTCCGATGCCATTTTAGCTAGCTTAGCTTCCATAGCCTTAATCTTAGCATCTTTTTCACCTAAAAGACTTTCCTGCTCTTTAATCTTTATTTCATCCAAAACCACACGCTCTTGCGGAATAGCCTTTTCATCAAAAACACGTTCCTCATAATCCGCACCATAACAATAATCAATCCATTGGATAAAATCAAACAAACCCTTTAAAGCAAAGACAGCATCATCATTACGGATAAGTTTTTCTGTATGTACAGCCATATTACCAAGCTTTGTAATATAAAGCAGAGGCTCCCAGGTTTGTTTATCAAGAGCAAACCTAAAGCTAGGCTCATGGATAAGAGCCTGCAAATTATCTCTATACGGCATAACCATCTCCGTATCAGCAGCATAAACCCACTTAACAGCAAGCTCCATAGCCTTACGACAACCAATAACACACATGGTAGTGCTGGTTGCATAAACCTTCTCCGCCTCTATCGCAGACGCAGCAAACATATTATATGCATTTTGTTCTTGTAAAAAACTAAAATTAGACATAAGACTTCTCCCTTTATGAATAATTTTGTATATACACTATCTATCACAAAACAATTATACATAGTTATTATACCATATTTTCTTAATAATTAATAACAATAGCTCATAGCAATGCGTAAATTTCGATTTGTTGACCTCTTCCACAAAGTCTGCAAATTGGTTTTGAAGGTCGAGGGGTGGGATAACACCTTTTAGCATTTTTATTTTCCCTTGGAATAAATTTGATTGTGATGATGCTGTCTTATTACTGTTGATTTGTTCCTGCAAGTAATCCGAAACAATCATGTACTCTGCAAATACGGGATTTATTTCAGCTTTAAATCTTAGTAAAGCAACACTTCTAACCATTTGAAATTTTATATCTTTAGTAATCGCACAACATCTTCCAACAGAACCAGAACAGGACAACAGTACATCTCCTATCATTGGTTGTATTCTTTTACTAATTCTCTCATATTCTACCTCATCAATATAGTCAATATCATTTAATTGTAGTGAATGATTCAATACATTTCTAGCCGATAACAAATAAATACCATTATCTGTTCTTCTTGGTGTAGAATGTTCTCCATCTGTTATCAACAAAGTTAAATCCTTAAAGAATTTGACTTCCCATTTTTTATCATTCAATTTCAAATCTCCAAACAACTCTAAAAACCGTGATTTTATAAGTAATTCCAAATCATTCAGTTGTTTATTATAACAATCGCATAAATTATCTACTTTATCCAAAACACTTATAATATCTTTTTGCACTTCCTTATCTGGCACTGGAATATATAGTTGTTTCAATGCAGAAACATTAAAACTAGCTTGATTTACTGATTTTTTCGTTATATTAGGTATTTGGTGTATAAATCTATTAGAATTAAAGAAATAGTAGGCATATTTAGGTATTAATCTCTCATCACAACGCAAAACCAACAAATTCATACCATGTATAATTTTTTCACTATCTAAATTTTCATAAATAGCAGTTTTCCCTAAATGTTTTTCACTATTAATATGTGACATAAGAATATCGCCATCTTGCAATATATAGTCATCATACTCACCATTATCTACAACATCAGCATATCCCATTTTATTTCTATCTACAACTCTAGATGAAATCGTTTCTATGCGAGTTATTGGTAACCCGCTAGCACCTTCTGTTTGCTTTATGGATGCTCCATTTCTTATTAATAAAAAAACATCTCCTACTTTCGCCATCTCACAGCATCTCCTTCAACACAGCCAAATCAGCTTGCATAGTTTTCATTCTTTCTTCAATACGTGCTATGATTTCTTCTGTTGGCGGATATTCTTCTGCCACGTACTCAACCTTTTTGTACTTGTTGATGGAGAGGTCGTAGTCGTTGTCTACAATTTCTTGTTTAGGTACAAAGAAGCTCTTCTCTGTGCGTTCACGGTTTTGCTCTGCTTCTAAATTGTGGAAGCGTGCAATGATGTCCGGTATGTCGTTTTCTTTAATAGGAGTGCGTTTGTCGTCAAGGCTTAATCCGTCTGCCTGCATGTCATAGAACCACACATTTTCTGTGCCACCTGCACCTGTTTTAGTAAAGATTAGTACTGCAGTAGAAACGCCTGCATACGGTTTAAATACGCCAGAGGGCATAGAAATTACAGCTTGTAGCATATGATTTTCTACAAGCTCTTTACGCATAGATTTATGTGCCTTGGAACTGCCCTGTTTTATTTTCCCAAATTTATTGTGCAGATGCTTGCTGCGGACGAGCAATCA
>OGOS01002129.1_pt1 | contig 11203 bp, 11 predicted proteins | sample 1552701 | NCBI WGS metagenome assembly OGOS01 (sample SAMEA2580128, study PRJEB22360) | human gut metagenome | biome: human gut; feature: human-associated habitat; material: faeces | place: Denmark | collected 2008/2010
ACTGCGGCGGCGTTGGCACTTCCGTTTTCGGTGCTTCCGGGGCAGCTTCTTCGGCTTTCGGCATATCGCAGCACGGTTCGTCTTTTGCGGCGGCTTCTGCCTGCTCCGCAAGGCGCTCGGCTTCGGCAAAGCTCTGCTCTACGGGATTCGTCAAGGTCGGCTCCGGCTTTGCAGTCTCCGGGGTGGTGTTTTTTTCGTCTGTCATAAAGATCTCCTTTCTCAGTCCTTCAGCTTGATGACGTTTGCATCCATTTTGATCTTGCCTTCTAAGATCTGCACGCCCTCAACAAGGCTCCAGACCCACACGGCAACTGTGGAAAGACCGCAGGTGAGAGGCGCGCCGAGCGTAGCGACCAAAATCTGGATCAGTCCGCGCTGTGTATTGCCAAGGTAAAAATTGTGCACGCCGAATGTGCCCATCAGCATGCCGAACAGTCCGGCTGCGATACGGCTTTTTTGCGGATAACCGGCGGGCGGATCTATGCCGGAAAGCGGTGCGCCGGTGTAGGGATTGTAATTTTGACCTTGCATATACGGTCTCCTCTCATCTTTGTTTTGTGATTTTATTGTAGCGAAAAATTTCTTTAGATGCAAGCGTTTTTGCGCAATGTAAGAATGTCTTAAAATTTATGAAAGAGACGGAAAAATCATGCCGGAAACGGTGCGAAATCTTGAAAAAAAGCGCGGGCTGTTGTATACTGAAACAACATAAACACCGTAAAACGAATCGAAAGCGGAGAGGAGAATTCTGCAATGAGGATTAAAATTTCGGCGGACAGCACATGCGATCTGTCGCCGGAGCTTATCGAAACGTATAATATCGGCATTACGCCGCTGTACATTGAAAAGGGCGGGCAGAATTGTCGCGACGGCATGGACATCACGCCGCAGGAGATTTTCGACTACGTGCGCTCCGGCAAGGGCGTGTGCCGCACTGCTGCCGTGAACGTGGGCGATTACACGGCATTTTTCAAAAAATGCAGGGAAAATTACGACGCGGTGATCCATTTTAATATCAGCAGTGATTTTTCCAGCTGCTACCAGAACGCCTGCACCGCTGCGGCGGAGTTTGAAAACGTGTATGTGGTCGATTCCCGCAATCTTTCCACGGGCATCGCGCTGCTCGTTTTGGATGCCGCAGAGCGTGCGGAAAAGGGAGAGGACCCCAAAGAGATTGCCGCGCTCATGCGCGAAACGGCGGAAAAAGTAGAGGCGAGCTTCGTCATCGATACGCTTTTTTATCTGCAAAAGGGCGGCAGATGCTCTACCTTGGCGGCGCTCGGCGCGAATTTATTGAAGCTAAAGCCGTGCATTGAAGTGAAGGACGGCAAAATGGGCGTGGGCAAAAAGTACCGCGGCAAGATCGACAATTGCATTGCACAGTATGTGCGCGAGCGTTTGCAGGGCAGAGACGATTTGAGACGAAATCGCATTTTCATCACGCACTCGGGCTGTGCGCCGGAGATTGTGGAGAATGTGAAAGCGATCATCAAGGAATGCGGCGGCTTCGACGAGGTGTTGGAGACCTATGCCGGCTGCACAGTCTCGAGTCACTGCGGCCCGAACACGCTGGGCGTTTTGTTTGTGAGAAAGTAAATTCTAAAAGGCTTCGCCTTTTTGGGAGACTCCCTAATTGGGTCTCCCACGGACGGAACGTCCACTGGAAGTTCCGTCCTGATTTTTGGTAGGCAAAAGGATTTCGAGCTCTGCGGAGCTCGACCAACTTTTTGAAAAAAAGTTGATTAAAAACTTTATTTGTCAATAAAGACATGAACTAAGTGAGGAAAGAACAATGGAGAACAAAGAGAAAATTCGCTCGCTTGCGGAAAACGTGTGGGCGTACATTGCGGCGTTTTTGCGGTGGGGCGTTTTAGGCTTACTTGTCGGCGGGCTTGGCGGCTTCGTCGGCGCGCTGTTTGCAAAATCCGTTGCGTGGGCAACGGCCATGCGCGGCGCTAACCCATGGCTTTTATATTTGCTGCCCGTCGGCGGTTTGGCCATTGTGGGCGTTTATAAACTTTGCCGCGTTTCCGGCGTGGGCACGAACGAGGTGTTCGAGGGTGTACGCAGCAATAAAGGTGTTTCCATTTTGCTTGCGCCGGCCATTTTCCTCGGCACAACGATTACACACCTGCTTGGAGGCTCCGCGGGCCGCGAGGGCGCGGCGCTCCAAATCGGCGGAAGCGTGGCGACGTTCTTCGGCAAGCTGTTCCGTTTAAATGAGGAAGACCGCCACATTCTCACCATGTGCGGTATGAGCGGCGTGTTCGCGGCGGTATTCGGCACGCCGATGGCGGCATGTGTCTTCGCGATAGAGGTCGTCAGCGTCGGCCGCTTCTGCACCTCGGCGCTGTTCCCGTGCATCGTGTCCTCTGCGTCTGCCTATGCACTGGCGCTGGTTATGGGCGTTGCCCCGGAGCATTTTCTCGTCGAAAATGTCCCGGCATTTGACATTTCCACAATGTGGCGTGTGCTCGTCATCGCCATTTTGTGTGCGGTTGCCAGTATGCTGTTCTGCTGGGCGATGCACAGTGGCGCAAAGCTCTTCAAAAAGCTTTTTAAAAACGAATTTTTCCGCGCGGCGGTCGGCGGCGTTGTGGTGATTTTGCTCACATTGCTTGTCGGTACGCGCGCGTATAACGGCGGCGGTATGGACGTCATCGAGCGCATTTTTGAAGAGGGCGTCGTGCGTCCCGAGGCATTCTTGCTCAAGATGATCTTTACATCCATCACGATCGGTGCAGGCTTTAAAGGCGGCGAGATCGTGCCCACGCTGTTCATCGGCGCCACGCTCGGCGGTACGCTGGCGCTGCTTGTCGGTCTGAGTCCCGCGTTCGGCGCGGCCATCGGCATAGCGGCGCTGTTCTGCGGTGTGACGAACTGCCCCATTGCGACAATTCTGCTCAGCGTAGAGCTCTTCGGCGGCGAAAGCGCACTGTTCTGCATGATCGCGGCGCTTGTAAGCTTCCTGTTTTCGGGCTATTTCAGCCTTTATTCCGGACAGCAGCTTATTTATTCGAAATTGAGCGAGAAAGAGATCAACGTGCACGGACACTAAGCCGAGAACACAGGCAAAATCTTGACAAAACGCACTTGGCGTGGTAGAGTAAGTAGGCGGAGAACGCAAAAAATAATAAACGGGGTGCTCGTATACGGGCTGAGAGGAGGGTGTGACCCTCGACCCGAATAACCTGATTTGGATAATGCCAACGTAGGGAACGGAAATATCCGGGTATGTGTCATTATCACATGCCCTTTTCTTTTGTTCCGAAACACGCATTAGGAAAGGAACAGAAAATGGAATACACAACGCAGATGGATGCTGCCCGCAAGGGCATTTTTACGCCGGAAATGGCGAAAGTTGCCGAAAAAGAGCACCTGGAGCCGAAAAAACTCATGGCGCTCATGGCGGAGGGCAAGGTCATCATCCCGTGCAATAAGGTGCATACATGCATAGAGCCGAACGGTCTCGGCTCCATGCTGAAGACGAAGATCAACGTCAATCTCGGCACGTCCCGCGACCTCACCGACCTTAACATGGAGCTTGAAAAAGTGAATCATGCGGTCGAAATGGGCGCGGAGGCCATTATGGACCTCAGCTCTTTCGGCGATACGCAGAAGTTCCGCCGCAAGCTGACGCACGAGTGTCCGGCGATGATCGGCACCGTGCCGATCTATGACGCGGTCGTTTACTACCACAAGGCGCTCGGAAAAATCACTGCGCGCGAGTGGATTGACATTGTGCGCATGCATGCGGAGGACGGCGTAGACTTCATGACCATCCACTGCGGCATCAATAAAGAGACGGCGAAGAAGTTTAAACGCAACCGCCGTTTGATGAACATCGTTTCCCGCGGCGGCTCCATCATTTTTGCATGGATGGAAATGACCGGCGAGGAGAACCCGTTCTTCCAGTATTTTGACGAAATTCTCGACATTTGCCGTGAATATGACGTGACGCTCAGTCTCGGCGATGCATGCCGCCCCGGCTGCCTGCAGGACGCGACCGACGCTTCGCAGATTGAAGAACTCATCACGCTCGGCGAGCTGACCAAGCGCGCGTGGGAAAAAGACGTGCAGATCATGATCGAGGGTCCCGGCCATATGCCGCTCAATCAGATCGCGGCGAACATGGAGATTCAGAAAACGCTGTGCCACGGCGCACCGTTCTATGTGCTCGGCCCGATCGTCACGGACATCGCCCCGGGCTATGACCATATCACCTCCGCCATCGGCGGCACGGTGGCAGCCATGAACGGCGCATCGTTCCTGTGTTACGTCACACCCGCAGAGCACCTGCGCCTGCCGGACGTGGACGACGTGAAGGAGGGCATCATCGCGGCACGCATTGCAGCGCATGCGGCTGATATCGCAAAGGGCGTTCCGCACGCGATGGATTGGGACAACGAAATGGCAGTTGCCAGGAAGAAGCTTGACTGGAACGCGATGTTTGACCTCGCAATCGACCCCGAAAAGGCGCGCCGCTACCGCGAATCCTCCCGCCCGGAGAAGGAAGACACGTGCAGCATGTGCGGCAACTTCTGCGCGGTGAAGAACATGAACCGCATCTTAGACGGCGAGATCGTCTCCATCTTCGATGAATAATTTGAGATCATAAGACTCCTATGTGATTTGAATAGAGAACGGCACAGCCTTGGGCTTCCTCCCGGGCTGTGCCGTTCTCGTTTATATGGGAATAGCCACCCCGATTTTGCCGGGGTGGCTATCAGGCTTTACGGATTCGTCAAAATCTGTGCCAAGTCCGAATCCTTGCCCAAGATAATGGTCTTCTCGTCGCCGTTTAAGGTGCTCTTTAAGGCTTCAAGCGCCTGCGTGAATTTGTAGAACTCCTGCTTATCCTCGGTATTGTACGCTTTGCCGAGCAGTCGCATGTATTCGGCTTCGCCCTCGGCCTGCAATTTTGCGGCTTCGGCCTCCGCGTTCGAGTCAATGATGTTCACCTGCTTATCGACATCATTGCGGATGAGCGATGCTTCGTAGTTGCCGTCTGCGGTGTATTTTTCCGCAATCTGCTGGCGTTCGGAGATCATGCGGGCATAAACGGCGCTTTCGTTTGCCTCCGGCAGGTCAAAGCGCTTGATTTTCACGTCCTCGACCTTGATGCCGTAGTTTGCGGCAAGCGTATCGACGCTTGTGGTAATGCCCTCGTAAATGTCGTTTCGCGCTGCGCCGTCGTCCATATTGATGATGTTTGACTGCGAAAGCGTGCCCATTACGGTTTTGAGGGCGTTGTAGGTCAGCGCGTTTAAGCGTTCCTCAGCAACGCTCGTGTTGCCGAGCGATTGGTAAAATTTCAGCGGGTCGGAGACGCTCCACAGCACGTAGCAGTCCACGGTCATGTTCTGCTTGTCGGCGGTCAGCACTTCGCTCGGCGGAATATCATACAGCATGGTGGCTTTCGGGAAGGACTTCACGCTGTCCAAAAACGGCACTTTAAAGTGCAGGCCCGGCTCATCGGTCGTCGAGATGATTTTAGAGAGCCGCACGGTGCAGCCGTATTCGTTTTCCTCCACGGTGTACACGGAATTAAAGAGGCACACAGCCGCCAGTATAAGCACGGCCAAGAGGATCACGGTTTTCTTTTTCATCGGTTATTCTTCTCCTTTTTCGGGGGCGGTCGTAGTCACATCGCCCTGTGTGAAGCTTTCAAGCGGCAGCACCTTCTGCACGCCGTTTTCGCCGGAGGTATCGATATACACCTTCACGTACGGCCGGGCTTCGGAAATGGCTTCATAGTACATTCTGGAGCGCGTGATGCCCGGGTTCTGGCTGTACTCTTTGTACATGGCCTCGAACATCGCGACCTGCTCCGTCGCTTCGTTGATGCGCTTCTGCTTCAAATATTCGGCGTTACGCAGCAGCTCGTCGGCTTTGGCTTCCGCCTGCGGGAGCTGTGCGTTCTGGTAGGCGCGCGCCTCATTGCGCACGGTCTCTGCCTGCTGCTTTGCGGTCTCCACGGCCTTAAACGCTTCCGTGACCTCATCGGTCGGTGGGTCGGAGTCCTGAATTTTTACGTCTACAAGCGTCAAACCGATGTCGTATTCCTGCAAAATTTCGGATACAAGCTCTTTGACACGCATCTGGATGGATTCCTTGCCGGTCGTCAAAACGGCGTCCACGGCTTCGGAGCCGACCACGTTGCGCACCTGACTTTGCAGCAGGTTGCGCAGAATCGTTTCCGGGTCATACGAGCCGTAGAGGTACTTTTCCGGGTCGCTGACCTTGTACTCCACGAAGAACTCCACGTCGACGATGTTGTAGTCGCCGGTGATCATTTTCGTTTCGCTTTCGATGATGTCAAAGTTATCGGCGGAACCGACACTGCGGTAGCCGAGCTCGAGCTTCTGGTAGACATTCACGTTGACCTTTTCCACTTTCTGAATGCCGAACGGCAGCTTAAAGTGGAAGCCGGCATCCGTAATGTCCGTCACCTTGCCGAATGTGGTCACAACGGCCTGCTCCTTGTCGTTCACGGTGTACCAAGAGCTTGCCACAACGGCGAGCAGTACGAGGGCGATCACGACGATGAGCACGATTTTCGGAAGCTTCTTTAAAAAGTCTCCGCTCGGCTTTTTTGGCGTTGGGATGGGAATCTCGGTGCCCTTGAATTCCTCAAACATAAATTTCTCCTTTTTCAAAATCTGCACTCTCACTTAGAGCGCGTTCATCATGCTCTGCGCTTTGGTTTGCAGCTGCGCGGCGCGCCACGCGGTGATCATAATGCGCAAAGCCTGTTCAATCCGTTCCTTCGCGCCGGGGATCGACTCTTTGTAGTCCTTAAGGCCGTCCGCAATCAAACGGTTCATTTCGCTTTCCGAGGTCAAGCCGTGCTTCTGCACGCTGCCCGCCACCAGCACGAACGCGCCGTACAGCTCCGTATCGTCGATGGTGTCGTCGCCCTCATCGTCCAGCGCACCGTTGATGTAGCTTAAAAGCTTGCAGATCTGCTCGATGGAAAGCGTGCTTTTCAACGCGTTGATCATCAAGATGCGGCTCAACTGGCGGCGCGTGTATTTGCGTTGCTTCGGCGGTGCCAAAAAGCCGCGCCGCACCCAGTTTTGAATGATGTACGGCTCCAGCCCCGTGACCTGCGTCACCTGCGAAAGCACCAGCCCGCCGGCTAAAAACAGGGAAGAAAAAACTTCCTCCGCCGCCTGCGGCCGGTCTGCGTCAACGGAGAGCACCGTTCCGGGAAGTGTCCACTCCACTTTGTTCATCTCCTTCTATGTGATGGTGAGAGTATACAACATAATCGCATGATTGTCAATAGAGATTTAAAGATTTTTTTCATAAAATCGTAAAATCCTTTGCACATGGGCAAATTTGTCATTTTTGCCCGTCCGCCGCGGACAGAAACGGGCATTGACAAGGCTACTAAAACCCGATATACTGGGGAAAAGAGCAAAAATGAGGTGGAGAAATGGTACAATGCTATGAATGCGGCACCGTGTACCCGGAAACAATGCGCTGCTGCCCAAACTGCGGCAGTGAAGCGAAAATGCAGCTTGCGCCGAACTCGGAGTTTGAAGAACCGAAAAAGCCGTATGTGCAGCCCTACCGGCCGTATGGGATGCCGATGAATAACCGCATGAACGGCTACGCGGTCGCGGGCTTTGTACTTTCGTGTGTCGCGCTTGTGCTGATGTGTGTATTCCCGCCGCTGTCAATCCTCGGCATCGTGTTCTCTACGTTGGGGCTTTCACAGATTAAGAAGAGCTTTCAGCGGGGCAAAGGCCTCGCCGTCGCCGGGCTTACCATCGGCATGATAACGACCGTGTTCAGCATCTTTTTGTACGCCATGGTATTTATTGAGTCGTTGTGGTAAGAAAGTTCTGCCGGTGAGCGAACGAATAAAGTTTTGCACAAGCTTTTTCAAAAGCTTGTGGGGTCTTGGGGCAACGCCCCGAGTCGTCGTCCGCAGACGACGAAATCTTTTTGCCTAACCAAAGATCAGGAAGATAGGCGGAATAATCCGGTGGATTGTTCCGCCGCAAGAAACCCTATCAAGGGGTTTCTTGAAGCGTTCGTATGACGAACGTTTAGAATAGGAGAACGCACAAAAATAAAAAAGGCGGAAGCAGACCGAAAAAGCCTGCTTCCGCCTTACTTATTCTCATTAAAAAGTGCCGTAAAATGCAAAACGACTGCCCGAAAGCAGTCGTCTAATGCATTGCGATGTTGGGGAAATTACGCGCCAGCGTTCAGCTTCTTATCGAGAGCGGACTTCTTTCTGGCAGCCGTATTCTTGTGCAGAATACCCTTTGCAGCAGCCTGGTCGATTCTCTTAACAGCGACCTTGACAGCCTCAGCCTTGTCAGCAGCATTGGACTCGATAGCAACGTTAGCCTTCTTGATCTCTGTCTTGAGCTGAGAGTTGATCATCTTGTTCTGCAGGGTCTTTGCGGCAGCGACCTTAACGCGCTTCTTAGCGGATTTGATGTTGGGCACAGTAGACACCTCCTCGATCGTAGGATTATAGTACGGCGAAACCGCCTGAACCGTATTGGTGGGCATAGATTCGCCTTGAACTCCAATAACGCAGACATAATCATACCACATAGCCCCCGAAAATGCAAGAGCTTTTTTGCCTTTTTTCGTAAAACGGCAGATAAAAAGCGCGGTTTACCGTTAGAAGGGCCGCAAAGTACTTCCGTATGATAAAAATCTGTTTTAAATGCAATGTAAAAAGTCCTGTAAGCCGAGATTTTCTTATAGACATTTTTTTAACGATATCGTATAATAAAAGCGAAAAACGCAGGAAAGCGGCGCAGACGGCAGCCGCTTTATAAAAAGGCGGCAGAGCCGCAAATTTACGGAGGAGGCGCTTATTTTGTCCAAGTTTTTTACAAGCCGAAAGATTTTTGACAATGTTACGCAGATCGGCGGTCTGGGCGGCGAGCTTTGCTATTTGATTGAAGGCAGTGAAAAAGCGCTGCTTATCGATGGCCTTACAGGCGTAGGCAGTTTGAAAGCGTTTGTACGCGAATGTACCGATTTGCCCGTTACGCTTGTGCTGACGCACGGACATGTGGATCACGCCGGCGCATCGTTTGAGTACGGGGAATGCTATGTGAACCCGGCGGACGTTGCGCTTTTGTACGAGCACGGCGACATCGACAAGCGCTACGGATTTGTGATGGGCGGCGGCAAGCCGGAGGGGGCGTTTGTGCCCAAAAAGGAAGACGTTGTGCCGCCGTGCGCAGTGAAGACGCTGCCTGTTCAAGACGGCGACGTGTTCGACCTCGGCGGCGTGCAGATTGAGGCCATTGCCGTGCCGGGTCATACCGCGGGAACCATGGTCTATCTGGACCGTGCCCGCCGCGTTCTGTATTCCGGCGACGCCTGCAACGCGAACACACTACTCGGTTTGCCGTGCTCCACAACGGTTGAGACGTATGCGAAAAGCCTTGACCACCTTGCGACATATCTTAAGGGCATCGACAAGTTTTACGGCGGTCACGGTCTGCAGGCTGTTCCGGCGTACATCGTAGACGAAGCGATGATACTGTGCGAGGAGATTTTAAGCGATGACGACGACCGGTTCGAAACGGAGTTCCTCGGGCGCAAATTTCTCTATGCCCGCAAGTTTGACGGCATGTTCCACCGCGAGGACGGCGGCATCGCGAACATTGCCTACGTCATGGAAAAGGTCTACAATAAATAAAAAGCGCCACAAAGACATGCGCGTTTTGCCATACGACTGCGGTGTCCGTGCATGTTGTTCACTTTTTCGCACGGGCTTGACACAGCTTTGACAAAATCCCCAAAAGCCCGCAGAATGCGCCCAAAACGCCGAAAATTACTTGATTTATTCCCCTGAATATACTATAATCAAAGCGATAATCCAAAATTCTGCAACTATACTGAAAAAAGGATGGTTTGAACTATGAATAAAATTACCATTATCGGCAGCGGCAGCGTCGGCTCCACGATCGCTTACACCCTCACCGTGCAGGGCATTGCTTCCGAGATTGTCATGATCGATATCAACGAGGAAAAGGCAAAGGGCGAGGCTCTGGACATCCGTCAGGGCGTTCCGTTCTGCACGCCATGTTCCGTTTACGCGGGCAGCTATGAAGACGCAAAGGATTCCGACATCGTCATCATCACGTCCGGCATTGCCCGTAAGCCCGGCCAGACCAGACTGGACCTTGCACAGACGAACGTCAACATCATCAAGAGCATCACGCCGAACATCACGAAGTACGCACCGGATGCAATCTATCTGTTCGTCAGCAACCCGGTTGATATCCTCACCTATACGTTCTGCAAGTGCTCCGGCATTCCGGAGTCCCGCATCCTCGGTTCCGGTACCATCCTCGATACCGCCCGTCTGCGTGCACGTCTCTCCGAGTACTACCAGATTAACCAGCAGAACGTACACGCTTACGTTCTGGGCGAGCACGGCGACAGCTCCTTCGTGCCGTGGTCCGTTGCGAACATCTCCAACATTCCGGCAAACGCATACCAGAAGGCTATGGAAAACACCGACGGCATGTTGATTCCGCCGCTCAACTATGCGGACGTTGAGGATTACATGCGCAAGTCCGGCGGCAACGTCATCAAGCGCAAGGGCGCAACGTTCTATGCGGTTTCCATTTCCGTCTGCCATATCGTAAAGTGCATCCTCTCCGGCATCGATACCAACATGACGGTTTCTACCATGCTGAACGGCGAATACGGTATCAGCGATGTCTGCCTGAGCCTGCTCACCACCGTCGGCCACAAGGGTGTTGTGAATAAGCTCAACCTGCCGCTGACCGAGAGCGAGCATGCCGCGCTTGTACATAGCTCTGAGTGCCTCAAGGAGATTATCAAGAAGGTTCAGATCTAAGTTAAGTTTATCCGTAACAAAGCCCCGGAGCACCTGCCCCGGGGCTTTTCAGTGAAGACGAGAGGAATGCCATGGAAGAATCATATAAAAAGGTGTCGTTTCAGGAAGCAAAGCATATCATCGATACCGAGCCGAACTGCGTGATCTTGGACGTGCGCGACGAAGACGAATACATCACGGGCCACGCCGAAAACGCCGTGCTTTTCCCGGTGGATACCATTGACGAAGACACCGCGGAGGAAAAGATCCCCACGCCCGATACGCCGATTCTTGTTTACTGCAAGAGCGGCCGCCGCAGCTTTATGGCGGGGGTGGAGGCCGGAACCCTCCGCTATTAGGTTTTTGACC
>OGOS01002136.1_pt1 | contig 11186 bp, 8 predicted proteins | sample 1552701 | NCBI WGS metagenome assembly OGOS01 (sample SAMEA2580128, study PRJEB22360) | human gut metagenome | biome: human gut; feature: human-associated habitat; material: faeces | place: Denmark | collected 2008/2010
TGATTTTTATTTTTTAAAATAATATATTGTGTATAAAATTTTTAGTGCGACAGCCCTATTTCATTTAATCTAAAAACTATATTTTCAACAAAATTTACGCTTATATAACTTTATCTTCTTTTGAAATACTATTACCTTTTTTCTTATTAATAATATAATCAACAAGTATAGCTATAGCTCCATCACCTGTAACATTAGTTGCAGTACCAAAACTATCTTGTGCTGCATGTAATGCAATCATAATTGGTTTTTCTATTGCCCCAAATCCAAGCATTGATTCTAAAAGTCCAAGTGCAGCCATTACACCACCTCCTGGAACTCCTGGAGCCGCTACCATTGTTACACCTAACATAAATATAAATGGCATTATCATCCCAAATGTAGGAGTTTGTCCATTCATATACATAACTGCCATAGAAGTAAGAACTAAAGTAATAGTATCTCCTGCTAAATGTATTGTTGCACCTAAAGGTACAACAAAATCTAAAACTTCTTCATTAACATCATTTTTTTTAACACATTGTAATGTTAGTGGTATTGTAGCAGCTGAAGATTGTGTTCCAACCGCAGTCATATATGCTGGTACCATATTTTTTATTAATTTAAATGGATTTTGTTTTTTAATTGCTCCTGCAATACAGTATTGAATACATATATAAGTTAATTGTAATGCAAATAGTAAAACATATACTATTCCAAAAGATTTTAATGTATTAAAAATTTCTCCACTATAACTTAATTTTGCAAAAACACATCCAATATATATAGGTACTAATGGAATTAAAACATTAGTTACTATCATTAAAACTATTTGATTAAATTCTTCAGCAACCTTTAGCATAGCACTATTTTTTATTTTAGATAAACCTATTCCTAAAACAAAAGCTAATACTAATGCAGACATAACACCCATTATTGCTGGAATTTCAATATTAAAATAAGGTTCTACTGTTTGTCCACCTTCACTTAATGCTACATTTCCACTTATTAATTTAGGAAGAAGTCCTGAACCAATTAAATATGCTAAAAGTCCTGCTAGTAATGTAGATATATAAGCAATTATTGTAGTTATTATAAGTCCCTTTCCTGATTTACTTCCTAATGATGCTATACCAGGAACTATAAATCCAATTATTATTAATGGAATTACAAAAGATAAAAAATTACTAAATAATCCACTAAAGGTTGCTAATATTTTAATTGGAAATTGAATATTATTTACCCCACATATTAATCCAATTCCTATTCCTAATATTAAAAATAAAAATATTTTTGTAATTAAAGCTAACTTTTTCATAATTTTCTCCCTTTATTTGTCCTCTAATAAAATACAAACGTCTTTCTCTCGTAATCAATATAACTTATAATTTACATATTGTCAAATTATTTTAGAGGAAAAAATTATGTAATTTTATCAAGTTATTGTTTAATATGGGTTTTAATTTTAAAAAAATATCATTTTAATTGCAAAAATAATTAATGTTACTCCACCAAAAAAATCAGCATACTTAGAAATAAATTCTACCTTTCTTATATATCTACATAAAAAAAATGCAAAAGTACATAATATTAAAGTTATAAATCCAACAATTGAACATTCAAAAATTATTCGTATTATACTGCTGATATAACCAAATCCTGTAAAACCAATTACAAATGCATCTATACTTACTGAAACTCCTAATATTAACGCTACTCCTTTTTTTAATAACATTCTTTCGTCATTTTCCTTATTTTCAAATCCATCACTTATCATTAATATTCCTACAATAGCTATAGCAATTCCTCCAATAACATTTGGTATTGCTGTAATATATGTTTCAAATAAATTTCCACTTATTTTCCCTAAAAAAAAGAATAAAAATTGAAAAAAAGCAAACGATATAATAAATTCTATTTTATTCTTTTTATTTATAGCTGAATTTACGCCTATACTTATACTTACACCTACAGCATCCATAGCTAATGCAACACCAACTATAATTATATCTTTAAGATTCATTTTCCCCTCCTGCTTCAAGTATTTATATAATTTTATTAAGTGTGCTTTAAAGCTATGCTACATATTGTAAAATTTATTTTTTTATCTTTCATTTTGTTGGCTTTTGTTGTATAGTATATATTGTATTTATTAACGAACGAAATAGTATATCATATTAACCCTTAAGAATAAGGATTTAATGTACATTTATTATTAATACATAACTTAATTAAATTTAACTTAAAGGAGATTATTTTAATGAGTAATTGCATTATAGCACAATCAGGCGGCCCTACATCTGTAATTAATTCTAGTGTTGTTGGATTATTAGAAGCAAATAAAACTTTAGGAAGTTTTAATAAAGTTTTTGCTGGTTTAAATGGAATTGAAGGTATATTAAATGGTAATATAATTGAACTTTCTTCAATTTCACAAGAAGAAATAAATAACTTTAAATATACTCCATCATCTGGCTTAGGATCTTGCAGATACAAAATGAAAAAACTTGAAGAATCAACTGAAGAATATGATAAGTTATTAGAAATATTAAAAGCTAATGATATTAAAGCCTTCTTTTATGTTGGTGGAAATGATTCAATGGATACTACTGCAAAGTTAAGTGCTTATGCAAAAAAAACTGGAATAGATGTTAAATTTATAGGAATACCAAAAACTATAGATAATGATTTAATGTATACTGATCATACACCGGGTTTTGGAAGTGCAGCAAAATTTATTGCTACTTCTGTATTAGAAACTTATTTAGATTCATCTGTTTACATAAACAATGGAATCTTTATATTAGAAACCATGGGACGTGATACTGGTTGGTTAGCTTCTGCTGCTGCATTAGCTAAATTAAATGGTAAACAAGTTGCTGATTTTATTTACTTACCTGAAACAGCATTTGATATTGATAAATTTTTAGTAGATGTTAAAAATAAATTTGAAGAACAAAACCAAGTTTATATAGTTGCTTCTGAAGGAATAAGAAATGCTGAAGGTAAATTTATTGCTGAAGCTCATGCACAAGCTCACGATAAATTTGGACATGCGCAATTAGGTGGTGTAGGTAACTTCCTAAAGAACCTAATAATTTCTTCTGGAATCACTAGTAGAGTAAAATCTTTAGAACTTGGCGTATTACAAAGATGTGCAATGCACTGTGCTTCTAACATTGATATAGAAGAAGCATATGAAGTTGGATATGAAGCATTAAAGCAAGCTTCTCTTGGCAAATGTGGTTACATGATTGGTATTAAACGTGAAAGTAACTCTCCATATAAATCATCATATTTCTTAATAGAAGCAGATAAAGTTGCAAATAATGTTAAATACTTCCCAACAGAATGGATAAATAAAGAAGGAAACAATATAAAACCTGAAGCTCTTGAATACTTAACTCCTTTAATTTCTTCAGTTCCTTCAGTTATTTCATCAGTTGCAATGCCTTCATTTAAGGTGTTTAATAAACAATTTAATTAGTGGCAAATTTCAAGTGACAAGTTTCAAGTTAAGGTAAAAATTCAGCATTAGCTGAATTTAAAAAAATACATTCTTAGAAATTCCTTAACTTGCCACTTGTCACTTGCCACTCTTAACTCTCTTGCTACTTGCCACTCTTAACTATCTTGCGTATCTTCTACATAAAAGCTCAACTGTTTCTAAAAATATATTTGCTTCTTTTTTACTATTATATATTCCTAAGCTTAATCTAACTAATCCAGGTATTCCATTTTTATTTATATATTCTTGAAGTTGATTATTAGGTATTCCTAATACTCTTCTTGTATATGGATGAGAACAAAATCCTCCTTGCCTTACCCCTATTGCCTTAATTTCTGATAGTTTTTCTCCAACTTCATAATATTTCATACCATCAATAGTAAATACCAATATTCCAAGCCTATCATCTATACAATCATTATCAGCATATAATTTTACTCTATTTAATTCCTTAAGTCCGTTAATTAAATATTGCAATAATTCCTTTTCATTTTTTTCTATTCTTTCAAATCCTATCTTTTCAATTTCTTTCATTGCTTCCATAATAGCTACCGCACCAAATAAATTTGGTGTTCCTGCTTCATTTTTTTCTGGAGTATTAAGCCATAACTGATTATTATCTATTACATATTCAACAGTTCCTCCACCTTTTGTATCTGGTAAATTATTGTTAAAATCCTTCCTTAAACCAATAATTGCTCCACTTCCAAATGGTGCATATATCTTATGTCCAGAAAAAACTAGAAAATCTATATTTTCTAAGCTATCTTTTTTATACATATATATTTTTTTATGAGGTACTAATTGTGCTCCATCAACTATTATTTTTCCTCCATATTTATGAATCAATCCTGAAATTTTTCTTATATCATTAATATAACCAGTAACATTTGATGCTCCTGTTATTGTTATATACTTTACTTTTTCTTTATATCTTTCTATTAATTCTTCAATTTCATTTATATTTATTCTTCCATCTTCATTAACTTCTACATACTTCAAATCACATTTATTTCTCCATGGTAAATCATTTGAATGATGCTCCATTCTAGTTGTAATTACTATATCCTCTTTATTATTAATTAATATATTAGATAATTTATTTAATCCATCTGTAGTGTTTCCAACAAAAATGGCAGTATAAATTTCTTCTGGCGCATTAAAATACTTTAAAATATATCTTCTACACTCTTCATATAAATCACTACAATATTGTGATTTCTGACCATCACCTCTTGCAATTGATCCATAATATTCAGTAGTTTCTAAAACTCTTTTTACAACTCTTTTAAAAGGCGGAGTGGTAGCTGCATTATCAAAATTTATAGGAACAATTCGCCCTTTCCCATTTATATTAACCTTTTTATCCAACCCTACAAATAGTTTTCTTAAATCATCTATACTATCTCTATGCATAATAATCCCCTCCAGTATAATATATTCCTTGCAATATCTATTGTTACATTGATTTCCTTAACTCATTCACTTGTAATATATCCTCTATAATACTCATATTCTATAAAGTAACATATGTGTTTAAAACACATATATTGTTAATAAATTTATTTTTTGGAGGGAAATAATGAATTCAAAAAAAGCTAATATAGATAATGATGATTTAAAATTTATACCTTTAAATATTGATTCTTCTCTTTCACCAAATGGTTCAAAATTTCCAATACTTTATAACTTAGATGGATTATCCCTTTCAGGAATATTGGGCTCTATTTCCTTAGAACTTCCAAACTTAAATGTTAGCCCTATTCCATTAGAAATGGTTGATTCTATTACTCCTGTAATGGCACCACTTATGCCTTACCCTAAAAATACACCTAATTTAAATAATGATAATTCACTATACAATAACAATTCAAAAAACACTACACCATCTGAAGAAACCTCTAATAATAAATCTTTAGAATTAGAATATCCAGATGAATTAAATAATAATTTACTTCATTCATATAATGAACCAACTATAAAACCAAGATACTTAAATGATTCTGTTAATGCTGTTGATGTCTTAAGAAATTTTGATCTTTCTTTAGATTATTCTATTAATGAATCACGTAAAAATAGTTGTACTGAAGAAGAAGTAAATAATATTTTTTCTAAAATTGAAAATGATCATTCTGGAATATTAGCTACAATGAAAGCTTATAGAATTCCTTATCCAATTGCTAAAATATTAATAAAAAAAATTATTAAAATTTCTCTAGATAATTGTAATAAGTAGGTGAATTTTTATGGAATTATCCAGCAAACATCTCCCTAGAGTTAACACTAATGTAAGAATTATCCACGCTAATCCAACATCATCCAATGTTGATATTTATGCAAATGGTTCATTATTAACAAGTAATATTTCCTTTGGAAAGATATCTAAGTATATTACATTAACTCCAGGAGAATATGAATTTCAGCTTTATTTAACTGGAACTTATGATAAACCAATTTTAACTCAAACCCTTGAATTAATTGCTAATACAAATTATACAATATCATTTGTTACATTATCTAATAACTTATTTTTATTTAAATTAAGGGATGATAATGTACCTATACAAAAGACACAAGCATTTTTAAGATTTATAAACTTATCTAATAATTCACCATTACTAAGCTTGTCTTTGCCTAATAATTCTGTATTATTTAATAGTGTTGAATATTTAGAAACTACAAGTTATTATCCACTTTCCTCTGGAATATATAATTTTAAAGTATTAGTTGTCACTTCTCAGCTTACTGCAAAATATATTAAAAATATTACTTTAGATGGTGGAAAATTTTATACTATTTATATAATTGGAGTTTTTGCTTGTAAACCTATTATGGGTTATTTATTTGTTGATGACTTAATTTAAAGGAGTTGTTTCTTAGCAGCTCTTTTTTAGGTTTGATATAGATTTGCTATAATAGTATAATTAAACTGAAAAACTTTTTTATGACAAATGTGCAAATTTAATTTTAAATTTCACTTACGAAGCTTCACTATAACGGAGGAAATTATGATAATACTAAGTTGTAAAGATATATGTAAAAGCTATGGAATTAGAGATGTACTTAAAAACATTACTTTTTCCATTAATGAAGGAGATAAAGTTGGAATTATTGGTGCTAATGGTGAGGGAAAATCTACACTTTTTAAAATAATAACAAAAGAACTATCCCAAGATTCTGGTGAAGTATTTATAGATAAAAATAAAACACTAGGTTACTTATCACAAAATTTAGCATTAAATTCAGAAAAAAACATTTATGAAGAGGCTCTTTCTGTTTTTGATGAATTATTAAATATAGAATCAAAGCTTTCATCTTTAGAAATAAAAATGAGTGAACCTTATGATGAAAAAAAGGCTTCTTATCATGAAAAACTTATTAAAGATTATACAACACTTCAAGATTTATATTCTCATAAAGGTGGATATGTGTATAAAGGAGAAATTTCAAGAGTATTGAAAGGCCTTGGTTTTACTGAAAATGATTTTTATAAATCTATCAATACATTAAGTGGTGGACAAAAAACAAGGGTTGCTTTATGTAAATTATTATTACGTAAACCAGATATTATATTACTTGATGAACCAACTAACCACTTAGATTTAGAAGCTATAAGTTGGTTAGAAGATTATATGAAAAATTATAAGGGAACTGTTTTAGTAATATCTCACGATAGATTTTTCTTAGATTCTGTTACTAATAATACTTTTGAAGTAATTGGTGGTAAAGTAGAATGCTATAATGTTCCTTATACTAAATTTATAGATTTAAGAAAAAAGAATTATGAAACAAAATTAAAAGCTTATAATCTTCAACAAGCTGAAATTAAAAGACAAGAAGCAATTATTGAAAAATTCCGCTCATTTAATAGAGAAAAAAGTATACGAGCTGCTGAAAGTAGAGAAAAGGTTCTTGAAAAAATGGAGAAAATAGAAGCTCCAACTCATGCAAAAGAAGCTTCTAAAATTAAATTTGAAGCTTCAGTAAAAAGCGGTTATGATGTGCTTCATATAGAAAATATGGCTAAATCTTATGGAGATAAATCATTATTTTCAAACTTAAATTTAGATTTAAAGCGTGGAGAAAAGGTAGCTTTAATTGGAGAAAATGGTCGTGGTAAAACTACATTATTTAAAATAATAATGGATAAAGTGGAAGCTGATAAAGGTGTAAAAGTATTAGGTACTAATGTTAACGTTGGATACTATGATCAAGAGCAATCTGACTTAAATTTAGATAAAACTATTATAGATGAAGTATGGGATGACTTTCCTAATTTAACAACTTCCAAACTTAGAAGCTATCTTGCTTCATTCTTATTTACTGGTGATGATGTATTTAAAGTAATAAATACTCTTAGTGGTGGAGAAAAATGTAGAATCAATTTATTAAAACTAATTCTTTCAAAATCTAATTTATTATTATTAGACGAACCTACTAACCATCTTGATATTATATCTAGAGAAGCCTTAGAAGATGCTATTTTAGAATATGATGGTACATTAATGGTAATATCCCATGATAGATATTTCTTAAATAAAGTAATTAGTCGTATATTAGAATTAAAAGAAGATGGTGTATCTGAATATTTAGGTAATTATAGTTACTACCAAGAAAAAAAGCTTAATCCAAGTAGATTTGAAAGTTATGAAGAATTAGCAAATGGAAAAACAAAGACTCAACTTAAGGATGAAAAGAAAAAGAAAAGAGAAGCTGAAAAAGAAGCTAAAGCTATACAATTAAAAATTAAAAATCTTGAAAAAACAATTTCTGAAAAAGAAGATGAATTAAATAATTTACAAGAACAGCTTTGCTTAGAATCTATATATTCTAATCCTTCTGAAAGTCAAAGGGTTAATAATGAAATTAAATCATTAGAACAGCTAATTGCTAATTTATATGATGAATGGGAATCATTAGCTTAATAAATAAATGGGCTGTTGTACTAAATTACTTAGTGCAACAGCCCATTTCTTATTAAGCTGATTTAGCTAAATTTTTTAAATCTTTTTCTTTATCTAAGCTATTAAATATAACTTTTCTTATCATGTCTACTGGAATTATTGTAAATGCCATAGCTATTATAACAAGCCAATTCTTTACTGTAATTGGAGTACAACTAAATAATTCTCCTCCAACTAAAGTTAATGCAGCTTGAACTATTACTATAACACCCATAACCTTTAAGAAACTCATATTTTCCTTAATATGTTCAAAAATATTTATAGTATTGCTTCTTACATTAAATCCATTAAATACTGCACAAAGTACAAACATTGAAAAATATGCTGTCATATGTTCTTCTGTATTTGCAAACATATTTATAAAGAATGGTGCCTTTAAGAATGCAAAGCTTAATACTGCAACCCATGCTCCAGCAAAAAGAATTTGATTCATCATTTTAGCTGAAACAATACTTTGAGTTCTAGACTTAGGTTTTTCAAGCATATACTTTTTAAGTGCTGGTTCAGATCCTAAAGCTAATGCACCAAGACCATCCATAACTAAATTAATCCATAATATATGAGTTATTTTTAATGGCTCTTCGATTCCAAAGAAAGGAGCTATAGCACAAACTGCAACTGCACCAACATTAATTGTTAATTGGAATTTTATAAATTTTAATATATTATTATAAATTGTTCTTCCATATAATATTGCATTTTCAATAGATTTAAAGTTATCATCTAAGATAACAATTGCACCAGCTTCTTTTGCTACATCAGTACCACTACCCATTGCAAACCCAACATCTGCTCTCTTTAATGCAGGCGCATCATTAACACCATCACCAGTCATACCACATACAAGGTTTAACTCTTGTGCAAGTTTTACCATTCTTGATTTATCTGTAGGTAATGCTCTAGCAATAACTTTTAAATTAGGTAAAATTGCTTTAACTTCTTTATCTGACATTTTATTTAATTCTTCTGATGTTAATGCAACATCTGATTTAGAATTTAATAATCCAGCTTCTTTTGCAATTGCAACAGCAGTTTCCTTTCTGTCACCAGTTATCATTACTACTTGTACACCGGCATTTTGAACTTCCTTTATTGCTTGTTTAGCTTCTGGTCTAACATCATCACGAATTCCAACAAATCCTACCATTACTAAATCATCTGGTAATGTATCTTCTATTAATTCACTTTCACTATAAGCAAATGATAATACTCTCATTGCTCTTTCTGCTAATCTATCTATCTTATCGTTAATTTTCTTTTTATCAATAGCTACAACATTTCCATTTTCATCTAACATCTTAGTAGCTTTTGTAAGTAATCTTTCTGGTGCACCCTTATATACAGTTTTACCACTTAATTGGCTTGCAGAATATTTATTTGCAGAATTAAATCCTTGTGATTTTTCTACCTTTAAATCTTCTAATTTATTCATTTCTGCTTGAGTTAAAAAGTTTAATAATGCTTTATCTGTGGCATTTCCTCCAATAACTTTTCCATTTGCATCAAACATTGAGCCTGTATTTTTTCCAATGCATAAAGCCATCATTTCTTTAATCTTTGATCCATCTTTATAACTATCCTTTAAGTTACTATCAAAAAATTCTACAACTTCTAATTCACCTTTAGTTATTGTTCCTGTCTTATCTGAAAATAATATATTTAATGAACCTGCAGTTTCAATTCCTATTGGCTTTCTAACAAGTACATTGTTTTGAAGCATCTTTGCAGTATTTCTCATTAAAACAATTGCTATCATAAGAGGAAGTCCTTCTGGAACAGCCATAACTACTATAACAACAGCAAGCATAATAGCTTCTAATACATCTTTAAATACCATTACTCCACCATTTGCAAAGTAATCAGCAAATCCTCCAGCTATAACCACCTTATGAGCTAATAATGCTAAAGCAATAACTACTGAACCAATATATCCAAACATAGAAATTTGAGATGCTAATTTAGCAAGCTTTACCTTTAATGGGCTTTCTACTTCATCATCAGCCATATCTTCAGCCATTGCACCCATCATTGTCTTCATTCCAACCTTAGTAATTTCCATTATCCCTTCGCCATTAAATACAACAGCACCTCTAAATAATGAATGTGCATCAACAAAAGTATCCCCTGTTACATCAGCTGTCATAGCCAATTCTTTATAAGCCTTAAAATCACTTACAGCAACTTTTCTACATTCTTCAGCTTCTCCATTAAGTGCTGAATTATCAACTCTTAATTCACCTTGATAAAGATATCCATCAGCTGGAATTTTATCACCACTTTGAAGAATTACTAAATCACCAACAACTAATTCATTAATTTCTACTTCTACAACCTTTCCATCCCTATGTACCTTACATACCTCTTTTTTGGTTGAATCTTTTAATTTTCTATATTCATTATCACTTGCAATTTCAGTTTTTGCCGAAATTCCAGTAACAAGTAACACAGAAATTACTATACCAATAATTTCTCCAAACTCTGCATATCCCATAACTGCCATAATTGCCATAATTGCAGCAATTACAAGTAATAACTTTATCATTGGATCATCAAATGCCCCTTTAAACTTGTCCCAAAATGTTTCTTGTTCAGCTTCATGAATTATATTATCTCCATGTAACTTCCTACTTTGTTCTACTTGGTCTTTATTAAGTCCCTTAATCATTACATCCTCCTTATAACGCAAACTTATATATCATATATTTTATATTAACATTTATTATAAGATTATTTTT
>OGOS01002140.1_pt1 | contig 11164 bp, 8 predicted proteins | sample 1552701 | NCBI WGS metagenome assembly OGOS01 (sample SAMEA2580128, study PRJEB22360) | human gut metagenome | biome: human gut; feature: human-associated habitat; material: faeces | place: Denmark | collected 2008/2010
GGCCTCTTGAACCCCATTCAAGCGCGCTACCAAAACTGCGCTACACCCGGATATCTGTTTGCGTTTGCCGCTCACAGCTTGATTAGTATACCCGACTTTTCCCGTTTTGTCAAGCGCTTTTTCCAAATTTCTGATGCAGTTTTTACATTTTACTGTCCCGGCTTTTGCCCGCCAAAAGGATGCGCGAAAGAGCGTTATTTTCAAAAATCGCGATACACATCTTCCTCATCGTCCTCATGGATGGGGGTGGTGTCGTCCGGCGGTGCGCCAAACTCCACCGTGGCAAAGGCCAGCGCGAATACGCTGTCTGCCCCGGCGTGAAGCAGTGCCTGCGCGCAGGCGGCAGCTGTTGTGCCGGTGGTGATGACGTCATCCACCAACAGGATGCGCTTGCCCTCCAGCTGCTGCGGCTGTGCCGCCCGGAAAGCACCTGCCACGTTGGCTATGCGCTGTTCCAGCGGCAGACCGGCCTGATGCCGTTTGGCACGGGTGCGCTCCAGTGCCTGCGGTGCCAACGGCACCTCCATAGCCTTGGCCAGCGGCAGCGCCATCAGTTCCGGCACATTGTAGCCGCGCCTTTTACCGGAGGCCGGCACCGGTACGATCAGGTCGTACCCGATGGCCGCCCACGGCACCGGCTGCGGGAGCAGCTCGCCGTACTGCACGGTCAGTTCACCGCCAAAGGCCAGCTGTACCAGACGGTTGCCCATCTCCACAGCCCGCCACGGCTTGCCCTGATACTTTGCGTTCAGGATGCCGCGCCGCACACAGCCGCTGTAACGGTAGGGCGCAGCCGCACCGGCCAGATTGCTGATATAGTGCTGCGCCGGGTCCAGCCGGATGCCCGGCTTGCGACGCAGCGTTTCCAGCTGCACTGCACAGTCCGGGCAATCTCGTACATCCCCCAGCACCCGGCCGCAGAAGGGGCACTCGCGCGGGTAGAGCAGCTGCCGTACCGCCCGCAGCGCCCTGCGCCGGGGGTCATAGTAGTCCATCAGTCCTTTTTGACCGCCACGATCACCCGCACGCGCTTGCCTGCTACGCAGCCAAAGTTATCGTACCAGCCGGTCAGGTAGTAGCCCTCAGAGTTCACCTCAGAGAGCTTGGTGGCGTAATACTGCCCCTTGTACCACAGGTACACCTGCATATCGTCAGCCGTCTCGTAGCGGGTGCCGTTGCTCATCACCGAGGCTGCACCCACCTGATCGATCTTCATAGGCATCAGCTGGATCATGGCCTTTACCGTGCCGTTCACGTTTTGCCGCACTGCCAGACCGCCCGCCAGCACCGGATACTTGATGGAGGTGGAAAAGCTGGCCTGACTGCCGTTGACGTAGCAGATGTAGGTAGCGCCGCCGCCCACAAAGTTGAGGATGGTGCTCATGGGCTGGCCGGTAATGTTGGCCAGCTGCTTGAGGCCGATACTCAGCAGTGAGCCGGAACTGCTGGTGATGCGGTTCCAGACCGTGCTCAGCAGCGAGCCGTCAATGACGCCCCACAGGATCTCGCTGGTGGTGGGCACCAGCACACTGCGCAGATCATCCACCACCGTGGTGGTGTTGGTGGTGCCGCCGGTAGAGCCGGAACCGGAAGAGCCGTCCCCGGTGGAACCGCTGCCGGAGCCGGAAGAACTGTCCCCGGAAGAGCTATCCCCCGAGCCGGAGGAGCCGCTGCCGGTCAGGGTGCCCAGAATGGAACTGGCGTTGAAGGCCAGATTCTTCACATCGTCCAGCACGCCGTATTTCCACAGATCACCGGTGACATCGTTCAGGATCAGGCGGTCGATCTGTCCCTGCTCATTCAGCGTATAGTAGCGCACGGCCAGTGCGTTCAGCTTTGTCCCCGCTATTCGGCTGGGACGAACCGTCCCAGCCAACCCCTCCGATGTCGTATCCAGAATTTGTACGTCATCGGCCAGAGTATAGTCCCCCAGCGCGGTGGCGGTGTCGTTGATGGTGCCGCTGACCGATTTGGACTCGATGGCAGTCACCTGCTCCCCTTCGGGGGTCACGTTGATCTCCACCAGCCAGCCGGTGGGGTAGTTCAGGCTTTTGTCGATATTCACAGTGCGGGTAATGCCGTCGGTGCACATCACCGAGATCTTTTGCAGCACGTCTGCGCCGTTATCCTCTACAAGGCTGCGGGTAGCGGTCTGCACCACGCCATAGAACACGCTGTCGGCTTCCTCGCCGGTGATCACATCGGCTACCTCGTTGTCCATGCCCAGCAGCAGGGTGACCACTTCGCCCACGCCGCCGCCGTTCAGGGAGGAGATCTTGGATGCCACGGCAGAGCTGCCCAGCGTGTAATTGCTGCCCGCCACGGTCAGCGCGGTAGGCGCGCTGGCGCTGGGCGATACTGCCGTGATGCGGCCTGCGGCGCGGCGGGTGTAGATCCACACCGTCTGCAGGCTCTCGCTGTAATAGTACACGTCGTACTTGTTCAGCTCTGCCGAAGCAGAGGCCTTATCGTTGCGGTAGACGCTCACCGGCGTAAAGGGCAGCTGGGTGCCCTCTTCTGCTACAAAGGGACCCTTGCGGCTCTTGAGCAGCACCGAAGAGGTATCCACCTGACCGTTGGACACCGTAAAGCCCAGCGAACTGCCGTAGGCGCTGCCGCTGGCGGTGTTGGCGCGCAGGGCGTTGTACAGCAGCAGGGTGCTCTGCTCGTAGGTCATGGCCTGTCCCTGCGTGCAGGTCAGCTGATCCCGCAGACCAATCTGCTGTGCCTTGTTCAGCTGTGCCTGTGGGAAGGAGCCGGTCAGGTCGGTAGTCTTATAGCTCAGCAGCTTCAGCACCGCTGCGCAGGCTTCCTCCAGCGTAACGGTGTTGTCCGGGCGGAAGGAGCCGTCGGTGTAACCGTTCATCCAGCCCTGCTGCACCGCAATGCGGATGTAGGGTGCCCACTGGGAGCTGCCGGGCACATCCCGGTACAAAGTACCCACCGTGCCCTGTGCGCCTACGCTCTCCCGGTAGGTGGAAAAGGACACCAGCATTTTGGCAAAAGCGCCGCGGGTAATGTTGGCGCTAAGCTCCTGACCGGTGGGCACAGCGCCCAGAGTAATAGCCGTCTGCAGGGCCGTGTTGTTGATGCTGGCCGCCGAGACCGGCAGCACCAGCACCGACACCGCAATGCTGACCGCCAGCAGAAATGCGAGAATCCGTTTTTTCATTGGTCGTACCTCTTGTTCTTTGTTTATCACGCCGCCGCGATCAATCGTAGCGCAATGCTTCAATGGGGTTCAGCCGGGCTGCGCGCCGCGCCGGCAGGTAGCCGAACAGCACGCCGATGCCCACCGAGATGCCAAAGGCCACCACAATGGAGTTGAAGGAGGGGCTTACCGTAACGGTGGTATCGGTCATGAACATGGGCAGCACCTTGTTTGCCGCCATGGACACCGCATAGCCCAGCGCAATGCCTAAAACGCCGCCCAGCGCGGAGGTGGTGGCTGCTTCCACCACAAACTGCGCCAGAATGGTGCGCTCCTTTGCTCCCAGCGCCTTGCGGATGCCGATCTCACGGGTGCGCTCGGTCACAGACACCAGCATGATGTTCATAATGCCGATGCCGCCCACCAGCAGCGAGATACTGGCAATGCCGGTAAGTATCACGATGACCATGTTGATCATCTTGTTCATTTCCTCCAGCCACTCGCTGGCGCTGTACACATAGTAGCCGTTTTCGGTCTTGAGGATCGACATCAATTCCTCTTCCATCGTGCTCTTGGCCTCGTTGGCAAGGCTTTCGTCGGCCATCATGGCGGTGTAGCAGTCCACCATGCTTTGGCTGGAAAGCCGCATCACGGTGGTGTAGGGCAGGTAAACGCAGTCGTCATCGCTGCCCTGCTGCATAGTGGGGTCGCTGACTTTGGCAGACAGCACACCTACGACGCGGAACTTGTTGGCACCGATCTTGAGCGTCTGCCCCACACCGTTGCCGCCAAAGGCTACGCGGTTGAGGTAATCGCCGATGACGCAGACCTGCTTGTTGTCCTGCATATCCATATATTGCAGGCCGCGCCCCTGAACGATCTGGTAATTCTTCATTTCGGTAAAGTTTTCGTCCACACCGCTCATGTTGGACCAGCGGTAGCTGGTGGTACCGATCTTCAGCGTACCGCTGGCTTTGCCGCTGAAGTTGACCTGCGGCGACACCGCCTTGATCAGGTCGGAATGCCGCTGGCAGATATCATACATCTCCTCCACCGACACGGAGCGGGAGCCGTAGCCCCACACCTGAATGCTGAGGGTGTTGGTGCCCAGTGCGGAAAAGCTGTCCCGCATGCTCTTGGTCATGCCGTTGCCCAGACCCACGATGACGATGACCGCCATCACGCCGATGATGATGCCCAGCATGGTCAGAAAGGTGCGCAGCTTGTTGCTCCACACGTTCTGGATGGCCTGCCGGAAGGTTTCAAAGATCATGCCTGTTCCTCCTTTTCCGGCGTTTCGGGCAGCAGGGTGGGCTGCACCATGGCCTCCGGTGCGTGGGAGTCGCCGTCATACACCACCTGACCGTCCTCCAGCCGGATGATGCGGTCGGCCTGCACGGCAATGGAATTGTCGTGGGTGATCAGCACTACGGTGTGTCCCTGCTTGTGCAGCTGCTGCAAAAGCCCCAGCACCTCGCGGCCGGTATGGGAGTCCAGCGCGCCGGTGGGCTCGTCCGCCAGAATGACCGGCGGGTTGCGCACCAGTGCCCGCGCAATGGACACGCGCTGCTGCTGGCCGCCGGAAAGCTGGTTGGGGCGGTTTTTCAGCTTGTCGCCAAGCCCCACCTGCTCCAGCACCTCCCGGGCGCGGATGTGGCGCTCGGCGCGGGAGATGCCCGCATACACCAGCGGCACCTCCACGTTTTCCATCAGGTTCAGCCTGGGCAGCAAATTGTATTGCTGGAAGATAAAGCCCAGCATCTCGTTGCGGACAGCGGCCAGCTCGTTGCGGTTCATCTTGCCCACATCCCGGCCATTGAGCCGGTAGGTGCCGTAGGTAGGCACATCCAGACAGCCGATGATGTTCATGCAGGTGGATTTGCCCGAGCCGGACTGGCCCACGATGGCCACGAACTCGCCTTTTTCGATTTTCATGGTGATGTGGTCGGCAGCCTTTACCGTGGTATCGCCCATCTGGTAATATTTGCAGACTTCATCAAACTCGATCAGAGCGCTCATTCATCCCTCCTGCGTCAATCCACCACGACTGCGCCGGCCTCGGCGGGGTCGATGCCCTCTGCGGGCTCTTCAGCGTCCGCTGCGGGGGCTTCACCGTTTTCCGTCTCCTCCGGCAGCGTCTCCTCGCCGCCCTCGGCAAGGTCTGCATTGTTTCCGGCGCCGCCGATCACTTCGCCGTCCATATCGTCATAGCCGCCGTCGTCATAGTAGCTGTCGCTGCTCACGGAGCTGGGGTCGTAGGCGATGGTATCACTCTCGGACAGGCCGCTGGTCACCTGCGTATAGTTGTCGTCGCTGACACCGGTCTTGACCTTGACATACACATAGCCCTCCGGTGCGCTCATGGAATCATCGGCGTTCACGGCGCTGGGAGAATCCTGCCGCACCAGCACATAACCGCCCCGCACAATGGCGGCATTGGGCACGGTGAGCGCATTTTTCGCCTGCGCCACTACGATCTCGGCGTTGGCATTCATGCCCGGGCGCAGACCATCGGTCTCGTCAATGCGCACGGTCACCGGGTAGGTGGTGGTACCGCCGCTGGTATCACCCTTCATGGACACACGGGTGACCAAGCCCTCGTAGGTCTTATCCTTCACGGCATCTGCGGTCACCTGTACGGACTGCCCCACCTTCAGGCTGCTGACCTGCAGCTCGTCCACGTTGATGGTCATTTCCAGATAACTCAGGTCGTAGATGGTGCACAGGTCGCTGCCGGTGCTCAGGGCATCGCCCACCTTGGCATTTTTCTCGATGATGGTGCCGCTGATGGGCGAGGTGATGGTGTAGTTATCCATGGCGTCCTGCATATTTTGCATGGACAGTTCCGCGCCGCGCAGGGTCTCGGAGGCAGACTGGATGGACTCTGTCAGTTCCTCACCGCTGAGGGTCAGGATGATATCGTCCTTGTTCACGCTGCCGCCCTCCCGCACATTGATGGCGGTGACGGTACCGGAAGCCAGCGCAGTCAGGGTACGCTCGGCCTGATACTGGAAGTTGGCTGCTGCAATGGAGCTCACCCCGTTGATAGTAGCCGTTGCAGCCTGTGCCGTGGTCAGACCACCCGCATTGGACACCGAGAGGGTCACAGTGCGGGTGAGCAGGTTGCCCGTGCTCAGGGCATCGGTGCCGGTCACAGCGGTAATAGTGCCGGGCAGCACCTCAAAAGTACCGTCCAGCGTCACCTGGGCGGTCTGCCCCGCCGAGAAGTTAGCAGCATCCGCAGCCGGGAACTCCAGCACCAGATTCATCTTGGAGCTGTCCCGCACCACGGCCACCTCCTGACCGCTCTTTACCTCATCGCCCTTGTTCACCTTCAGGCTGCTGACGACGCCCGCCACCTCGGCACGCACATACTGATGGTCGGCGGTCTTGTCGTAGCTGCGCTGCGCCTGCTGCAGGGTGATGGCTGCCTGCTCCACCTTGGTGGTTGCATCGGAGGAATCCACCGTGTAGAGCACAGTGCCCTCCTCCACGATATCGCCCTCCTCAAAGCCGCCGGTCAGCACCTTGCCGGGCACCAGCGATTTGACGCTGTAAGTATTGGCAGGCTTCAGCGTACCAGTGCCGCTGAGCGTGTTGGAGACATCCCGGGTCTCCGGCACTGCTTCTGTATAGGAAGTATCCACGTTGGCGGGCTTTGCACCCTTGGGCTTCAGCAGCCACCAGCCGCCTGCCAGCACCACGATGGCCACCGGCACCAGCCACTTCCAGTTCTTTTGGGCAAAGGCTGCTGCACCGCCTTTTTTGGGTGCAGCCGCTGCGTCCTGCTGCGGGTCGGCGGGCTGTTTAGACTTGTTCCAGATCATTCTTGCCGTTCCTCCTAGGTTCTTTTATGACAAGGTGCTTTTTGCAAAAGCACCCGTCAGAAACTCTTATTTGTAGTGTATCGCATTTTGCCCCGATAAACAAGCGTCCAATTTTCGTTTCACGGCATTTCCACAAAGTTTCAGACTTTTTTTACAAAGAACGGCCTTCTTTGTGCGCCGCTGAGCAGCTGCATATCCTTTATAATACGATTCAATCCGCCTCTTCCCTGCTCTTCTTCCTGTGAAAAAAGAGATTCTGAAAAGCCCGCAGGCTTTTCAGAATCTCAGACAAAAAATCAAATTCCTTAAAATATGGCCAAAGCGCACGCGGCGACCATTTGGAATCGTTTTCCCTCAAAAAGAAAATCAGCCGGACCCGAAGGCCCGGCTGATTTATTCTTTTTTACCCTGCGTCTGTGATGGGCTCTACCACCACATACACCCCTGCGGGCACACAGGCGGCCCATGCGCCGTCCTTGTCCAGCCAGCCGAATTGCTCACAGACATGGTCCGGGCACTGACTGTCCAAAAACGCGATAGCACCATCCTTCACCTGCAGATGCACGATGTAGTCCCCTACCTCGTACAGGTAATCATGATCCTGCGCAAGGGGCAGGGTCTCGGTAACGCCGTCACCGAAATCCACAACGGCCTGTAAGCCGCTGCCCTTTGCGGGATGCTGTGTCCGCACCGCAAGAAAAATACCTGCGGCCAGCGCCAGCACCACCAGTGCAAAGATCACATTTTTCTTCCACGCGCTGCCCTTGGGGGCGGCGGTGTCAGAATTTTTTTGCTTTATGCTCATGCAGCGTACTTGCTGGCAGCTGCACCGGCAATGCGGCCAAAGACGGTAAAGTCGGCCACAGCGTTGCCGCCCAGACGGTTTGCACCGTGCACGCCGCCGGTCACCTCACCTGCTGCGAACAGGCCGGGGATCACAGAGCCGTCAGCCTTCAGCACCTCGGTGTTGGTGTTGATCTTCAGGCCGCCCATGGTGTGGTGCACACCTGCGGTGACCTTGATAGCGTAGTAGGGAGCGGTATCCAGAGCCTTTGCAAAGCTAGTACGGCCAAAGTCGGGGTCGTTCTTGGCGGCAACGTAGCCGTTCCAGGTCTTCATGGTCTCGGCAAAAGCAGCCTCGTCCACGCCCATGGCCTTTGCCAGTTCCTCGTAGGTCTGGCCGGTCACGGTGTAGCCCTTCTTGATGTAGCCCTGAATGACGCTGGAAGCATCGACCATAGCCTGATCCACCACCAGCCAGCTGTAGCTGCCGGTCTGAGCGATCTCGGCAGCGGAAACCACGTCACGGGTGCCCACTTCATCGATGAAGCGCTTGCCCTCGGCGTTGATCAGCACAGCGCCGTCGCCGCGCAGACCCTCGGTGATCAGAGCAGCGGTGTTAGCCTCCACGGTGGGGTGGATCTGGATCTGATCCATGTCCACAGTGTCAGCGCCCACAGCGGTAGCCATCTCAATGCCCTGACCCTGTGCGCCTGCGGCGTTGGTGGTCATAAAGCCCTTCAGCTCGGGCTTGTACTCGGTGACCATGTCCAGATTTGCGCCGAAGCCGCCGGTGGTCAGCACCACAGCCTTGGCATTCACGGTGATGGTCTCGCCGGTGGAACCGGTAGCCTTCACGCCCACAACAGCGCCGTTTGCATCGGTCAGCAGCTCGGTAGCGGTGGTGTTCAGCAGGGTCTGCACGCCGGCCTTGTCGCAGTTCTCCTGCAGCAGGGGGATCATATAGGAGCCCACAGAAAGGGTCTTGCCCTCGGCATCCACGGGACGATGGATACGCTTGACGGATGCGCCGCCGAAGCTGGAAACGCTGTGCAGAGTGATGCCGTGCTCGTCCAGCCAGTCGATGGCGTCAGCGCTGTTGGAGCACAGAGTCTCCACCAGAGCGGGGTCGTTGATGCCCTTGCCGCCGATCATGGTGTCCAGCTCCATCAGCTCCACAGAGTCGAAGTAGCCCTTGGGGTCTGCCTGATAAGCAGCCCACTGCTCAGAGACAGTCTTTGCCAGAGCGGTGATGGTAGCGTTGTCGGCATACTTTTCAGCAGCGGTCTTCAGGGTCTTTTCCACGCCTGCGGACTCGCCGAACTCGTTCTCATCCTGATACACGGTCTTGCCGGCGTTCATGCCGCCGGTAGCGCGCACGGAGTTGCCGCCCACCATGGGCTGGCTCTCCAGAATGACCACGCTCTTGCCCTCGGCAGCAGCCGTGATGGCAGCAGTCATACCTGCACCGCCTGCACCCACGATGGCAATGTCTGCATCAATGGTGGAGTCCTCGGCCTTGTTCTCCTCAGCCTTGACCTCGGTCTTGTAGTCGTCAGCGTTCAGGCCGGCTGCGGCCAGAGCGGCAGCGGCAGCCTTCTTGATGGCGTCGGAGGTGATAGTTGCAGTGGCCACGCCGTCCACGGCAATGCTGCCGCTCTCGGCAATCGCGCCGGGCAGCTGCTCCAGAGCCATAGTGCCGATGCCGGGGGTCTCGTCCTTGCCCTCGGCGGTGCAGCCGGTGATCTTGCCGTCGGTCAGGGTCAGGGTAACGGTAACATCGCCGCCCATACCCTTGGCTGTACCGGTGAACTCGCCGGACACGCCTGCGGTGGAGGAGGCAGACTTGCTGCCGCAGCCGTAGCCCAGCAGGCTGACGCCCACAACAGCCGCCATGGCCAGCGCAGCCACGCTCTTGCGGATCTGATTCTTTTTCATTGTTTCATCCTTCTTGTTTTGGGTTGCTTGTGTTCGGATATCTATCAGCAAAAAAGGGGAAGCTGCTCATTCGGAAAGCAGCTCCCCCTCGCTGAAACTTAGGAAAGACTTAGGCGTTGGCCTGAGCTGCAGCAACAGCGCAGGCAACGGTAGCGCCGACCATGGGGTTGTTGCCCATGCCGATCAGACCCATCATCTCAACGTGCGCAGGCACAGAAGAAGAGCCAGCGAACTGAGCATCGCCGTGCACGCGGCCCAGAGAGTCGGTCAGGCCGTAGCTTGCGGGGCCTGCAGCCACGTTATCGGGGTGCAGGGTACGGCCGGTGCCGCCGCCGGAAGCGACGGAGAAGTACTTCTTGCCGTTCTCGATAGCCCACTTCTTGTAGGTACCGGCGACCAGATGCTGGAAGCGGGTGGGGTTGGTGGAGTTACCGGTGATGGAAACCTCAACGCCCTCAGCCTTCATGATGGCAACGCCCTCCAGAACGTCGTTGGCGCCGTAGCACTTGACAGCAGCGCGCTCGCCGTCGGAGTAGGGGATGGTCTCGACGACCTTCAGCTCGCCGGTGGCGAAGTCATAGTCGGTCTTGACGTAGGTGAAGCCGTTGATACGGCTGATGATCTGGGCAGCGTCCTTGCCCAGGCCGTTCAGGATGACGCGCAGGGGCTCCTTGCGGACCTTGTTGGCGGTACGGGCAATGCCGATAGCGCCCTCAGCGGCGGCGAAGGACTCGTGGCCGGCCAGGAAGGCGAAGCAATGGGTGTCCTCATGCAGCAGCATGGCACCCAGGTTGCCGTGGCCCAGGCCAACCTTACGCTGTTCAGCAACAGAGCCGGGGATGGTGAAAGCTTCCAGGCCTTCGCCGATGGCAGCAGCGCAGTCAGCAGCGCTCTTCAGGCCGCGCTTGACAGCGATGGCTGTGCCCAGGGTGTAAGCCCAGACAGCGTTATCGAAGCAGATGGGCTGGATGCCGCGGATGATCTTATCGCAGTCGATGCCCTTGGCCAGCAGCATCTCGTTGCAGGCGTCGAGGCTCTCAAGGCCGTTGGCCTTCAGGCAGGCCTCGATCTTGGGCATACGGCGATTCTGGGATTCAAAAGTTGCCATAATCTATGTTCCTCCCTCTCTTATTCTTCACGCGGGTCGATGTACTTGACAGCGCCCTGCTCGGCAGAGAAGCGGCCGTAGGTGCCGATGTTCTTCTCGTAGGCTTCCTTCGGGTCCTTGCCGTGACGGATGTCCTCCATCATCTTGCCCAGACGGACGAACTGATAGCCGATGACCTGGTTGTCCTTGTCCAGAGCGGTCTTGAGGATGTAGCCCTCGGTCAGCTCCAGATAGCGGACGCCCTTGGCCTTGGTGGAGAAAATGGTACCGGTCATGGAACGCAGGCCCTTGCCCAGGTCGTCCAGACCAGCGCCGACAGGCAGGCCGTTCTCGGAGAAGGCGGTCTGGCTGCGGCCATAG
>OGOS01002150.1_pt1 | contig 11124 bp, 11 predicted proteins | sample 1552701 | NCBI WGS metagenome assembly OGOS01 (sample SAMEA2580128, study PRJEB22360) | human gut metagenome | biome: human gut; feature: human-associated habitat; material: faeces | place: Denmark | collected 2008/2010
TCAGTCCTTTTTTCTGACGTAATTCTCTTAATCTTTTCATAAATTCACCTCTCGTATCATCACTATATCAAGAGGGTTTTCAAAAATATAAAAACTTATTCTGTATATTGAAAACAACTAATGGTTGTGATAATGTAAAGTTGAAAAATACATTATAAAAGTACAAATAGGAGAGGAACACACGTGTATGCAAGTAAAGAGATGCAAAGTATGTGGCGGAACAGTGAATATTTTAGGGAATGGTTATATTAGATGTAATTATTGTGGACAAATATATGATATGAGTGGGGGAATCCTTGGTCAAGAACAGATATATAACGAGGCTCTGGATAAGTCGCAACAGGGTACTATAGAAGGGAGCGAACAAGCAAGAAAATTGTTTGAAAGTATTTCTGGATATAAAGATAGCAATAGTCGTGCATTAGAAAGTTATACAAATGTAGAGAATATAAAAATTGCCATGGAAGAAAAAAGGTTGGAGGAAGAGAGACAGTGGCAGATTGCACTAGAAGAAGATAAAAAAAGAGCTATAAGAAATAAAAAAATTAAACAAATAATAATTATGATTGCAGGAATTATTGCTACTATTACTTGCATTATAGTAATTAATATTTCAAAGCATGAAAAGGTAATAAAGACTGAATATAATAATGCAATAGAGTTATTTGATAATGAACAATATGGGGAAGCGAAGGAAATCTTTGTAAGTTTAAATGGATATAAGGATAGTATAAATTATATAGAACAAATTAATACAAAACTGCAGGAACAGGACCAGCAATATAATGAAGCTCTTAGTGATATGGAATTAGAAGACTATCAATCGGCAATTGTAATATTTTCCCAAATTCAAGAGTATTTGGATACTAATATATATTTACAGGAATGTGTAGAACACTTGTTAAGTCAGGCTAATGAATTAACTTCAAATGAGCAATATGATGAAGCAATAGAATTATTGGAAGATTTGCCAGAAAATATAAATCAATATGAAAACGTAAAAGAGACGCTTGCAAATATATCAGAATTAAAACAGAAGAAAAATTATGATATAGCAGTTGAATTATATGACAGTCAAGAATTTGTAGAAGCGCAGAGTAAATTTTTAGAGATGCCAGATTATGAAGAATCAAGAAAATATATTGATTTAATAGGGGATATATTATACGAGGATGCAAAAAATTTGTTTAATAATATGAAATATGTTGAATGTGTTGATACGTTGAAATATATAGATGAAAACAAAGAATGGAGTAATTACAAAAGTGCAAAAACTTTACAGGAAAATGCAATTGAATCATATAAAACAGAAATCGAAAATGCAGCTTTAGAAATATTAAAAAATGGTTCGTATAAAGAATTTTCTGATTATCTAATAGAAAATGTATGTGACATATATTCTTCAGATGAGGCATCTAAATTAATAAAACAGTGGAAACCTCAAAATGTGTCATCACTAGATGTTTTCAATAAAGAAGATGATGCAGGGATATATTGTAGAGAATTTCAGTATGAGTCTGGAGTTGTTGATAATGTAGGGAAAACACATAACAATGTTTTATTGGGAGGAGGATATACAGAAGTTTATCATATAAATAAAGAGTATGATAAACTTTCAGGCTGTGCTTTTATATTGCAGAAAGCAGCAACAACAAAGAAAAAATTAGTTTTACAAATAAGAGACGAAAATGACAATGTCTTATATTATTTAGAAATGACTGGTGGAGATATACCAGTAGAATTTTCTGTTGATATCTCAGAGGTGGTAGATTTAAAAATATATTTTAATGGATTTAATGGATCATGGGGTGCGGAAAATGCATTTTATGGCGGAATATCAGATTTAGTCGTGTTTTCAGTTCCAGATTGAGGAGGATGGCAAATGGAATTAGTATCAATTATTGAATATCAAGGAGATAATAACACAGTTGTATGGAAACATCCTACTGTAAACTTTAACAATAATTCACAGTTAATAGTAAGGGAATCACAGATTGCAATTTTTTATTTGAATGGAGAAGCGTTAGATTCATTTGAACCAGGCAAACATACTTTGGAGACGGGGAAAATTCCATTATTAAGTGAAAAATTATTTGGAAAAATTACAGGTGGAGAAGTATATCACTCAGAGGTTTATTTTGTAAATTTGGTGGAACAAATGTCTATATGCTGGGGTACGAATCCACGAATTAAGTTTATAGATAAGACAGTTGGAAACTACCAATTTGATATAGGTGTTTTTGGAAAATTAAGTCTTAAAGTTAATAATCCTCGTAAAATAGTTCAAAATTTTGTTGGAACAGAGAATGCTCTTGGTCAAGAGAAGTTAATGAGTTATATTAGTCCGAGTATTATGCAAAAAGTAAGAACACAACTTGCAAAGACATTAAATCAACAAGAAATTTCTATTTTTGAACTAGACATGCATACGGATGAAATAGCAGAATTGCTTATGACATCTTTTAGGGAACAAATTAGGGATTATGGATTGGATATCACAGGTTTTTGGATAGAAGGGTTTGATTTTCCTGAGAATGACCCTACATATAAAAGGATTCTTGAGCTTCGAGGACAAAGTGTGACCACAATGCAGGAGCAGAAAATGAAACAAGCTTTGGCAATGGATGCATTGAAATTTGAGCAAAACTATGAAATCGGAAGAGTAAATTTAGATGCAGAAAAAGAATTAGTCAAGGCAAGAACAGAAAGTGAAAAGACAATTATAGATGCAAAAGCAATGGCGACAAAACGTGCAACGGAGGGATATTCATATGTAACAGAAAGAGCATATGATGTTGCTGAAAAATTATCTGAAAATGATAATATTGGAAATTTGTCAACGACAGGAGTTGGATTGGGAATGATGGGTGGTATGGCTTTTGGAGTCGGAGGAGCATTGTCTAATACCATTTCGGATGCATTAAGTCCAATAAACAGAAATTCAGACCAAAACATGAATGATATAGGAGAAAGTGAAGGATTCATCTCGATAAAAGAAGATGGTAGTAATGTAGATGATTTTGAGGAAAAGGTAAAAAAATTACAGTATCTTAAAAAAATGGAAATGATTTCGGAAGAAGAGTATGAGGTAAAGAAAAGAGAAATATTGGATAATATTTAGGAGGAATGGTTGTGGAAAAGAAAAAAATTTTTTGTATCGAGTTTTTGTTAGTATTAATTTTATATAGTTTAGTTATTTGCTTGGTGCCATTAATACATAGCATTACTTTTTGGATTGCATTTATATTATCAATTATTGAGTATATTATTGCAGGGATTATGTTGATTTTCACTGCTGACACAAAAGACAGAAATTCGGAAAAAATATTTGATTTGATTAAAATTAGAAATACATTTATATATTTGATAGTTCAATTAATATTTAATATTTTTTCAATGTGTTATGGAAAATTTCCTATATGGTGCATTGTCATTGTAAATTTAGTTTTTATCGCAACACTTATAATAACAACATATATATTTGTTTACATAAAAAAATATACTACCGAGTTTGATCAAGGAGTACAAGAGAAAGTGAGAAATAAAAAAAAGAAATTAGTGGAGATAGAACAACTACAAAATATAGCAGTTGATTATGAATTAAGAAAAAGTATTAGCAAATTAATTGAAATACTTAAATACAGCGATCCTATTTCAACTCCAGAAGTAGAAGATTTAGAACAAAAAATAGAAATTAATTTGACAGTATTGAAGAACTTAATAGATCAGGGTAAGGAAGATGATGCACAAAATTGTTGTAATGATTTGATTGCAGCTGTACAGGAACGGAATAATCTTTGCGAAATATACAAGTAGAAGGGTGAATAATTAGTGGTATTTGTAAAAGATACAGGTGATGGAAGAAAAATTGGAATAGAGGCTATAGAAATATTAGCATTTCCAGATATTGAAATGTTTATGGAAAAGCCAGAGAAAGAGAAGTTAAGTGCATTACCATTTTTACATTTTATGAGAGAATTGCGAACAGTTAATAGTGATAATAATGTTGTGGCTGAAATTTTATGGTTAACATATCCAGCGGAAAAACAAGCATATACTTCAGAGGTAAGAATATATCTTATTTTGCGTGAAATAGGGTATAACGTTGAACAGATAATTTCTAATTTGGAACAAATTGATAATAATGTATGTTTACTATTAAAAGTTCAAAATTATGAATTAAGAGTTTGCGAAGATTTAGATATTTTAAAAAAATGTATGATGTCTATTGAGAATGACTGTGTATATGCGTTGAATAAAAAAGGAAAATATACAATAAGTATGTCATCTCAATGTGCACTATTTTACAATGATATTCTAGATTGCAATATGTATGATTCCTTTGAAAATTTGATTTCTGTATTTTCTGAATTGAAAGATAGTGCTATTTCATTTCAAATTTCTCCTGTTAATTTGAATTTTCAGGAAAAATTAGCTATTGGAGAAATGGTATCTTTATATCATAACATTGCAGAGGGAAATTTTACAAAAGAAAAAAGATTGAAAGATAATTTATTAGAATTGCCATTAAGATGTGTCGATTCATATTACAGTGTGTTACAAGATGGACTTTTGGAATATAATATTTTAATTTTTGGAACAAGACAAAATGCTAATAGACTGGCAAATAGAATTGTTGGGATGCTGAAGGAAAATGAAAACAAGCTAGCATCATTTGAAATTATGGATATATCGAAATTGAAAATAAAACTGTATTCTGAAATTTATACTTATCCATGGAATACGAGAACATATATAAATTTGATGCTTAATAAACTTCCCTTTAATAATAATTCTGAAATATTAATTAGAAAGCTTGGTCGAATGATGTCGGAGGGGGAGGCATTAAATTTTTTTAGATTACCGATACATAGCGGAAATACATTAGCTTTAAATAGCATGGATGCATTTTATGTATCTGAACAAATAAATACAGCTTTATTGAGAAAAGATAATATTAAGTTTGGTATGGTCAATACCGTAAATGATATGATTGAAATCGGTTGCCCGAAAGAACAATTTTCAAAACATGCATTAATTGTAGGAATGCCGGGAACAGGTAAAACTACATTTTCATTAAATTTGTTATTACAGTTTTATAGACAAAATGTTCCGTTTCTTGCGATTGAGCCTACTAAAACAGAATATAGAGCGTTAATTGAGAAAATACCGGAAATTCAAGTTTTTACACCGGGGAATAATGAAATTTCTCCATTTATCATTAATCCATTTATGCCCCCAAGAGGTATAAAAATTGAACAATATATACCGGCACTTGTAAGCGCATTTGGTGCAGCATTTTCTATGGAAAGTCCATTAGATGTTATTTTTTTAAAGGCAATTCGAACAGCATATATAGAATATGGTTGGAAAGATTATAATGAATATGGGGATCCTGGTACATGTGAGTTTGGTTTATATGAGTTTGTAATGATTTTTAAAAAAATTATAAAAGATAGTGCTTATAGTAGAGAAGTGAAAGGAAACTTAGAGTCGGGGGGAACATTTCGTTTATTGAATCTTATCGAACAAAACGGCAATATTTATGACACAATAAAAAATATTCCAATAGAGGATATACTTACAAAACCAACAGTTATTGAATTAAATGCTATTCAGGATGGAGCGCAGAAAGCATTAATAATGGCGCTTTTATTGTCAAATATATGTTTGTATACAAAATTGATACAACATGGAGATGGAAAGTTGAAAAATGTGATTCTCATTGATGAGGCGCACGTTTTATTAGGAAATGATTATGAGAATGAAAATAAAAGTACTCCTAAGGGAACAACAGTTACATCATTGAAAGCAATGGTTGCTGAGATACGTTCATATGGTACAGGGATTATTATAGCTGATCAATCAGCAAAAAAAGTAAGTAGAGATATTGTTGCTAATACTGATATAAAGGTTATATTTAGATTGGTAGAAAAAGAGGAAAAAGAAATTTTATGTGAAAGTATAAATGCAGATACAAGAATAAAAGAGCATATATCTAGACTTAAAATGGGCGAAGCATTTTTATTTTTATCTATGCTAGAAAAACCACAGCTTATTAAGACACCGGATGTAAGAAAAGAGGAAAATATAAAGTTAGTTATTCCTAATCAAATTATTTCTCAACAAATGAAATATTGGGAAAAAAATAAAGAATTATTAAAACCTTTTAGAGAGTGTGAAATTTGTAAAGAATGTAAGGGTGGATGTGATTATCATATACGCTCTGATGCAGGATATTTGGCAAAACGAATTTATGCTCATTGTGCAAATAAAATAATTGATAAAAACGAATTTATACGTCATGTAAAAGGAGTTGAGGTTTTGGCAAAAACGAATTTACAAAGATATGACATTAATAATCGTGAAAAGATGATAAAATGTTGTATGTTTCAGCTTCGGAGAAAAATTGAATTGGAAACAAATTTAAAGTTGTCAGATCATGAACTTTTTATTTTAATAAATATGAGGGGTACAGAGAATAATGGATGATATATTAGATATGGATGAAATAAAAGAAAGTGATGAAAATTTAAATGAAGTAGAAGAATTATCAATTGAGGAGATGGAAGAATTATCCGTAGGAGAACTTGAAGACATTGATGATAATGAAAATATGAAACAGGGAAATTCTTTAGAAGGATTATCTGCATACGAAGAACTTGAAGAGTTGAAAAATTATAGAGAACAATTGAGAGAAGAACAATTGAAAGAATTGTATTCAATGAGACAACAACTTCTCGATTTAGATGATACAGGAGAAGATTCAGAGGATGAACAAAAGGTTTTAAAATTAAGGTGACAGAATGAAAGAATTAGACTTAGAATATGATGAAGATTTACAAGATATTCAAGACGTAGAAGAAAAAGAAGTTTTAGCTGAGAAATTGGCAGACATAGAGGCTGATGATTTAAGCGGTATAGATGATGATGAACTAAAACAAAAAAGAGATGCTAATATTATTCGAGATGTGCTTGATCAAAATGTTACAACACAGAGAAAGCTTTCTGATTCAAGGGCAATGTGGAACGTGGAAAGAGATGTAGAGAAAGAAAACTGCATATTAAAAGATGATGCAGAATTTAAAGTGAGGTATAAATCATCTGATGAAAACATAATTTATTCGGGGAAAGAGTTTAAGGAATATATGAATAAAAAATATGGACAGGATTATGTTACATATTCGCATAGAGAGCCTGATTTTGAACCATTTGAGCAGGTTATAGACAAAGCTGATTTTGAAGAATTTTTATTTGATAAATATGGTGAGCATATATCAGTGCAAGATGTTCCTGATGGTCATTTTAATATTGAACACATGGAAAGTGACAGGAAAAATACATATAATGTTGCAAATGGGCATTGCATTGATGTAATGGGAGCTGATATATCACAAAAGGATATAGAAGAATATATGAAACAAAAGGACTTGACGTGGCATGAATGTGGAAACCGTCAGACAATTCGCATGGTTCCAACAGAGATAAATCAAGTGTTTGCTCATACAGGAGGGATTGGTATAGAAAAAGATTTTGAAACACTTCAAAATGAATTAAGAGATATAGCCTTGGATGATGAAGGAAATGTACACAAATTTTCACTAAAAAAAGAATCACCTGTTGGCGATACAGAGAATCTAGAAAATGCAATAAAAGATAGACATGAGAAAAACATTCAAAGAAAAAAAGAAATGTTTTAATATTTAGAGAATAGATTATGAAATAACCATAGAGACAAGCAAAATTGATGAGCATTTTGTACGTTTATTGGTACTGTTTATGCAAGGATTGTAATTGGTGAGCGAATAAAACAGAGCCAAGGGTGGGCGTTTGGCAACGACCGGAGTAATTAGGTAAATCACTGTTGAGGGTAGCCGTTTCTCTGGCTTTTCATTTTTCTATCACTAATATATCACAGGTGTTGGCGTTTTTTCACAGACACCCAGAGAAACCAAGAAAAAGAAACTGGAAGAAGATTATGATTTTGTGATGTCGACAGAGATGGAAGGATGTGTGGATGATATGTGTAATATAAGTGATCTTTTTGAAGAACAGGTAACGGAAAGGGTTACAGAACGAGTGACAGAAGAGGTTACAGAACGTGTGACAGAACAAACCCTGATTTCAAAGGTCGTGAAGAAAATAAAACGAGGCAAGAATGTTGCAGAGATTGCGGATGAACTTGAGGAGACAGTCGAGACGATCACACCTGTTTATGAAGCAGCGCTCAAAGCTGCACCGGATTATGATGAGGCAGCAATCTATGAGACACTGAAAAAATAGTCAAAAGCAAAATTACAGGTGTCAAGCAAAATTCCTTTACTGTAAAGAAAAAATGCTTGACACCTGTTTTGTTTTATGTTATCTTAGCAAAGGTGCCGATGTAAGGATAGCAAAATAAAGGCATGGTGTGAAGAATGGAAGAGAAAATCGAACAGGCTTATCTCTATGATTTCTACGGAGAACTGCTGAACGAACACCAGAGAAGAATCTACGAGGACTTCGTGTTCAATGACCTTTCTCTTGGAGAGATTGCAAACGAAGAGGGAATCAGCCGTCAGGGGGTACATGATATGATTAAGCGGTGTACCAAGTCTCTGGAAGGATATGAAGAAAAACTTCATCTGATTGCAAAGTTTCAGTCAGCAAAGCAGAAAGTAGCACAGATTGATGCACTGGCGAAGGAGTTTCATTCCAGTCACAATGAAGCGATTATGGAGGAGATCGAGCAGATTTCCAATCAGATTTTAGAGGAGCTATAAGATGGCATTTGACAGTTTATCTGAAAAACTTCAAAATGTATTCAAAAACCTGCGAAGCAAAGGTCGTTTGACAGAGGATGATGTCAAGGCAGCTTTGAAGGAAGTTAAGATGGCTCTTTTAGAAGCGGATGTTAACTTCAAAGTCGTAAAGCAGTTTGTAAAAGATGTGCAGGAACGCGCAATCGGACAGGATGTGATGAACGGACTGAATCCTGGGCAGATGGTCATTAAGATTGTAAATGAAGAGATGGTGAAGCTGATGGGCTCTGAGACAACAGAGATCAAGCTTCAGCCGGGAAAAGCATTGACAGTCATTATGATGGAAGGTTTACAGGGTGCAGGTAAAACAACCACCGCAGCAAAGCTTGCAGGAAAGTTTAAGCTGAAAGGAAAGAAAGTTTTACTGACTGCCTGTGATATTTACCGTCCGGGTGCGATTGAACAGTTACAGATCAATGGTGAGAAGCAGGGTGTGGAAGTATTTTCCATGGGAGATAAGATCAAACCTGTGAACATTGCCAAAGCAGCAATCGAGCATGCGGCAAAGAATGAATTTAATATTGTAATCCTGGATACAGCAGGACGTCTTCATATTGATGATGACATGATGGCTGAGTTGCAGGAAATCAAAGAGAATGTTACCGTTCATCAGACCGTTTTAGTTGTGGATGCCATGACTGGACAGGATGCAGTGAATGTAGCCAAGATGTTTGATGAAAAGGTTGGCATAGATGGTGTGATCTTAACGAAGTTAGACGGTGACACCAGAGGTGGTGCGGCACTTTCAATCCGTGCTGTTACCGGAAAACCTATTTTATATGTAGGTATGGGAGAAAAACTTTCTGATCTGGAGCAGTTCTATCCGGACCGTATGGCATCAAGAATCCTCGGAATGGGAGATGTCCTGTCACTTATCGAGAAGGCAGAGGCCGAGATCGATGAAGAGAAAGCCAGAGAGATGACCCAGAAGCTTAAGAAGAACCAGTTTGATTTTGACGATTATCTGGAAAGCATTAAGCAGATGAAGAATATGGGTGGTCTTGGAAATATCATGAACATGCTGCCGGGTCTTGGAGGCATGGGCAGTAAGATGAAGGGATTGGACGACGAGCAGACAGCGGAAGCCGAGAGGAAGATGGGAAGAATGGAAGCGATCATTCATTCCATGACACCGGCGGAAAGAGCTAATCCGGATATTCTTTCTCCATCCAGAAAGCACAGAATTGCCAAAGGTGCAGGGGTGGACATCAGCGAAGTGAACCGCATGATCAAGCAGTTTAACGAGATGAAAAAGCTGATGAAACAATTTGGCAAGCCGGGAAAGAAGAAGAAATTTGGATTTCCGTTCTAAACATGATATACCGCGAATTCCGCGTTATATAGATAAAAATAAACTATGAAAATATTATAATTTTACGGAGGTAAACTAACATGGCAGTAAAAATGAGATTAAGAAGAATGGGACAGAAGAAGGCTCCTTTCTATAGAATCATCGTAGCAGATTCTAGATCACCAAGAGACGGAAGATTCATCGACGAGATCGGAACATACGATCCGAACTGTGATCCAAGTGCAATCAAAGTTGACGAAGAAGCAGCTAAGAAATGGCTTGCTAACGGAGCTCAGCCTACAGAAGCAGTTGCAAAGATCTTAAAGGCAGCAGGCATCGAGAAATAATTATGCCACTGGAGGTGTGCATTTATGAAGGAATTAGTTGAAGTAATTGCGAAAGCATTAGTCGACGATCCAGAAAGCGTTGTTGTAAATGAACGCGAAGAGAAGAAGACGACAGTTCTGGAAGTACGAGTTGCTGAATCTGATATGGGTAAAGTAATCGGAAAACAGGGCCGCATTGCAAAGGCAATCCGTTCAGTCGTGAAAGCCGCAGCAGCGAAGGAAGATAAGAAAGTTATCGTAGATATCATGGACTAGAATAATAATGGGGATTCCCATTTTGTCCCGGGACAGGCCCGTTTGTGGTCTGTCCCGCTTATCTTATACGGCAGAATCATATGTACAAAAGAAGCCGCTGGAGCGTCGGAAACGCAGAAAGTGAAAAAGGAGTATTTATGGAAGAATTATTACAGGTAGGTGTCATTACTTCGACACACGGAGTGCGTGGGGAAGTTAAAGTATTTCCGACCACAGATGACCCGAATCGTTTTAAATCGTTAAAACATGTACTGTTAGACACCGGAAGAGAGAAAAAATCTCTGGAAGTCCAGGGTGTCAAATTCTTTAAGCAGTTTGTAATCCTGAAGTTCAAGGGAATTGATAATATTAATGATATTGAGCGTTATAAAAGATGTCCACTTCTTGTAGAACGTAAAGATGCGGTGGAACTGGAAGAGGATGAATACTT
>OGOS01002169.1_pt1 | contig 11055 bp, 8 predicted proteins | sample 1552701 | NCBI WGS metagenome assembly OGOS01 (sample SAMEA2580128, study PRJEB22360) | human gut metagenome | biome: human gut; feature: human-associated habitat; material: faeces | place: Denmark | collected 2008/2010
CCTGTTCGAGCAGCAGTTCCCGGCAGACTTCATCTCCGAGGCTGTTGACCAGACAAGAGGATGGTTCTACTCCCTTCTTGCTGAGTCCACACTGCTTTTCAATAAGGCTCCGTATAAGAATGTAATCGTTTTGGGACATGTACAGGATGAGAACGGACAGAAGATGAGTAAGTCCAAGGGAAATGCCGTAGATCCGTTTGATGCACTGAACAAATACGGCGCAGATGCGATCCGCTGGTATTTCTACATCAACAGTGCTCCATGGCTTCCGAATCGTTTCCATGGCAAGGCAGTTGTAGAGGGACAGAGAAAGTTCATGAGCACTCTGTGGAACACCTACGCATTCTTCGTACTGTATGCGAACATTGACAATTTTGATGCGACTAAATATACTTTAAATTACGATAAGCTTCCGGTTATGGATAAATGGCTGCTCAGCAAGTTGAATACCATGGTGAAGACTGTCGATGCGGATCTTGATTCCTACAAGATTCCGGAGGCTGCAAGAGCACTCCAGGAATTTGTTGACGATATGAGTAACTGGTATGTAAGAAGAAGCCGTGAGCGTTTCTGGGCAAAGGGCATGGAGCAGGATAAGATCAATGCTTACATGACACTTTACACAGCACTGGTAACAGTTGCCAAGGCTGCAGCTCCGATGATCCCGTTCATGACTGAGGATATCTACCAGAACCTTGTAAGAAGCATTGATGCAGACGCTCCGGAGAGTATCCATCTCTGCGATTACCCGGAGGTAAACGAAGCATGGATCGACAAGGATCTTGAGGCAAACATGGAAGAGCTTCTTGAGATCGTTGTTCTCGGACGTGCATGCAGAAATACCGCAAACATCAAGAACCGTCAGCCGATCGGAACCATGTATGTAAAAGCTGAGAAAGCTATGGATAAATTCTACACAGATATCATCGCAGATGAGCTTAACGTAAAAGAAGTGAAATTCGCAGATGATGTAGAGTCCTTCATTTCCTACAGCTTCAAGCCGCAGCTTCGTACAGTAGGACCGAAATACGGCAAGCTTCTGAACGGCATCCGTACCGCACTCTCCGAGATTGATGGAACCGCAGCAATGAAAGAGCTGAGAGATAATGGTGTTCTCGTTCTTGACATTGGCGGAAACAGAGTCGAGCTTGCAGAGGAAGACTTATTGATCGAAACAGCCCAGAGCGAGGGCTATGTGACAGAGACAGACGGTGAGACATCCGTTGTCCTTGATACAAACCTTACACCTGAACTGATCCAGGAGGGCTTTGTCCGCGAGATCATCAGCAAGGTTCAGACCATGCGTAAAGAGGCTGGTTTCGAAGTCATGGACAAGATCATTGTCTATGCAAAAGATAACGATAAGATCATGGATATCATGAAAGCAAACCAGGATGAGATCAAACGTGAAGTACTGGCAGAAAACATTATTCTGGGAGAAGCAGAGGGTTACACCAAGGAGTGGAACATCAACAAAGAGGCTGTAACACTGGGAGTATCCAAAGTACAGGAGGAAAACTAATGATTGACAAGCAGTTTGAGAAAGAGGAATTCAAAAAAAGTGTAAAAGAAAACGTAAAATTCCTTTATCGAAAAACACTGGAAGAGGCTACACAGGAGCAGATCTTTCAGGCTGTAAGCTACACTGTGAAGGACGTGATCATTGACAACTGGCTCAAGAGCCAGAAGGCGTATGAAAAACAGGACCCGAAGATCGTATATTATATGTCCATGGAATTCCTTATGGGCCGTGCCCTTGGAAACAACCTGATCAACCTTGGTGCATACGGCGAGGTTAAGGAGGCTCTTGAGGAGCTTGGACTTGACATTAACTGCATCGAAGACCAGGAGCCGGATCCGGCTCTTGGAAACGGTGGACTTGGAAGACTGGCAGCATGCTTTCTGGATTCTCTTGCAACTCTCAACTACTGTGCATACGGATGCGGAATCCGTTACCGTTATGGTATGTTCAAGCAGGAGATCCGTGACGGTTATCAGGTAGAGGCACCGGATAACTGGCTGAAGAACGGCTATCCTTTCGAGCTCCGTCGTCCGGAGTATGCAAAAGAGGTTCATTTCGGCGGATATGTACGCGTTGAGTGGGATCCGGTGAAGAACGAGAATAAATTCATCCATGAAGGATATCAGGCAGTTAAGGCTGTTCCTTACGATATGCCGATCACAGGTTATAACAACGATGTTGTAAACACACTTCGTATCTGGGATGCAGAGCCGATCGTAGACTTCAACCTTGACTCTTTTGACAAGGGTGATTATCACAACGCAGTAGAGCAGGAGAACCTTGCACGTACTATCGTAGAGGTGCTTTATCCGAATGATAACCATATGGCAGGTAAAGAGCTTCGTCTGAAACAGCAGTACTTCTTCGTATCTGCCAGCCTTCAGGCAGCGATTGCCAAATACAAAAAAACACACGACGACATTACCAAGCTTCATGAGAAGGTTGTATTCCAGATGAATGATACTCATCCGACAGTTGCAGTTGCAGAGTTGATGCGTATTCTTATCGATGAGGAAGGTCTTGGCTGGGATCAGGCATGGGATATCACAACAAAATGCTGTGCTTACACCAACCACACCATCATGTCCGAGGCACTTGAGAAATGGCCGATCGAGCTGTTCTCCAGACTGCTTCCGCGTGTATACCAGATCATCGAGGAGATCAACCGTCGTTTCATTCTTGAGATCCAGCAGAAATATCCTGGAAACTTCGAGAAGATCAAGAAGATGGCGATCATCTATGACGGACAGGTTAAGATGGCTCACCTTGCGATCGTTGCAGGCTACTCTGTAAACGGTGTTGCACGCCTTCATACCGAGATCCTCAAGAATCAGGAGCTGAAGGATTTCTATGAGATGATGCCTGAGAAGTTCAACAATAAAACAAACGGTATCACACAGAGACGTTTCCTTGCTCATGGAAACCCGCTTCTGGCTGACTGGGTAACAGACAAGATTGGACCGGACTGGATCACAGATCTTTCCCAGCTTTCCAAGCTTAAAGTTTACGCAGACGATGAGAAGGCTCTTCAGGAGTTCATGACCATCAAGTTCAAGAACAAAGAGCGTCTTGCAAAATATATCCTGGAGCACAATGGTGTTGAGGTTGACCCGCACTCTATCTTCGATATCCAGGTTAAGAGACTTCATGAGTACAAACGTCAGCTTCTTAACATCCTGCATGTGATCTATCTGTACAACCAGATCAAGGCACATCCGGAGATGGATTTCTATCCAAGAACATTTATCTTTGGTGCAAAAGCTTCCGCAGCTTACGCACGTGCAAAGAAGATCATCAAGCTGATTAACTGTGTGGCAGATGTTGTAAACAATGATGCTTCCATCAACGGCAAGCTGAAGGTTGTATTCATCGAGAACTACCGTGTATCCAACGCTGAGATCATTTTTGCGGCAGCAGATGTTTCCGAACAGATCTCCACAGCAAGTAAAGAGGCTTCCGGTACAGGTAACATGAAATTCATGCTGAACGGTGCTCCGACACTTGGAACCATGGATGGTGCTAACGTTGAGATCGTACAGGAGGTTGGCGAGGAGAATGCATTTATCTTCGGTATGAGCTCCGACCAGATCATCAACTATGAGAACAACGGCGGTTACGATCCGGACTTCATCTACAACACAGATCCGGAGATCCGTCAGGTACTGATGCAGCTGATCAACGGAACCTTCTCCAGCGATACAGAGATGTTCCGTGATATCTACAATTCACTTCTCGACAAACGCAACATGCCGAGACCTGACCAGTACTTCATCCTTGGCGACTTCCGTTCCTATGCAGAGGCACAGAAGCGTGTTGAGGAAGCATATAAGGATGAGAAACGCTGGGCTAAGATGGCACTTCTTAATACAGCATGCAGCGGTAAGTTCACATCCGACAGAACTATCCAGGAGTATGTAGATGATATCTGGCATCTGGATAAGGTTGTTGTGAAAGAGAACTAAGATATAGAAAGTAATCTGCAAAGTATTACTATAAAATAAATTTCCACACAAAAACAGGGCGCGTCAGAAGTGGCGACGGCCCTGTTTTTTGTGTGGAAATTATGCCGGATTGATGACGATCCGGTTCCGCCTGGCCAGTGCAATGGCGATATGGCAGCCTTCCGCGATGGCGCAGGCTTTATCGGCAAAGCTGATGATCCAGGCTTCCCTGTTGCGTGGAAGAGGTCCCAGAGGGAACATATGTGAGAGTATCGCATCCAGCTCTCTGTCTGTGACATCAAAGTGTGCGGCACTGTTGTCTGCGGCAGCCTTCGGGTGATAAAACGCCTGATGCTCACCGGTCGGTGTCTTCGCCCTGAAGTCATAGGGACAGAAATCGTGGAGAAGTCCTGCCCTTGCGGCGGCTTTCTCGTCACATCCCAGCTTCCTGGCAATGAACCAGGAGAGGTAAGAAACATTGATACTGTGCATGAGCCGTGTGGTCCACTGGTGGTGGGTGTACAGGCTCAGCTTCAGGAACTCTCTGTTACAGAGGATGTTCTTCACAAGCGCATGATATTCCTGTGAGACCTCATCCGACACCGTGATATCCATCGGCAATCACCTTCTTTCTTTTGTTTATAATTTCATTATGACGATTATGGAGAAAAATGCAATATGGTTTATAGTTTTTTTAGAAATTAGCTTGGACAAATTTATTTGGGATGGGAAATGTCAGCGCGCAGAAGTAAGGAGAATGTTTTTTGGGGGTCTGTTCTTTGGGAAATTATGGTATAGTAAAGTGAAAACGCTATAACGGTTTTATGGACAGCTATAAGATAGGCTGAAAATAGTTGATTTAGATGGTTGACATAATAAAAAGAAGAGGAGCGTAATATATATGAAACCAGAAAAACTGATCGAAGTACTTTCCGTTGCAGAGCGGTTAAAGGATGCAGTGCGTCATAGTTATACTTCCGGTGGCAGGCGGGAGAGCGTTGCAGAGCATTCCTGGAGGATCACGTTGATGGCATATTTTGTCAGTGATGAGTTTCCTGAGGCAGATCTTCTGAAAATTATGAAAATGTGCCTCATCCATGATCTGGGAGAAGCTTTTACAGGTGATATCCCGGCCTTTGAAAAAACGGATAAGGATTCGAAGAAAGAAGCCGATGTGCTGGGAGAATGGGTGAAGATTCTGCCGGAGCCGTTCGATAAAGATATGGCGGAACTATATCAGGAGATGGAAGCGCAGCAGACTCTGGAGGCCAGGATCTATAAAGCTCTGGACAAGCTGGAAGCCCTGATCCAGCACAATGAATCCGATATTAAAACCTGGATTCCGCTGGAGTATGATCTGCAGATGACCTACGGAAATGAACAGGTGAAATTCTCAGAATATCTGACAGAGCTTCGCGCAAAGGTTCGGGAAGATAGTGTACAGAAAATTCAGAAAAAAGGTTGTTGAATATGAATAACTCTTGTATACTAATATGTATGGAATAAGTCCAAAATGCTTATAAAAGGGGGAAAAAGTAATGAAAAAAGCAGTAAAGAGATTATTGGTGTTATTTCTGGCACTTACATTTATCGTGACAGATCTTGCAGTAGCACCGGTCACAGCACAGGCGGCGGGTACACTCAAATTTACTAAGTCTGTTGCTCTTATGAAAGGTGAGGAAATCGGATATGGAATCATAAACTCCGTCAGATCCGACAAAGTTCTGGGACTGAAATCCAGTAATACCAGTGTGGTATCAGTTAAAAAAATGCCGTTTCTGGATGATTATACCATTACGCTGAAGGCAAAAAAAACAGGAACTTCTATTGTATCCTTCAAAGTAAAAAGAAAGAATGGAAAAACATATTCTTTCAAATCTAAAGTTACGGTACATAATTATACAAATCCGTTAAACGTGTGCAAATTCGGAAGAAAAGATTATAAAAAATCCTTTGATAAAAAGACCATGGTCCCGGTTGCAAAAGGTTATCCCAGAAAGGCAAAAGTATGTATCACTGCAAAGAAGGGCTACAAGATAGTTGCAATATATTACAGTGAACACGGAACCGGAAGACAGAGAAAGATCAAAAATGGAAGCACAGTCACTATGGATGGATCACATTATCTGCAGATATTGTATAAGAATACCAGCAAAAATTATGTATCATCGGTATATCTGGATGGATATTGGATGTAGTATGTAGAGATGACGAAAAAAAAGGAATCGGGGTGGCCGGTTCCTTTTTTGTGACTTCAAAACATCTCTGAGTGCTAATGTTTTAAGTTTTTTTGGAATGTTTTTATTTGCTTTATATTAGCAGAAAATAGTTGATTCATACGGTTGCTATAATAGCAGAAAAAGGAGCGCAAAATATATGAAACCAGAAAAACTGGTCGAAGTACTTTCCGTTGCAGAACGGTTAAAGGATGCGGTGCGTCATAGTTATATTTCCGGTGGCAGGCGGGAGAGCGTTGCGGAGCATTCCTGGAGGATCACGTTGATGGCATATTTTGTCTGTGATAGTTTCTTGAGGCGGATCTTCTGAAGATCATAGAAATGTGCCTGATCCAGCACAACAAATCCGATATTAAAACCTGGATTCCGCTGGAATATGATCTGCAGATGGCCTAAGGAAACGAGCAGGTGAAATTTTCAGAGTATCTGACGGAATTGCGGAATCAGGTGAGGGAAGACCGTGTGAGAAAGATAAAAAAGAGTAAATAAATTGGATTTTTCCTATACAATTTTGGTGGAAATCGATATAATTAAAGAAAAGTATTGTAAAGGAGAAGGTAGAATGAAGGCTAAGAAAATATTTGTAATTGTTTTATTAGCGTCAATGATAATGTCAACAAGTTCGGTAAATGCTGCTGATGTAGGGGAAGGTATTTCAGATGAAATTTCCGAAGAAACACTGACAGAGGATTTTAATGAGCAAAGTGACGACAATCAGAACGAAATACAGGAAAATCCGGAAGATTCCACTTCAGAATCAGAACTATTGATGGAAGGAGATACTTCTGATTCAGATGAAATAATGAATGACGATGATGCTTCTGAAATTTCAGAATTTTCTTCGGAAGCTGAAGATGAATTAGCAGATGAAGCAGAGGACTACATTGCAACCGGAACCTGCGAAGAGAATATAACATGGACTCTCGATAAGAATTATGTGCTGAGGATCAAAGGAACCGGAACAGTATGGGGTTCAGGAACGGAAAATTATAAAATTTGGAGATCAGCCCGGGAACTGATAATTGAAGATGGTATAACAGGTATTGGAGGCTGCGCATTTGAGCATTATCCTGATCTTACAAATGTTATTATAGCAGATAGTGTAACAGAATATGGATATGGTGCATTTCAGAAATGTCCATCCCTGAAGAAAACCGTACTCAGTAAGAATGCGGAAACAATATCTGAGAATATGTTTTACGGATGCTCAGAGTTGGAAGAAGTCATAATTCCGGAAGGTGTAAAATATATTGAAACAAGTGCTTTCTGGAATACATATAAATGTAAAGTAACGATTCCTAACAGCATGATAGAAATGAATTCTTATCCTTGGGGTTCACGTATTCTTCCATGTCGGTTTGCGTTTGATGAATATGGCGAATTTTCACCAAGCGAGAACGAGACATATTATCATGAAGGTGGATCTGATGATTATGATGAGGAAAATTGCTCTGTTTGTATCCGCACAGGAACTTGCGGAACGGATGCCACTTATAAATTAACAATAACCAATAAAATGACGATTTCAGGACGAGGCACAGTGGATATTTATAATGATGAACTTACAGCGTTAACTGTTGAAGAGGGAATTTATCATTTAGACTGCGATTTCTGTAGTGCTAAACTGGAAACAGTAAAGCTTGCTGACAGTGTTAAATCAATAAAGCAGTTTTCAGGATGTGCCAAACTGAAAACAGTAGTCCTGGGAAAAAATTTAAAAGCAGATCTTGCTCAGGATTTTGAAGGCGATATTTCTCTGGAAAATATTACTATTTCAGATGAGAATCCATATTATACAGTAAAAGACGGAATTGTATTTAATAAGGATATGACCGAACTTATATTATACCCTCAGAATAAACAGGGAGAGGTATATGAGATTCCGAAAAGTGTAACAACTATAGACAAAGATGCTTTTTGTTATAATCAGAATCTGAAGAAAATAATCATTCCTGAAACAATAAAAATAACAGATGAGGAGCATCAATATTTAAATTTCAGTAATTGTAAAAAACTGGAAACTATTGTGTTTGAGGGTGAAATTACAGAGATACCATCCGGATTTATGGAGAACTGTCCATCACTGACAGAGATTACGATTCCCGATGGAGTAACAGAGATTGGTTATGAGGCTTTTTCAGGGTGTGAGAATCTGCAGCAGGTTACTGTTCCGGAAGGAGTAACACGTATCAGTGGATCCGCATTTTTAAACTGTAAAGGTATGCGTAAAATCACCCTGCCGAAATCTTTAGTCGCTGTAAGAGAAAGTGCATTTAATGGATGCTCCCAGCTGATGGAAGTACGTTATCTTGGAACTGTGGAAGATTGGAAGCAGATAGAGATTGAAGATCGTAATGAATATCTGACAGAAACATCCCTTCACAGCTATGAATGTGTGGAAGAGGTTCTTCCAGACTGCGAGAATAAAGGAAGGCGAGTATACAAGTGTAATAAATGTGATGACAGTTTTACTGTAGAGCTTCCGGCAAAGGGGCATACTACTGTGGAAATACCTGCTGTTAAGCCTACCTGTGAAAAAGTAGGAATGACAGAAGGAAGTAAATGCTCTGTATGTGGTAAGATTTTTACTGCACAGGAAACAATTCCTGCGACCGGACATAAGTTTGGCACATGGAAAACTATAAGTCAGGCGACAGTTTTCTCGCCGAAAAAGCAGAAGCGGAATTGCAGTGTCTGCAGAAAAAGTGAAGAAAAGAGTGTCGGAAATAAATTACAGAAAACAATGAAAGTGTCTGTATCATCCATTACGCTTAAAACAAGGCAGAAGACGATAGCTCTTAAGGTAACTGGTCTGGCAAAAGGGGATTCTATTGTTTCATGGAAGTCCAATAATACAAATATTGCAAAAATATCTGGAAATAAAATTGGAAGAAGTACAGTTACGGCAGGGACAAAAACAGGAAAAACAAAGCTTACGATAACCCTTAAGAGCGGACTGAAAAAGAGTGTAAATGTATCAGTACAAAAAGGCACAGTAAAAACCAGTAAAATTTCAGGTGTTGAAAAAAATCTGAAAATAAAAGTAAAACAGAATATTAAACTTTGCCCGGTTATTTCGCCTGTAACCAGCCAGGAAAAAGTTACATACACATCATCCAACAAAAAAATCGCGACAGTAACATCCGGTGGTGTGATCAAAGGTCTGAAAAAAGGAACCGCAACAATCACAATCCGAAGCGGCTCAAAGAAGATAACCTGTAAAGTTACAGTTAAATAAAAATTGTACGAAAAAAGGGGGAATCACTTCTGTGATTCCCCCTTAAAAAATCCTTATTTTATGCGGATTTCTTATTTACCGAAATATCTCTTAAGCAGACCGGCGAATGCTTTTCCGTGTCTTGCCTCGTCCTTAGCCATTTCATAAGTCACTTCGCTTCGCTCGTGATTTGAAAACCTTTGTATTATAAAGGATTTCTTATCTTTTATAAGAAACACAGGTGTCTCCAAAAGTAAAAGAAAAATCCTAAAAAATGTGTCGCCAGAACACAGGAAAGGGCGACAAAAATGGCAAAAACACAGGATTTAGGAATATCTCAATTACCAAACGGAAACTGGTGCTATCGTTTCACAAAAACAGTAAATGGAAAAAGAGTAAACCGCAAAGGTTCAAAAGATGAAGCGGGAAACCCTTTGAAAACAAAGCGGGCAGCAGCACAGGCAAAAGCAATTGCAGAAATGCGTTTTGAAGCAAGTCTGAACCAGAAGCCAGAACACCGCATGACTTTTGGAGAGGTTTACATGGAATATTGCGAACAGGGGCGCAGCGGAAAAGCATATTCCACGATAAAGAAACAAAACAGCTTATGGAAAAATCATCTTGAAGAAAAATTTGGCTCGCGCTATGTTAACAGCATTTCTGGTGCAGAAGTAAATGCCTATCTTTCTTTTCTGTATTACAACGAGGGACGCGCTTATAAATATGTAGAGGAATTTTTGAAAATGTTCTATCTGATATTTGGACAGGTGTATTCCCGCAATCATTTAGACGTAGATGTATATAACAAATTATGCGTAAACAAAGATGTTCGGATTCGTATGCCGAAAATGAAGATTGATGAAGATACCGAAATTGTAGCATTCAGAAAAGAAGAAACAGAACGCCTTGACACTTATTTTCAAGGCACAAATGCAGAAACTGCTTATCTGTTGGGAAAGTGCTGCGGCTTGCGTATCAATGAGTGTTACGGCTTAAAATGGGAAAATGTTGATATTGAGAACGGCAGAATAACTATAGACCGACAAATGCAGTATCAAGACGGCTTGATTAAACTTGTACCGCTGAAAACGCGCAATGCGCGGCATGTAATCTATATTTGGTACATATATGCGCCAAATGGGGATCCGTGCTCAGTGGAGCAACAGAAAGTACGGTAGGGAGCTTGTGCTCTATCATCATGCGAGGAACGGTGATATCATCCCACAGAACATGAAGTACATTCCGATAGAAAAAACGGATGGCAGAATTATAAAGATTAAGCGAGATTGCTTTCAGGCCATCGTCCTTCCTGGCAAGAAGAAAGCCTCTGACATCCTGACAGGTAAGTTCTTCCGGGTTCTTTCCCATGTAGTTAAGGAAATAGGAAACATAGTTTTTGCAGCAATCGATAGAACGCTCTTTAAGGTTACGGATCTTTCCGGCCTCTTCAAGCTGTAATAAATATTTTTCGTACATAATAAATCCTCCATGTAAAGTCAGTAATCTCAGGTATCACTGCTTACATGGAGGTGCATTGGAATAATAAAACCGCTTGCTAATTAAGCGATAAGATGTTAATCTTGTCATAGGCAGTGGTAATGTCGATCCTGTTTGATTGTTGGTTGTGGTGACTTAACA
>OGOS01002180.1_pt1 | contig 11019 bp, 7 predicted proteins | sample 1552701 | NCBI WGS metagenome assembly OGOS01 (sample SAMEA2580128, study PRJEB22360) | human gut metagenome | biome: human gut; feature: human-associated habitat; material: faeces | place: Denmark | collected 2008/2010
AAAATTTGATGCGGAATTAAAAAAAGAAAATCAAGATATGCTGGATAAAATGTCAGCTGGTATAGATGATTTAGGACAATATGAACAAAAATTCAAGGAACAATTTGAGAAGATAAGTGAAGCAAATAAATCGGCACTTGCAGAATATGTGTATCATAGGAAAATTATTTTAGAGATGTTACGTAAAGGAATTCATTTAAAAGAGGATGGAAGATTTAATAAAGAGTCGTATATCCATAATTTAATTTATCCGATGAGAAGAACTTCAGAAGATATAGAGTATGAATCGCATAATTTATGGCTGATTGATGAGAGATTGGCATATTGTGAATATATTTCTTCGGATATTCCATTTGATAATAATCCTAAAGAAGAGCGCACTGATATTTTGATGCTTGATCATCCAATAGCATTATCAGACGAAAACAACACAGGTAGAGAATTTGAAACAATAGTTATACTTGAGTTAAAAAGACCAATGCGTGATGACTATGATGCAAAGGAAAATCCCATTCAACAATTATTGGGATATGTAGATAAGCTATGTACAAATAAGGTGACTGATAAAAATGGAAGACCCATTAAAGTGGGCAGCAATACCCAGTTCTATCTATATGCTGTATGCGATTTGACACCGAAAATGATAAAGGTGGCAGAGGATAGAGATTTTATTGAAACTCCTGATAAACTAGGAATGTATAAGTATCATGAAAAGAAGCGAGCATATATTGAACTTATTTCGTATGATAAACTTATATGGGATGCTGAAAAAAGAAATAAAGTGTTGTTTGAGAAATTAGGAATATAGAACGAAAATAACCTATTGCTTTAATAATATTAGTGGTGGAGAAGAGAATATGAAATACAGAATTGTTCCAATTGTGATAGTTGTTTTAATCATATTTGTTGGACACATATTAAAAAGAATACATATATCAAAATTACGAGAACGTTTGAGATATACGACAGAGTTTAATAATAAGTTTTTTCAAATGATTAATATACTTTTTGATGAACGAAGGTTGGATAATGTTTTATACAGTTATTGCTTGCACGAAATAGATAAGATACAGAAGGAATTAGCAAACGATGGTGTGATTTCGGAATATGTTGATAGGTTGCATGGAATACAAGGACGAAACTATCAACTATTTATGAATATAATGCCTGAAATCAGGCAAATGATATCATTTGATAATTTTATTGTAGAAGAGAGAGTAAGACAACTTATCGGGTGTTGTGATGATGCATTGAAACGTCATATAGGTAATTTGGATCGTTTAATCGAAAGTGCAAGTAAAGGATTGTTTAATCCATTTACCTGTTTTGGAGAAGGAATTCGCTGGCTTGTTGGATTACCGCTAGATATTTTATTGTGGTGCGGAATAATAAATCAAAGCCGAGAACAAAGAATTAGGACAAATTATGTTTATAAAATGATTAATAATTTTGTTGTTTTACTTGGAGTAGTTAGTTCGATTGTGACAATTGCTTTGGGTTGGGAGGATATACTGAAAATCATAAATAATATTTGGGGATAAAGATGGTTTGGCTTAGTGTATTTGCCCAAAAGAATATAATGGATGAAAAGGGGGTTGTGAGATGGCAAAGGAATTGGAAAGGGCATTAAATAATTATAAGAAAAATATGGATGCTAATAGAAAAGGAGATGCCGCTTGCTATGACAGCTTCTTTAAATATTGTGAGGAAGAAGGATTATCAAAGTATCCGCTGAAAAAATTGTTTGTGGAATATATTAGCATGCACAGTATAGTAGAAGCTTGTAGGACCTACGTTGAAGGAAGTAAAAAGGCAAAAACAGTGCAAGCTATTAATAGATACTTGATTGCAATGGATAAGTTTTATGTAAACTACATAAAAAAGCAGGGAATTATATGTGATGAGCTTGAATCAGGATGTCATAGAAAAGAAGTTATAAATGATGTAGTTAATTCAATGAATGAAAAGTTGGGCAGTAGAAAAATAGCCGTACCCATGAAACCTGACGAGATAGAAGCAATGGAAGAAGTTATTAAAACTTTGAATCGTGAAAGTCATTATCAATATGGTCAAATTGTAAGGTATAGACTTATGCTTGAATATGGATTTAAAAGTGAAGTCCTTTTGGATTTGAGATTGGAACAGTTTGATGAGGAAACATTATCATTAAATTTAGAATATGATGAAGATACTCACTTTAAACTGTTCTTAGACGAAGAATTAGGAAATATGTTAAAAAGATATTGTGAAATGAATTCCAAGAAGGATAGAAAATTGCTTTTTACCAATGCAAATGGAATGAAGATTGTTTCTTCTCGGATAATGGATGAATTAAGAAAACGTGCAAAAGAAAGTTTTAATATCACAGGATTTAGCTCCATGGTTACAGGACTGACAGGTGTACAAAAATTATTAGAAAAAGGAATGACTAGTGCTGAGATAAAAATGATAACAGGTATTACAATACAAAAAATAGATGATGTAGCCCAATATATGTTGATGGCACAAGATATTGAAAAAGTAATAAACGAAAAGCTTTAATGTAGTTTAACTCGGCATTTTAATATGCCACGCTGAGTTAAATACTGAAATGATTGTGTTTTGATTAAGTAGGAAATTTGGAAACTGATAAGTCCGTTCGCAGTCTTGAATAAAAACAAGAAAGAATTCGTACAGAGCATGAATTCTAATATGTGTATTAGAACTACATCAAAGGAGAGCATATGAATGACATAGCAGAGATAAATTATAAATTTCATAATCATGATATTGAGAATATTTGGTATATCTTTTTTTGCTTATCTGATACGACATTTTCATCAATAGAATTATCCTATGGAAGAAAAGGTCCATATATGTTATCAGGTGAAACTATGATGTCGATTTGTAAAACTCTTGAGACAATTGATTTTTGTTGCCATAGAATCGCTTATTCGGATGCGTATACTTTGGTACGCAAATTCAGGGATGATTTGATGCAGTATTTATTTGTGCTAAATGTTATACAGAATAAACATGGTTTGACGGGTAAAGAAGTTGAACAATTTACGATGGAACCAGAATCTGTGATGAAAATGATAGAGTTAGATATTTCTATATTGGTTTCTGGAGAAAGAAAAACAGATGTAGAATTAGCTATGGAGAAGTGGATTTATAATGTGTTGGAAAAACCAGAGAATGCTGGGGATAGAAAGAAATTCTTTGATACATCAAAGTATAAATCATATCTGGTAAGTAACAATGAAAAGGTTAAATACATTTTTAATAATTTCCTTGTGGAAAAATGGAAGAAAGAGGATAGAAAGCTGAATAATTATGTTCATACGAATGGAATACGGTATTTAACAAATAATTACATTTATCAGGACAGAAAAGTGCAAAAAGATAAAGAGCTGGTTGAAACATTACAGAGTATTACAGATATATTTTTGAGCCTATTGTCGATAATAGACAGTATAAAATTCCATTCATCTGATTATCTTGATGCACTAGAAATGGATATGGAGCCGCAGGAGGGGAGTCAATATTGGGTATGTCCAGTAATAGTAGAATATATGAATGACAGATTTGATAGGGAATTGCTGCGATATATTCAGGACAATGAAGGACATGGAATGCAGTTCTTGGCAGAGTATTATAATAGTTAAATTATGGAAATTGGAGGCGATAGAATGACAACTGAATTTATGAGAGATTTGCTTTCAAAAGATGAAAAAATAACAGTAGAATACAAAACCTGCCAGCAAGGTATTCAGGAAGATGTGTATGAAACGGTGTGTTCTTTTTCTAACAGATATGGCGGATATATCATCATGGGTGTGGAAGATGACGGAACACCAATTGGAATTAACCAAAAAATAGCTAAGGATATGAAGAAAAATTTTGTGAATCAACTCAATAATCCGGATAAGATGTCGCCAACATTATATTTGTCGATAGAGGAATTTGAATATGAAGATATGACACTTTTATGGGTATATGTACCACCGACATCTACAGTGGAAAAATGTGTGAATAGGATTTATGACAGGAATGAAGATGGCGACATGGATATTACAGATTCGCCGATTCAGTTGCAAAATATGTATAACAGAAAGAGTAATACATATGCGGAGCATAAGATATTCCCATATGTTACAACGGAAGACCTACGCATGGATTTGATGGATAAAGTAAGAAATCTTGCAAAAAGCAAAAATCCGGATCATCCTTGGCTGAAAATGTCTGATGTGGAAATATTGAAGAGTGCAGGCTTGTGGGAAAAAGATTTTTCATCAGGCATCCAGGGATATAATCTTGCCGGAGTACTTTTGTTTGGCAAGGATGAAGTGATACGTTCCTGTTGTCCGGGATATATTACAGATGCAATTTACAGGGTTGAAAATTTGGATAGATATGATGATAGATTGCAGGTAACAACAAATCTGATAGAGTCATATGAGCTTCTGATGGATTTTGTGGCAAAGCATACTTCTGATAAGTTTTGCCTGATTGACAATGTGAATACAAGTATTAGAGGTATTATTTCTAGAGAGGTAATCGCAAATATTCTTGTGCATAGAGATTATTCCAGTGCATTTCCGGCAAAGGTAATTATCGAAAAGGATTGGCTAAAAACAGAAAATTGGTGTATACCAAGACGTCATGGGAATATTATGAGTGATGAATTTACACCATATCCTAAGAATCCGCTGATACAGCAATTTTTTGCAAATATTGGTAGAACTGATACAATTGGTTCCGGTGTACGAAATTTATACAAATATACACCAATATATTCTGATGGTGGTAAGCCGGAATTGATTGAAGATGATGTGTTTAGAATAACCATTCCTTTGGACAAGGTGGCTGCCGACGAGGGAAGAGGACAGAAAACTTTATCTGAAAGAGAACAAAAAATTTATAATATGATTTGTGAAAACCTGCACTTATCGGTTGAACAGGTAATGGCAGAACTTGATATATCAAGAGCAACGGTATTCAGAGACTATGCTAAAATCAAAAAAGTAACAGGTGCAATATATGATAAAAAGACATCGACATGGACTTTGGATTGATAAGCTTAACTTAGTCTCATGCAGTCTCAAGTTAGTCTCAACATAGTCTCATGAGATTTGATACCAGATGAGACTGAATAAAGTGGCAGAAATGTGATAAAATCGGCATTTTTTCAAAAAGTAAGAGAAAATCAGTCTCAAGTTAGTTTTACGTAGTCTCATTTTTATGCTGATATTATGAGACTTACTTGAGACTTGGAAGAATGATGGAGTAAAAGCTACCAGTCTTTCTTTACGATAAAGCTAAATATGATGCAATTATGAATGTATTGACTGGAATTATCTATCGAGAGATGAGAGAACCGATGAAGAAATAGCAGAGCATATGATGCCCGGAAAGGATAAAAATGAAAAATTGGAATTTGAGAGAGAAAATACAGAATTTAATTTCTGAGCATCAAAAAAATGGCTGCCAGGAGGGGGAGTTTGGATACAGGGACTTAACACCAGAATCAGATAGAAAGAATAGTGAAGAATATATACGAGCACTTCATTGGGCGATAAAGAATAAAGAGGTAAAAATATAGCATTATCAGGTCCGTATGGGTCGGGAAAAAGTAGTGTTATAAAAACATATCTGGAAAAATATCCTAAGACAAAATATTTGTCCATATCATTGGCAGCATTTTCAACGCCAATGAAATCAGTAAATGGAGAAGGAGAAGATGATAAATCATCTTCATTAGCTAATGATTGGACTTTAGATGACGTTGATGAAAATGTAATAGAGGAAGGAATTCTTAAGCAACTTTTTTACAGAGTGGATGTGGGAAAAATTCCACAAAGTCGATATAGAAAGATTAAGAAGTTATCCTATTGGAAAATGTTTTTCACGCTATTGATGTTAACTGTCGTAGCATCAGCTGTTTATCTTGAAATTAATCCGAATGTTTTGGAAGACTTTAAAAATACAGTCATTAATAATGGAGCATTTTTTCATCTTAATCAATGGTCATCGTATGCTGTATTTACAGTAACAATCTTTGGATTATTGTTATTGATTACAACAGTTCTTAAATATGTGATGTCAAATTTCAGAATTGCTAATATTAACCTGGGTGATAAGGCAAGTATATCAAAGAAAGAAGAAAAGGAATCAATCTTTGACAAGTCGTTGGACGAAATTGTGTATTTCTTTGAAAGTACAACTTATGATACTGTTTTTATTGAGGATTTGGATAGGTTTAATCAGCCAAATATTTTTATAAAACTACGTGAATTAAATACTGTTATAAATAATTATGATAATATTAAACGCAAAGTTGTATTTATATATGCGATAAAAGACGATATGTTCAAAGATGAGGAGAGAACCAAGTTTTTTGATTTTATTGTTCCTGTGATTCCTTATATCAATGCAACTAACTCTGGTGAAATATTAAGAGGATTGTTGAAATTTGAAAAGGGAGAAGATGGTACATATAAAAGCATGAATTATGATATATCAGATCGCTATATATGGAAGATTTCGCCTTTTGTACAAGATATGAGAGTGTTGACTAATATATGCAATGAATTTCTTGTATATAAGAGAACATTAAAAACGACAAAACTTAAAGATGAAGAAATGTTTTCGATGATTACATTTAAAAATCTATATCCGAAAGAATTTGCTGAATTACAGGCTGAGAGAGGAATAGTTAAGGATGCTTTTCAAGAAAAGGAAAAATTTGTAATTAATGAAAAGCAAAAACTTGAAGAGCAAATAGTACCTAAAAGAGAAATTCTAAAAAATGTACATAATAATATTCTGTTAGATTTGAAGGAAATTAAAATTGTATTTTTGGGATTTTTATCATATGACAATGGAACCTATTATCCATTAAAAAATTTGCAGATAAATAATGGAACTAAATATTCTTATAGAGAGATAATTAAAGAGGATTTTGATTTGACTAAGTTTGAGAATATGAATCAGGTAATTATTGGCTATGATATATCTAATGATTATTACGAAAAAACTCATACAGTAAGTAATATCACACAAAAAATGGAATCAGAAGGTAACCAATATTTAAAACGTATGAATGATTTGCAATTTAGCGAGAAATCTAAAAAACAAGAATTGATTTCAGAAATACAAAATTTGGAAGAGAAGATTGCAAAGATAGATGGATATTCATTAAAGGAACTGATTGCTGAGTTTGGTGAAGATTTTCTTCCGGAAGGAATAAGTAAGTATGGAATTTTAAAGTTCTTGCTTATAAATGGATATATAAACGAAGGTTATGTAGATTATATTAATTATTTCCATCCAAATAGTATTACGAAGGATGAGAATGATTACTTACGTAGCATTCGTATGCGTAATAAAGCAAAAAACTTTGCGTTTGAAATTAAAAATTTGCAGCAGGTGAGTGATCGTATATATGATGCGGAATATAGGCAGACAGAGACATTAAATTATTTACTTACGGATTTTATGCTTATCCAATGTTCAGAGAAAACAAATAAAAAGTATTATTTTGATGGTTTTGAATTGGACAAAGGAATGGAACATTATCAATTTACAAAAGAGTATATTGAGAGAGGCCAGAATGTTAATGACTTTATAAGTGAATTGTGTAAATACTACCGCCATATGTGGAAAAATATTGCGGAGGATGTTTCTTTGTTGGATGAGACTAAATATAATTATTTGTCACTAATTTTGAATAATGCAACTATGGATCAAATTGTAGTATTGGATGAAGTAGATCGTTCGAACTGCATAAAAAATTTCATAGTCGAAGATGAAAAATCATTAGCATGCTTAAATGGAGTATCAGCCGATGTACTAATCGAATTAATATCAAGACAGTCGATTGTATTCAGAAAAATTAGCAATGTAGGTGCAAACGCAGAAGTGTTAAATTATATATACCAAAACGATATGTATGAGTTAAATAATTCTATGATTTCATCGATGATAAAATTTTATCATCCGGATTTGGCAGATGGGCTTGGAAATGCACATTATACAACTATTCTAAATGCTGATATTAATGTCTTAAATAATAGGATTTGGGATGATTTTGAAGATTATATTAATCATTTTGTATTGGGAATAGATGAGAATGTTTCTGAGGATATAAATGCGGTAGAAGATATCATAGAACGTTTGGCATATACAAATATTGAACTTGCCATTGCTGTATTGGATAAAGAAAAAGTAAGCTGGGACAAGCTGGATGAATGTTGTGAGAATAATGTTGAAAAAGAAAAAAAGAAAGAAATATGGAATTATTTACTTGAGAATAGCCGTATTTCTTCCACTTGGAAGAATTTCGAATCATATTATAATGAATTTGGTATTACCACTGAAATGTCAGTCTGGATTAATGAAAACTGTAGTGACATTGTAAAGTCAGAGAAGACAGAAAAGATAGACAATGACTGTATAAAGAGTATTATCATTAATTCAGAAATTACAGTACAAACAGTGGAACAGATAGCAGATAATTATAAATGTGATGAAGAAATTGAGTTTGATGTATCAAAACTTCCAGAGGATAAAATTTATGTATTGATTAGAAAACATTATATAAGATATTCCTTATCAAATACTGAAAAGATTAAAAGTAATGCAATAGATGGTTTTGGTATATATTGCAGAGAATATATTGATCAATTTATAAATGATTTGCCATCAGTTTCACTAAATGAAAGTGAAGTTGTTATGTTATTGAATGATACGACTATTGATAAGCATTTTAAGCCTGAAATATTGAAAAAAATATCTGCAGGTACTATGACAAAAAAGTTAGCACAGACTATTGCAAGTAATCAATTTGATGTAGATAAAGTGTATGTTGAGCGTGCATGGAAATTTTTGGATAATACAGAAAGACATATGTTGCTTGTTTACCATTTACAAGTGTATAGTGTTGTAGAAATCTCGAGATTATTGATGGAACTTGGTGGTGAGTGGAGTAAGCTTAGTGATAATAAGTCTAGACATAAGGAAGAAATTTCGATTGATCTAAATGGTCATAATGAGAGATTATTGTTGCAACTGCAAAAGAAAGGTTTTATTACTAGTTACCAAGAAAAGAATGATAGAAAAAAGAGGTGCTTTGAAGTATGGGTTAAACAACAGTAGAAAATGTTAATACGTAGAAGATAAATATTATTATATGAATATTCCGGTCTTTGTGGTTCTTCCGCAATTATCCGTTTTAACCCTTTTAGTATAATCAGATATATAGTATAATGTTTATATTAGGATGTATGAGGAGAGTTATTTATGGCAAAGTCTAATAATACATTATGCTTAGATAAATTTTACCCGGAAAAGGATTTGATGATAACAGATATTGCTCAGCAAAGTGATAAAATTATAATTCGGATGAAATCAACTTCAAGCAGTTGTAAATGTCCAAAGTGTAATCATATAACGCAAAAATATCATGGAACATATACTCGTAAAGTACAGGATTTACCTATTTTAGGAAAACAGGTTCAACTTGAAATTTGTTCACATGAGTATGCATGTTTGAATGACGAATGTGAGGCTGTTTCTATTGCTGAAACTTTTGATGGATTCCTTAATAATTATAGTCGTATGACGGAAAGATGTGCTGATTTTATCTGTACATTGGCTCTTGAAACCAGTTGTGAGGGCTGTGCCCGTGTCTGCCGCACATTAGGGATAAAAACTAGTGGTGATACCGTAATACGATTACTTTTAAAAAGATATGAATCTCTTCCAAAACCGGAAGTTAGTGATGTAATAGGTGTGGATGATTTTGCATATAAAAAACGACATACATATGGAACTATTATTGTAAATGAAAAAAATCATGAACCAATTGCGCTGTTGGATGGAAGAAATGGAGATGCACTAAGAAATTGGCTTAAGAATAATAAACATATAAAAGTAGTCACTCATGATCGAGCGAGTGCATATGCAAAAGTAATATCAGAAGAATTACCCGATGCAATGCAGGTGGCAGACCGATTTCATTTACATCAGAACCTACTGGAAACAATAAAAAAAGCTCTGAATCAAGAAATCCCTGCAACAATAAGTATCCCACACAATGATACATCTATCGATGCAGAAGAACATTGTAAAAAAAATGGCATCTGATGTGGATAATTATGTTGCTTATTCAAAAAAACGTTATCAAATGATCTGCCAAATACAAAATTTTTTAAAAGAAGGCTGTAGTTACCGTGAAATTGCCAAACGTATGGGAATAGGTCGCAACACAATTGCAAAATATCGTAAAGGTGATCCAAAAGAATTAAGTATGTATGGAATTCATCAAAGCAAACTGGCTCCATTTCATGATTTTATTATAGATTGTCTTAAAGAAGGATGGAGTAAAAGCAAAACTGTAAAAGCAATATACGAAAAAGGATATTCTGGCTCCAAAAGCAATGCTTTTGATTATTTATGCAAAATAGAGCAAAAAGAAAATAAATGTTTTGAGCCACAGCCATATGTCAGAACAATGACGGAGTGTTTAAAATACAAAATCGGCAGTAAGGGAAAAGATAAAGCCTATATTACACGAGAAGGTGTGTTTAGGCACATGTGGATGAATACTGAACTTTCAGATAATCATAAGAAATATATTTATGAAAAGTATCCAAATATTTGGGAACTTCAATGCTGCATAAAAGAGTTTAGAAATATTTTTAAAAATCATAATGTGCCAATGCTCTATTTATTTGTTGAAAAATATAATAAAAGTCTTCTTAAGCCATTAAGAAGTTTTGCTGAAGGATTAAAAAGAGATATAGATGCAGTTGAAAATGCTGTAGCATATGATTACAGTAATGGATTTGTGGAAGGAACTAATAGCAGATTAAAAATGATAAAACGTACAATGTATGGAAGGTGTGGCAAGCAGTTGCTAGAAGCAAGGTTGAGGTACATGGGATATAACAATAATAACGGATAATTGCGGAAGAGCCTACCGCACAAGAATATTCATCTATATCGCCTGTTTCAAGCAACAGATGGACATGGTTT
>OGOS01002181.1_pt1 | contig 11017 bp, 9 predicted proteins | sample 1552701 | NCBI WGS metagenome assembly OGOS01 (sample SAMEA2580128, study PRJEB22360) | human gut metagenome | biome: human gut; feature: human-associated habitat; material: faeces | place: Denmark | collected 2008/2010
TGCGCTGGGTGCAGAACGACCCCGACACCTACAACCTGCGGGATCTGGACCTGACTAGCGACACCAAGGCTGTGGAGGACATGAAGGGCAACCGTCTGCTGCTGTTCACCTCCGACTGGGCGGTGCGCTGGGCGGAGACCCACAACGAGAGCTTGCAGCTGAGCGAGTTCGGCAACATCTGATAAAAGAGCGCTGCGGAGTGCACCTGCGCTCCGCAGCCTTTTTTATATAGCAACCAAGAATACAACATAGAATGCCAGACATCAGAATGAGGGTTCCCATTGCGGGGAACACTGCTGGCATGGAGGGTAAAGTATATGCAGAATATCAATATTGGCAAAAGCGGTATTGCCGTGCCGTTTCTGGGCATGGGTACATGGGCCATCGGCGGCGGTGCATGGTGGGGCGATAACGACGACGCACTGTCCGTAAAGGCCATCCAGACCGCCGTGGAGCAGGGCATCCAGTGGATCGACACCGCGCCCATCTACGGGCTGTACCACAGCGAGGAAGTGGTGGGCGAAGCCATGAAGCACATCGACCGCGACAAGGTGGTGCTTTCCACCAAGTGCGGCCTGGAGTGGCGGCACGAGACCCCCATCCTGCACAAGGTGGTGGACGGGGTACAGGTGTACCGCGACCTCTCCGCCAAAAGCATCATTGAGGACGTGGAGGACAGCCTGCGCCGTCTGCACACCGACCATCTGGACGTGCTGTACACCCACTGGCAGAGCCCGGATTTTGGCGTGTATCCGCTGGAAGAGACCATGGAAGCCATGATGAAGCTGAAGGAGCAGGGCAAGATCCGCGCCATCGGTGCTTCCAACGTTACCTCCGATATCATCCGGGGCTACTGCCGCTACGGCCAGCTGGACGTCATTCAGGAAAAGTACAGTCTGCTGACCCGCCGCATTGAAAAGCAGCTGCTGCCCACCTGCAAGGAGCTGGGCGTTTCGGTACAGGCCTACTCCCCGCTGGAGCAGGGGCTTTTGACCGGCAAGGTGACCATGGACACCACCTACCCGGAGGGCAGCACCCGTAATACGAACCCCTGCTTCCAGCCCACCCGCCGGGCACAGGCGCTGGAACTGCTGGCAAAGTGGAGCGATCTGACCGAGAAGTACGACTGCACCATGGCGCAGCTGGTCATCGCCATGACCGCCCGCATGATCCCGGGGCTGCACGTTCTGTGCGGTGCCCGCAAGCCGGAGCAGGTACTGGACAACGCCGGTGCGCTGCACATCAAGCTGGACGGTGCCGACGCCGTCCGCATGAAGTGGGACGTGGACGCGATCTCCTGAAGATAAACTGAACAACACCGGAGCATCTTCGGACGCTCCGGTGTTGTTTTTTATCTCTTATTCTCCCCTTGCCAGCGCTTGCAGCTTTTTCTTATCCAGCACCTGCACGCCGCCGCGGTACAGCCGCACCCAGCCCTCCTGCGCAAAGTATTTGAGCATCCGGCTCACCACCTCGCGGGCAGAGCCCATGTACTTTGCCATCTGGTCGTGGGTCATGCGGACGTCCGCGCCGCCGGTCTTGGCAAGCTCGTCGGTCAGAAAAATGGCCAGCCGCCGGTCAGCACTCATGAACAGAATCTGCTGCATCGTCCACATGGTATCAGAAAAGCGCTCTGCCGTCATCTGGTAGGCGTAGCAGCGCACATAGACGTTTTCCTGCATCAGCTGCCGGAAGATGCCCGCGCTGATGCACAGCGCTTCGGTGTCCTCCTCCGCGTCGATGTAGAGGTCGATGTTCACCGCGTCCATCACGCAGGAGGCAGACAGGATGCACACCTCCCCGCCGAACAGGCGGTACAGCGTCACGTCCCTGCCGTCCTCGGACAGTAGATAGGAGCGCAGCTGCCCGCTGCGCAGCAAAAGGATGCCCACACAGCTTTCCAGCGGGCTGTGCACCCGGGCGCCTTTGGCGTAATGCACCGGGCGGGTAAAGCGGCACAGCCGCTCCTGTTCTTCCGGGGTCAGCTGCTCCCAGAACGGAAACGCGCAGGCCAGACACCGGGCGTGCGGAGATGCTTCTGCCATACGGCTCACCCCTTTCGCAGCGCCTTGGCGGCTTCCGTGCCCGCCAGTGCGCCCTCATAGACCGCTTTTGCCACCTGCAACAGCCCGCCGGTGCAGTCCCCGGCGGCGTACAGGCCGGGCACGGTGGTCTGCATTTTGTCGTCCACCACGATGCGGCTGCCCTCTACGGCAGCACCCAGCTTTCGGGCAAGTGCGGTGCTGCCCGCCACGCCCAGCGCCACAAATATGCCGGATACCTCCCGCACCGCGCCGTCCGCCAGCTGCACGCCGGTGACGGTCTGCTCGCCCAGAATGGCCTCCACCTTTTGGGTGCAGACGCTCACCTCGGGCGGGAAGTCTGCGGTCAGGGCTGCGCCGTTCGTCAGCAGGGTGACGCTTTTCACCACCGGCAAAAGCGCCTGCACCTCGTGCAGGGCGTACTCACCGCTGCCCAGCACCGCCACGTCCTTTCCACGGTAGAAAAAGGCATCGCAGGCGGCGCACCAGCTTACGCCGTGGCCTTCCAGCCCGGTCAGCCCCGGGATGCGGGGCACCGCGCGGGAAGCACCCGTTGCCAGAATGACCGTGTCTGCCGGGTACGCGCCTGCCAGCGTTTCCACGGTCAAACGGTCGGTCCATGTCAGCCCCACGGCCTCGGTCTGCACGAACTGTACCCCCAGCCGCCGGGCGTTCTCGATGCTGCGGCGTTCCAGCTCCGGCCCGGAGACCGGCTGGGCGAAGCCGTAATAGTTTTCGATTGTTTCGGCGCGCGCCAGCGCCCCGGAGCCCTTGGTCAGCACGGTGGTCTGCACCCCGGCGCGCACGGCGTACAGGGCAGCGGACACCCCCGCCGGGCCGGAACCTACGATGACGATGTTGGACATGGTGTTACTCCTTTGCATGGTTCATTGCCCTTATTATACACCAGAACCGCGCAGATTTCTGTGACCGGGTCGCAAAAACTTTTTGGGCGGCGGGCACTGTTCAAGCTCCGGGGCGTGTGCTATACTGTTGTCATGTTAAAATTTCTGCCACAGGGGGCTTTTGCTTTATGTCCAAACAACGTCTGCTTTTCATCACCACCGGCGGCACCATTGCCAGCGTGCGCACCCAGCAGGGGCTGAAGCCCGTGCTTTCCAGCGAGGAGCTGCTTGCGCATCTGCCGGAATTGAAGGAACTGTGCTGCCCGGAAACGCTGGCGCTGTGCAGCATCGACAGCACCGACCTCGGGCAGGAGCACTGGCTTATGATGGCACGCGCCATTCAGGAAAACTACGCCTTGTACGATGGCTTTATCATCTGCCACGGCACGGATACGCTGGCGTACTCTGCGGCGGCGCTCTCTTATCTCATCCAGAACGCGGATAAGCCCATCATTCTCACCGGCGCGCAGCAGCCCATCTCCAACGAGATCACGGATGCCAAGAAAAACCTGCGGGACAGCGTGGTCTGCGCCCTCGACCCGGGCAGCCGGGGCGTGATGGTGGTGTTTGGCGGGCACGTCATCGCGGGCACCCGCGCCAAGAAGAACAAGACCATCAGCTACGACGCCTTTGCCTCGGTCAACTTCCCGGAATTGGCGCTGGTGCAGGGCGACCGGCTGGTGCGGTACATCCCCTCGCCGTGGCCCACCGGCCCGGTGGAGTTCAGCCGCACGCTGGACAGCCGGGTGTTCCTGCTCAAGCTGACCCCGGGCATGTCCCCGGCGCTCATCCCGGAGATCTTCCGCCTGTACGACTGCGTCATCGTGGAAAGTTTCGGCGTGGGCGGCATCCCGCAGCAGCTGATGGACGCCTTTGCCGCCGGGCTGGGCGATTACGAGACCACCCACAAGGTGCTCATTATGACCACGCAGGTCACCTACGAGGGCAGCGACGTGGGCGTGTACGAGGTGGGCAAGCGGGTGCGCAACCGCTTCCGCTTCTTAGAGGCCCACGATATGACCATCGAGGCCGTAGTGACCAAAAGTATGTGGCTGCTGGCGCAGAACTGCGAAAGCTTTGACCAGCTGCAGCAGCGGTTCTACCGTCAGGTGAACTTTGACACCTTCTACCACTGAGCTGCGCTGCTGCGGGACGATGGGAGAGGGAGCTGGCAAAACCGATAGGTTTTGACTGAGGGCGTCAAACGCAAAAGCAGCCAGACCGGGCGGTCTGGCTGCTTTTATAGCATACAAGAATATTTTACTCTACATCTTCATCCGCGAAGATCCACAGCACCTCGTTGATATGGGAGCCGCTGCGGGAGTAGGGGGTCACACGGATGCAGAAGCTGCGGCCGTCCGTCTTGCGGTAGCGGTGCTCCAGCAGGTTGCTGCTGAACACGGTGCTGCGCACAAGGCCGAAATCGAACAACTTTGCAAAGTTTTCTCTGTCCTCGGGCGCTACCAGCTTGTCGCGGTAGTTGGTCAACGCAGCGCGGAAAGAGCCGCCGCAGGTGTCCAGAACGGACTGGAAGTCGTCCGGCACAATAACGGGGCGCACGGTGTCCTCCTGCAAGTCCACCACGATTACAGTCTTGTACTTGGGGGCAAGCACCTTTAAAAAGTGCTCGGCATCCCGCTTTTCCTGCAGGGTGCGCTCCATCTTTTCGTTCAGGCCTTCCAGCTGGCGGGCGCGGCCGTTGTGGTCGTAGTAAGCCTGCCGGTCCTGCCGCATGGCAGCCTCAGCCTTGGCCACAGCTTCGTCCAGATGGCGCAGGTCGGCGGTCTGCTGGATGCCTACGGAAATAACATAGTCCTTTTCCTTCAAAAAGGCGCGCATCCGGTCCGCAGTGCTCCACACGCTGTAAGGCGGCTCGTTGGGGGTCAGGATGACAAATTCATCGCTGCCGATGCGGTACACCCGGCTGGTGGCAAAGAACTTGCGGGCGGCATTTGCCAGACAGCACAGCAGGGTGTCGCCGCTGCGGTGACCCAGATGCTCGTTTACCTCGTGCATCCCGACCACATCAATGTAGGTGCACACCACGGATTCGTACCCGCTGTTGGGCAGCTCCCGCAGGTCGGCTTCGTACCGGCTGCGGTTGGCAAGGCCGGTCAGGGTATCGTGGCTGTAAGAGAAGTCCAGCTCCTCGCTGAGCTGGTCGGCCTGTGCGTCGTTGCGCACCAGCACGGTCGCCCACGGGTTCTGGGCGCAGCAGCCCCGGCAGGGCAGCACCTCTGTGGTGACCCAGATATACTGGCCGGACACGTTCTCGCGGTAGCGGTAGAACTCCGGCGCAGTGGCATGGTACAGCACAGAGCGCAAGGCCTCCAGATCGGTCTGCTCCAAGAACAGGTCTGTGTCCTCCTCGTGCACGATCTTCTCGTTCACCATGCGGTCACAGTAGTTGACAAAATCTTCTTCTTTTTCCAGATCTGCACCCAGCAGGCGGGCGTCCCGCTTGATCACCCGGTACGCACCGGTGGCAAGGTTCAGCAGCGAGATCTCCAGCACGTTGTCGGTAAAGATCTGGTAGGCCTGCAAGGCCAGCGCGGTCTTTTCGGTGCCCGGGTTCTCCACCCGGCGGTCGCGGCGCATCAGGTCGCGGCGCAGATCCCAGTAATCCTGATTGGTGGGATCTGCCAGCAGTTTTTCGGCGTTTTCCACCGGCATGGGCTTGAAGAAGTAGTAGCCCTGCGAGTACAGGCAGTCTGCGGCCTGCAGCATGGACACCTGTTCCGGGGTCTCCACACCCTCGGCGATGATGGGCAGGTTCAGCCGGTGTGCCATATCCACCACCGACTCCACGATCTGCACGCCCTTGCTGCGGTTCTCCTGATTCATGTCGATGAGTTTCATGTCCAGCTTGATGGCATCGACGTTGGTATCCTTGAGCATATTCAGCGAGGAATACCCGCTGCCGAAGTCGTCCATCATCACCGAGAAGCCCTTGCGGTGCAGGCCCTGAATGGCGCTTTCCACCATCTGGGTGTCCTCGGCTACCATGGTCTCGGTGATCTCGGCCAGCAGGAGCTTTGGCTCCAGCTTATATTTTTCCACCAGATCCGCAAAGATCTGCGGCACATCCAGATTGAGGATATCCTGCACCGAAACGTTCACCGACACCGGCACAAGGTTGCTGCCGCTTTCCTGCCACTTCTGCAAAGTCTGGCAGACGGATTCCCAGATGTACTGGTCCAGCCTCGTTACAAGGCCGGTGCGCTCCAGCAGCGGCATGAACTCGGCAGGGGGAACACAGCCCCGGGTGGGATGGTTCCAGCGCACCAGTGCCTCCATGCCCACGATGGCGCGGGTGATGCTGTTGCACTTGGGCTGCAAAAAGAAGCAGAATTCGTGGTTGTCCAGTGCGTGCTCCAGCTCGCCCAGCAGCTGCTGCTGTTCTTTCAGCTCGTTGAGCATGGTGGGCTCAAAGCGGTGCAGGTAGCCGCTGTCCGTCGTTACACCGGCGATCTGGGCATAGTTGCACAGGGTGGCGGCATCCGCACCGGGGTTTGCCTGCACGGGGCACACGCCCATTACCACAAAGAAGGTGACATCCTGTCTGCCGGCAGCCATGCACGCCTGCAGCGTGGCAAGCACGGCGGTCTGCTCGGCTTTTTCGTCCGGCAGGCACAGGAAAAAGTCATCATTTCCAAAATAGCCCACAGGATAGCCGGTCTGCTTGCTGTAGCCCAGCAGACAGTTTGCCATAGTCTCCAGCAGAACATCGCCCTTTTCGGTGCCGTAAAGCTCGTTATAAAGCTTGAAGTGCTGGATATCCACAGCGGCGACAGCCCATTCCGTTCCCTGATGCGCGGTCAGGAATGTATGCAGGGCCTGTAAAAATGCGTCCTTGCGGTCGATCCGCTCCAACGCAGCAGATGCCGGTGCGGCGGCATCTGTTTTGGTCTTTCGTTCCTCTGACATAACGATTCCTCACAATTTGGATAGTTTCAATACGGATAAGCCGATTGCGGTCGGTTTGTATACTTTATAATCAGTATAACACGGTTTAAGTCGTTTTGAAATAGTTTTTTCACACTTTTTAACAACATTATTCGAGTGAAGTGCAACAAAAATGCCACACACGGCGGAGCCGGTGCGGCATTCGGGGTCATTTGGTATTCTTGTTGTCGTCCTTGTTTTCCTGTTCGGCGCGGTGCAGCATCTCCCGCAATGTGGGCAGACTGCGCAGCTTGCTGCCGTGCCGGAGCTTCGGGTAGGCACGCAGCATACGGCGCGGGCCCACGATGCGGGGGGTGCGCAGCAGCTGCGCCTGCATCTCCTCGCTGCGCTGCTGCAGCTCTGCGGCCAGCTGTTCCAATTGCAGCAGCTCGGCGGCGCGCTCGGCAGTGCCCTTGGCGGCAAGGCGGGCGGCGTTGGCAGCTTCGGCAGCGTTCAGGCGGGCGTCCTCGCTGGCGCGGCGGGCAGCCTCGGTAGCCTCGGCGCGGATGGCAGCCATGGTCTCACGGGCAGAGGGGCGCTTTCCGGCGGCATCCCGCGCTTCGGCGGCGGCAAGCTTGAATTGCAGTCGTCCCTCGTCCAGCTTCTTGTCGGCGTTCAGGGTGGTGGTGCCCAACAACTGGGTCATGGCATCGCTGACGGCGTGGATACTGTCGCCCAGCTGCTCCATGGTGTCCAGCGTATCAGCCAGTGCAGAGGCAGCAATGGCGGTAGCCACCACGTCCACCGCATATACGGCGTACAAAAAGCACATGAGGATAACCCCCACAAAGGGCGGGATCAGGTCTACAAGGTCAGCCACCACCGGGTGCACGATACGCATGACCACCAGCGTGCCCACGCCCCACAGCAGGCAGAATTCCAGACAGATATAGCCCCCGATGTTAAAGGGAAAATCGCTGTAATCCCACCAGCGGGTGTGGTAGAGCTTATACAGCGCCCAGCCGCCCACCAGTTCCAGCGCACTGGGCAGGATGACGCCGCCTATATACAGCAGCAGGATGCTGTGCTGCAAGGGCGTAAGGGCAAACAGCACGATGATCATGCCAAAGCCGTAGATGGGGCAGACCGGGCCGTTGAGGAAACCCCGGTTCACCAGCTGACCGGTGGTGGCGGCGGCATAGATGACCTCCAGACACCAGCCTATGCAGGAATAGATCAGGAAATAGGCCAGAATATGGTACAGCGAAAAGCCGCATACCACGGTATCGGTAAGAAAGCTTACCATAGGCACCTCCGTTCTTCAGTTCTGTTTGGATACGATCTTATATTCGTCCCCCGGCTCAAAAAAGGGACAGGCAGCGGTATTGTGGGCAAGATAGCGTGCCATCTCGTCCTCGTCCAGCGCAGCGCCCTGCGCGCAGTAATAGCTGCCGTATTCGTCCTGAACATTATTCAGGCACAGCTCACAGGGGTCAGACATTTCCTTCGCCTTCCTGCGTGGCGGCTTCGGCAGCGGCAGCTTCGCGTGCCATCCGCTTGAGCACCTTTGGGTCTACCCATGTCACGCTGTCGGCACCGGGCTTTTTGCGGGCAATGAGTGCCTTGATTTTAATTCCCATTTCGGTGAACATGCCCTCGTGCTCGGTGCGGATGTTCCACTCCGGCTCGTTCTCGTGGAGGTCGTAGGTGATCCACTCGATGTCGTAGCCGGAAGCAGGGAAGTACTCCACGCTGTCCCGGAACAGGTCATCGTCGTCGGTCTTGAAGTAGATCTCGCCGCCGTCCTTCAAAAACTCGCGGTAGGCGATCAGCTGGCGCGGGTAGGTAAGGCGGTGCTTGTGGGAGGAGTCGTTCTTGCTCCACGGGTTGCAGAAGTTGATATAGATGCGGCTGACCTCATCCTCCGGGGTGATGACGCCCTTGATGCGCTCGATATCGGTGCTCATAATCTTGACGTTGTCGATGGGACGCCCCGCTGCCTGATAGGCGGCTTCGATCTTGCGCTTGGCAAGAATGAGCACCTTATCGGTGATGTCGATGCCCAGATAGTTATTTTCCGGGTGGGCGCAGGCCAGCTGAGAGATGAAGCCGCCCTTGCCGCAGCCCAGCTCCAGAATAAAGGGCTGCTCCGGGCGGGCATACTGGCCGTGCCACTTGCCGCCCCAGATGAGGGGTTCGTGCACATGGAAATCCGCGGCCATCAGTTCGTCGTGGGCATAGGGTTTGAAACGCATTCTCATAGTTTGTTGTTCTCCTTCAAAAATCTCTCCACCTGCTCCGGGGTGGCGGCACAGCTGCCCTGACAGATACCGGGCTTGCCGCCGCCGCGTCCGTTCAGGGCGGCGTTCAGTGCTTTGGTCAGGGCGCGCACATCACCGTCCCGCCGGGCAAGGCAGTAGCCGGTGCCCTTTTCGGTGGGGGTCAGGGCGGCGCACAGGCCGGTGGTGGCCTCGGTCAGACGGACAGCCAGCCGGTGCAGCCCGTCCGGGTCCAGCCCCGGCAGGGTACGGATGGCATCCGCATCGGGCGCGGTCAGCTGCGCAAGGGCGTCAAACAGCTGGCTGCACAGTCCGAAGTGTGTAAACTTGAGTGCAGTATACTCGTCGTAGACCCGGTGCACCGCCACAGCGGTCTGGTCGGCCTTGGCCGAGAGCAGCGCCCCGATGTCGGCCTGCCGGGCACGCATGGCCTGTGCCGCTTCCAGCGCACGGGCTCCGCACACCACGCTCAGCCGCACACCGCCCTTGTAGTTCTCGCTGGCAAGGATCTTGATCTGCCCCACCTGACCGGTGGTGCGGGTGTGGGTGCCGCAGCAGGCGCAGACGTCCGCGCCCGGGATGGTCACGATGCGCACCTGCCCCTCGATCTCTTTTTTAGAGCGGTAAACAAGGGCGGCAAGCTCCTCCCGGGTGGGGTAGCTGATGAGCACCGGCACATCCTGCCACACGATGCGGTTGGCGGCAAGCTCTGCCTGCCGCAGCCCCTCGGGGCTGATGGGCACGCTGGTGTCCATGCGCACGGCCTCGGTGCCCACATGGAAGCCCACGTTCTCCGCCCCGAACATCTGGTGCAGGATGCCGGAAAGGATATGCTCGCCGGTGTGCTGCTGCATCTTATCGAACCGCCAGTCCCAGTCGATGCAGCCGGTCACGGCTGCGCCGGGCGCTGCGGCAGCGGGCAGGGCATCCACCGTATGCCAGATGACGCCCGCCTGCTCGTGGACGTCCGACACCCGCAGCACCGTGCCGTCCGGCAGGGTCAGCGTGCCCCGGTCGGCGGGCTGACCGCCGCCCTCCGGGTAGAACACTGTGCCGTCCAGCGCAATGCGCCCGCCGCCGGTCTTTTCGTCCGGCTCTGCGGCAAGAATGACACTTTCGCATTCGGTGCGGAAAGCGTCCTGCTCAAAATATTTTTCTGTGCGCTGCATCGCGCGAGTACCTCCTGTATATAGAACGATTAAAAATGGGGGAGCTGCTGAGCGCAGCGAAGCTGAGGGGGTATCCCATAAAAACCAGTATACCACGATTTTTGCCTGTGGAAAATAGTTTACAGTTATGTTATGATAGGAAACAACGAATATTCCCGAAAATTGACAGCGAGGAAGGTAACGGATCATGCGTGAAAGTGGTATTCTGATGCCGGTATCCAGTCTGCCCGGCCCTTACGGGATCGGCTGCTTTGGCAAGGCGGCATTTCAATTTGTGGATTTCCTGTCTGCAGCAGGACAAACGATCTGGCAGCTGCTGCCGCTCAGCCCCACCGGCTACGGCGACAGCCCCTACCAGAGCTGCTCTGCCTTTGCGGGCAACCCCTATTTTGTGGACTTGGAAGCGCTGGAAAAAGAGGGCCTGCTGACCGCCGCAGACCTCAAGGCGGAAAGCTGGGGGAAAGACCCGCTGGAGGTGGACTACGGCACCTTGTACGTCAGCCGCTTTGCAGTGCTGCGCAAGGCCTACGCCGCATGGCGCAGCCAGTGCGCCGGGCTGCACGGCTGTGCCTACTACTACCCCGACGACTACTACGCCTTTACCCTTGCCAACGAGGACTGGCTGGAGGACTATGCCCTGTACATGGCGCTGAAGGTCGCCAACAAGATGAAGAACTGGGTGGAGTGGGACGCCCCCTACCGCCGCCGCGACAAGGCCGTACTGGCTGCCTTTGCCG
>OGOS01002183.1_pt1 | contig 10997 bp, 9 predicted proteins | sample 1552701 | NCBI WGS metagenome assembly OGOS01 (sample SAMEA2580128, study PRJEB22360) | human gut metagenome | biome: human gut; feature: human-associated habitat; material: faeces | place: Denmark | collected 2008/2010
CCTGTTGGGCACTGTCCGCACGCTGTTCTACTAGCGGACTCTTCTGGATCACATTACTGTTCTTCTGCTTCAATAATTCTTTAATAATCTCTTTTCTCGTAATGATCCCGATAAATACGTTACGCCCGTCCACAACCGGAACAAAGTTCTGATTAAGAATGTGCTTATCTAACTGTGCGATATCTGCATCAATACTTACTGCTTTATAATCCCAGCGAAGACGCATAGACTCCACATGAGACTTTCTCATCACTTCCATATCCATGTGATACTCTTCGATCAGATTCCAGAGAAAATCTCCTTCCGAAATCGTTCCAACATAATGTCCTTCTTTATCAATAACCGGAACCGCCTGATACCCATGCTTATGAATGAGGCGTAATGCCTGTGCTACGGTATCTTCCTGATGTATGTATGTTACTTCACTTTTAGGAATCAGATAAAATGATATATTCATATATAAATCGCTCCTTCTCGCTTTCGTTTCAATTTACGTGAATCTTCTCCAATACATATACATCATAACATACCAAAAGGGATTTAGATAGCCTTTTGCAAAAGCTTCATAAAATCTTCATAAAATAGTGATTTTTAAATTCTTTTTCTGTGATGCCGGCCTTGCCTCTGAAGATATCCGCTGCTATAACCATATGGGTGAACGTGCTTATATTGTCACACAGTCTATTAAAAAGCTAAAAAAAGATGGTAGACAATGGGCTTTGGATCCTCATGGTTTTAAACGTGTATCCGATGATCACCCTGCAGATATCGCCAAACTTTCTGCTGATGATAAAGGACTTTATTATAAAGACATGCCCTACACAACATCAAAACTTCATCCGAGACTCATCGTTACCTACTCTCCAAAGTATTTTCAATGGATTCAGCGATTTTTCTGTTCATCAACTGTCAAAGACGGGAATATAAAATATCAAGATAACTATTTTATCATGATGTTCTAAAGCAAAAATCCCAGCAGGCTGTAATGCCCGCTGGGACTGAATTGTTAAGGTTTCTATTTCACCTTAGGTCTTATCTCACCTTAAGTCCTTTGAAGATCTTAGCATAAGTCTTTTTGGATTTCTTAGAAACCTTGATTACCATTTTCTTGTTTACTTTGCTAAAGCATTTCTTGCTGGCAGTCTTCTTAGTGAGCAGTGTTGTTTTGATTACCACACTCTTAAGGTTTGGGCACTTGTTGAAGGCTTTGTTGGCTATCTTGACAACGTTTGCTCCAATTACTACCTTTTTCACGTTTTTGTTGTTTTTGAAAGCGTTTGCTCCAACTTCTGTTACTTTGTAGCTAATACCGTCTGCTTTGATTATAGCTGGAATTGTAATAGATTTCTTTTTAGCATTTGCTTTGCTAAATGGAATTGTAACGGATTTCTTTTTAGCGTTAGCTTTGCTAAATCTAACTTCTTCCCCTGCTTTGATTACTGTGTACTGATTTCCACCAATTGTGTACTTTGTGCCTACTTTGGCTAAAGTTTCTTTGATTGGAGTTGTGTCAGAATCTTTGTTGTCTTTGTTAGATGTAGAAGGTGTTGTTGATGTAGAAGGTTTTTTGTCATCTTTGCCTGGTGTTGTAGCACCTGTAGAGAGTTTAGCTAAAGTTTCTGTTTTAGTAGCTCCACACACTGTACACTTAAACTCTTTTTTACCTTCTGTTGTAGTCGTTGGAGCTAAAGTGATTGTACCTTCATTCCATTTGTGACTTGCTGGGATTGTGACAATTTTCTTTTCACCACAATTGTCACAATAATAGTAACATTTTCCATCTGTTGTACAAGTCTCTTCTTCTATTATGGATCCTTTTATAAAATTATGTCCAGTATGAGTAAGTGTACTACCTGCTGTTATTACTTTTCCGCAGTCTGTACAGATTTCATCTCCAGAATAACCATCGTTCTCGCAATCTGGATTTTTTGCATTAACTGTAATAACATTATCATGTTTACAAGATTTTTCATCCTTAGTAGGTGTGAAATCTACGGATTTACCACATCTTTCACAAAGTAAATTTTTGACTTTTCCATTTTCAGTAGTGGCTTCTGTATAAGAATGTCCTAACGCTTTATATGTAAGACCTTTCTCTAGAGTTACACCACAAATTGAACAAATTTTATCATATGTACCATCTTCTGTACATGTTGGTTCTTTCGTGAAGGATCTAGATATTGCTGGATGATCACAATCGAAAGATGCTTCTGCGGCCATTGTGGTTACCGGTGCTAAAGCTGTGAAAGCCATTGTAGCTACCATTACTCCTGCTGCTAATTTGTTAAAAAATCTTCTCATTGTTCTGTTTCCTTTCTTTTTTGAGATTTTTATTTTGAAGATTAGGGGTGCCTCCTTACTGCTACCTCTTCTCTATCTTCTTAAATTATTATATTAAAGATTTGTTTAGAATTGGGTTTGTAAATGCCTCTTGACTAAAGCACTTACCCTTTTAAATTGAAACTAAAAGGTAAAGAGCTGGGCTAAATACCTTAATTCGATACTGTCGTATCTTCCATAACGCTCCTAATGTCGTTTGATCTTCCATTAAGGATGCTACTTTACAGAGCAGTCACTTGGCTAAAGCCTTAGCAGTATCTAAAGCTTTGCTGTATTAATGGCACTGTGCTAAAGCTCATTGCACTATACTACTGGCAGCATTTTACCCTTCTTATCCTGCAGCATATTAAACCATTCTTCAGAAGTTAAATCTACCTTTTCTGTATTGCTGAGATGTCGTGTGTAAAAGGTATTCTGAAATTTATAAAGGGTTCCAGAGAAGTTACACTTAATCACTAAAATAAGTCTTCCGCAGTAGTTACAAACAGACATATCATTGTAAAATCGTTTTTTAATCTCATCACTTACAGGTGTCTTTTTAATCACTTCTTTAAACTTTTGTAAAAATTTATCTGTGCTAGCACCATGAAAGTTATTAATTTCAGAATCAAGCCCAGTCACAAAACAACCAGCATACCCAATACACTTGTCCCCATAGATCTTTTCAAAATCTTTTGCAGCAACTGCATTATCAGCGATGCCAAGAACAATGTAGCTAGTTTTTCTAGATTTTAAATTATTCATGGCTGTGTAAGTTTTCATTATATCATGTATAACACCTTTTTGTATTTTATTATCACCAAAAGTGTGAATACCTACTTTTAACTCTAGAATAGACATTTCGGTCTTTACATCAGACATTTTGTTAAGTAATTGAACCAAATCACTATCAATCTCATTAAAAAGTTTTTCTCTCTTGACAACGGTTATAGTCTCTAAACGCTGTTTAAAAAAGTTAATGATAGAATTTCTAATTTCTATTTTCCACGAATTTTCTTTAGTTACTTTGCTAAAGTTAGAACTACTACAAATGTTTTCGAGAAGTCTTGCTGCTTTGACTGGATCACTAATAATTTTTCCTTCAACTTTTAATTCCCAGATTGCGAGAAATAATGCTATGTAAATCTTGCTCTTCCCTCTAGCGTCTTTTCTATCAAATAGTAAATCTGTAAAGGTTTTTTCACTTGTTTCGAGGATTTTTTCTAATTGTGCTTGTACTTTAAGAAAATCATTCATCCATTCGAGCTGTCCCCGGTTTTTGATAGAAGATTCGAACTTTTTGTAGTATTTATTACTGGAATCATACATAGTATCAAGAACAGATGCACTTGCTCCGCAATTTTTACCAAATAGCATATAGCCGAAGATCTGGGCTAAAGTTTCCTCATCTTTGGAATTACGAATTTCAGTATCAGTGATAATATCATTCTTAATCCAAAACATATCACTCATTTCAATCCCATATTGCAATCCATCATCAGAAAGACTAATAGCAGGCATATCAAAAATATTAATATAATCCTGTGTTGTCTTATCACCTCTGATTTCAGCAGCAGTTTTACGTATTAATTCGGAAAAATCACTAACAACACCTGCTTGTCTCAATTCCTGTCTTGCTAATTTTCTTCCAGAAGAATTAATACGTTTAAAGATTTCATTAATTGTGTCTGTGTCTGCAAAATCTGTTGTAGTGGTTGGTAATTCATATTCACCAAAAGTCATGCATAAATCAAAGTCTAAAACAGGTTTTTTCTGTTTGAAAGATTCTCGTGGGCAAAATAAAGCTGTCTTATTACAATACTGTTCTTTGCCTTCCCACATTACAGGAAATTCATTCTTAATGAAAGAGAAAATAGCATCAAGTCTTTGTAGACCATCTATTATTTCTCGCTCTTTTCCATCTTTTGTTTTTGCGAATAAAAATAAAGGAACAGGATATCCCCTTAACAAAGTGTCAATGAATGCCTGTTTCTCCTGCAATGTCCAAACTAGTTTTCTCTGGTATTTCCTATTCACAAAAATTTCATTTCTTTTGTAAGCTGCTTTGAATAAATTATTAATCTTTTCTCCCATAGTTTTAATACCCAATATTTCCTCTCTCATAATTTACCTCCATTTTATCATGTTTTGTTATTTTAGTAAATTATAAGTGATGCTGGGCTAAAGTGTGATTTGCATTACGCCAGAATTTTTGAATCGAATCTAAAAAGTAGACTACTGGGCTAAAGTATTTACCCTTTTAAATTGAAAAATCCAGAGGGGCGATGAAACCTCTCTGGATTGAACTGAGCTAAAGCACTTTTAGTCTCCTAGGCTAAAGTTTTGACAATGCCTAAAGTTTTTTATTATGTTTTTTACAAAAGTAACCATTTAAAAAAGTTAAAAGAACAGCAAGGAAGAAAATGCCTAAAACTCCAATGATAACATAAATTATAGCTTCTGTAACACTCATATAATTCCCTCCTTATGTATTATTTGAAATGTGTGAAGAATTTCTTTTAACCGTTAAAATAATAAACTTCATTAAATCTTTAAAAGTAAACTACTGAGCTAAATTGCAAGTGTGCTAGAGATCTGGATTAAAGTGCTTCGGATTAAAGCACTTACCCTTTTGAATTGAAAAATCCAGAGGGGAGATGAAACCTCTCTGGATTAAAGAACAAGTTATCATCTCTAATCGTGATTTCAAACGTGTTCTAGGCTAAAGCCTTTTCGTTCCCCTGTGCTAAAGCCTTAACAGTATCTAAAGTTTTTTATTATGTTTTTCATACCTAGACCAAACTAATGATGTAATAAATATAAGACTAACAAGAATAATAACACCAATACTAATAAATCTTAATGCGCCAAAAACACTCATAAAATCTCCTCCTTATATTAATCACTAATGAAATGTATATTAATAAATAATTTTATAAATTTTACGAAATCAGCAAGAACAAATGTTACAACGCAAGACATTAAAATACAATTAACTTCTATTAAATATTTTACAAATAAATTAGAAAAACTTGTAATCATAGCACAAAAAGAAAATGCACAAGTAATTATTCCTAAAATTTGATTTACAAATTCCCAAGTCTTCGGAAAATGATTCGTTTCGATATCTTTTGTGAAAAACAAATCTATAACTTTTCCAAACAGAAAAATAAATAAAGTTCTATGTAACAAAAATATTACTATATTTTAAAACTTATCTCAAAACTGCCGCAAAGCCCATCAACACTGGACTTACAGCAGTTTTTTATTTACGCAACTGTCAAAGACGGGATCATAACATACCAAAAGGGATTTAGATAGCCTTTTGCAAAAGCTTCATAAAATCTTCATAAAATAGTGATTTTTAAATTCTTTTTCTGTGATGCCATTTGAGAAATAGAGGGAATAGGAATATTTCCCCTTACTCCATATTGCCAGATTATATTTTCCTTTTTCTCCTTTTAAACAAACAGTCACAGACTGAATCCTTACTGTTATTACATCGCTGTATTTGGTATAATCACCTGAAATATCTGCATTTGAGATGGATTGTTTACGATAAGTTATGCTTTGTTCTGTATCACTGAAATATTGAATTTCTGCAAGTCCATCTCCATAATCAGAATACGTTCTTTCGCTTATTTTAAATGGAATAAGTGAAGATGGTATATCTGATATGGTAAATCCTATTTTCCTGGATAATTCTTTTGCTGAAGAATATTGATTCATATCAGGCAGCATATCCATAAATTCGCTTCCTGCATCAGACTCCTCACCTGTATTGAATTCGTCCTCCGCATTAGCGGCATCTGAACTTACGTCGTCAGAATCTGCCTCTTTCCTATCTGCCCTCGCTGACAGGGAATCTTTTTTATTGGCTGATGCCAGATTATGCTGATTGGCTGTATCTGGTTGTAAAATTGTGGATGTACCAAAATAGAAGACACAGCAAAGCAACAAAACAACTACCGCTGCACATACTGATAATTTTTTATACTGGAAATAATGAAATATATTCTTTTCTCCTCTGTTATCTTTGGAAGAACTTCTTTGTTCCTGTTCTATATTTTGAAGAATCCGCTGTTTCATCGCATCGTCTACATGAATTTTATTTATAACTTCTTTATAAGATTTACTCAAAATCATACTCCTCCTTCAAAATATTTTTTAATTTTTCCCTTCCTCTTCGAAGATCTGACCGAATGGTACTTTCCTTTCTTTGTAAAATACCTGCTATTTCTTTTACCGGGTATCCTTCATAGTAAAAGAGATGGATTACTTCTCTGTATTTTACAGGAAGGGATTTTACTGCATCCCACACAAAAGCTAAATCTGCTCTTTTTCCTTCTGTCAGTGTCTCTTTCAATTCATCGGTACCATGCCTTTTTTTATACCGCAGTTTATCTTTACACAAGTTTATGGCTACCCGAAAGATCCATGCCTTTTGCTGGGACTCATTATGTAACACAGGTGCTTTTTGCATGTATTTTATTAGTGTTTCCTGCAAAATGTCTTCGGAATCCTGCATATTCTGCAGATACGAATATGCTAACCGCAAGATATCATTTCCGTATATATCAAGAATTTTCTCAACCGATAGTCTTTGGTCTTTCGTTATTTTCACAACTTTACCTGTCTCTTTTTCATCAAAAAACTCTTCTTTTCCCAATATATTATCTGCTATGAAATACTTCCACTTTTTACTCCAAGTATATATGTATTTCGTAACATTTCTCCATATCCAAAGGCTCATCAAATAAAGATATGGCATTTCTTTTAAAATAGACTGTTCTTGTGTCATTACATTTCCTCCGAGTGAAGAACCTGGTATATGTTTATATAACATTTAAAACTTTCTTATTCCCATGACAATTTCTTTTCCATGTTAACCAAAGTTACCTGCGCAGCGATATCTGTATCACTTGGTGCGCTATAACGCTGAAAATACTGTCCTTTTTTATCGTCTATAAGACGATATACTCCCTGCCATGAGTTTAGTGGAGTATAGATCTGGTTATCTGAATAATCCGTTGTCAGAAACCATAAACACTGATTACCAATTTGTGGCTGCCAGTCACTTCCAAAGTTATATTGAACATACGTAGTATTTGGATTTTTTATGACTTTTTCTTTTATTTTTTTAATTTTGGGGTCATCCTGTTTTGCGAAATATTCAGATGCTTTGATACATCCACCCAAATCTATGATATGAATATTTTCTTTTTCTTCCAGTTTTTCTTTTAATTTTCCTTTATAAACTTTTTTCAATTCTACGGAATAATCTGTGTATACAGTATCTCCTTCTTCATCCATATAACTATTTTTTTCATTTACAGTTCCAAATACAATATTGTCGGCATCTTGAGCTAATTCTTCAATTGTATCGTAATTTTTCAGAAATTCAACTGTATCCGCAGACGAACCATAATATAGGATTTTCATATTGCTCTTTTTATTTTTCTGTTTATTTTTTTGTGTAGGTTGAGAAACATCACTGCCTCTCCTCTCCTTATCCGGCAGTGTATATATATTATTTGAAGATTGGTAGATACGACTTTGTCTTGGTACCGCCCTCAATAAAAGAATTCCTGTAAAAACGACTATCAGAACTATCAGCATCTGCTTATATTTTTTATCTTCTCTCATAAAACTCCCCCTGTGTTTTATTTTTATCCTATCTTATAAACGTATTTGACATTAAAAAAGTTGCAAAAAATTTAAGAATTTTGTGTTTGATTTTTTTAAAGGAATACATCTTTTACATAATCGTGAATTTTCCAGACGGTATAGATATTCTCCTTTACAGTATTTTCACAATGAGCTTGGACTTCCTGAAAATTCATAAAAAACAGAAAAGCAGAAATTTACTATAAAAGAAAATGTGATGTCGGAGCAAGTAAAAATGCCGGTCAGGCATTTTCTACGAAGCGACTATCTTCACATTTTCTTTTATAGTAAATTTCTGCTTTTCGTCTGTTTTCGTCTATTTTTCTAGCTTATGAATATTGTTGATAATTTCCCGGACTTTTGCGAGTAATTCTTTTTTGAGTGTTCCTTCGGATTCAAATACAAATACCGGGTTAGCTTCTGGTTTTATTTTCATTTTATTGCGATACTGCTTGAGGAAGTCATCGATTTCTTCTACGCGGACTTTGGCGTGTGGGTTCATGGTGAAGAGAATCTTGCTTCCTTTTTGTTCGATGGAAAGGAGCCATGCCTGATGTGCTTCTTCTCGAAGGAGTGCTACGTCCATAAGGCTGAGTAGTGGTTTTGGCGGGTCTCCGTAGCGATCGGTCAGTTCTTCGATCATATCCTCATATTCTTCTTCTGTTTCAATGGCTGCAATCCTTTTATACCAGGAAAGTTTTTCTGCTTCGCTTTTGATGTAAGTTTCCGGTATATAGGCATTGATGGACAGATCAATGGATGTGGTAAAGGTATCGACTTCTTGTTGTTCGCCTTTCATTGTTAAGACGGCTTCGTTTAACATTTTGCAGTAGAGGTCGTATCCTACAGATTCCATATGACCGGATTGTTCTGCGCCAAGAAGGTTTCCAGCGCCGCGGATTTCAAGGTCACGCATGGCAATTTTGAAGCCGCTTCCTAAGTCGGTGAATTCACGAATGGCTTTTAAGCGTTTTTCTGCTTCTTCTTTTAAAACGGAGTTCCTTCGATACATTAGGAAGGCGTAGGCGGTTCGGTTGGAACGACCGACACGACCTCTTAACTGGTAAAGCTGTGAGAGGCCGAATAACTGGGCATCCTGAATGATCATTGTGTTAACGTTTGGAATATCGAGTCCGGTTTCAATAATTGTTGTCGATACTAGTACATCGATTTCTTTGTTGATAAAGCCGGTCATAATACTTTCTAACTGACGTTCTCCCATCTGTCCATGTGCGTATTCTACAGTTGCATCGGGAAGCAGCTTTTGTAGCTGCGCTGCGACTTCATCTATGTTGTTGACTCGATTGTATACATAATATACCTGTCCGCCTCTGCCAAGCTCTCTCTCGATTGCCTCTCGAACAAGTTCTTCATTATATTCCATGACATAGGTCTGAATGGCCCGGCGGTCTACCGGGGGAACTTCGAGGACACTCATGTCGCGGATTCCGGCAAGGCTCATATGCAGGGTTCTTGGAATCGGGGTTGCAGATAATGCCAGTACATCTACGTCTTTTTTTAATTGTTTGATTTTTTCTTTTTGTTTTACACCAAAACGCTGTTCTTCATCGATGATGAGAAGACCAAGATTTTTATATTTGATGCTTTTTGAGAGAACTTTATGTGTACCGATCACAATATCAATGCTTCCATTTTTCAGACCGTCTAAAATACGTTTCTGTTCTTTTGGCGTACAGAAGCGGGAAAGCATGGCGATCTCGATTGGATAATGTTCCATTCTTTCCTTAAATGAATTATAATGCTGCTGTGCTAAAATAGTTGTCGGGACAAGATAAACGACTTGTTTGCTGTCCATGACTGCTTTGAATGCCGCACGTATGGCAACTTCGGTCTTGCCGTAACCAACATCTCCGCAGATCAGGCGGTCCATTATGCGGTGGCTCTCCATGTCCCGCTTTGTATCTTCGATTGCATTTAACTGATCTTCTGTTTCCTCATATGGAAATAATTCTTCAAATTCTTTTTGCCAGACGGTATCTTTTCCGTAAGAATACCCTTCTTTTGCCTGCCTTTCTGCATAGAGCTTCACTAAATCCTGAGCAGCAATCTGTACCTGTGAGCGTACTCTGCTCTTTGTTTTTTCCCATTCAGTACCGCCTAACTTATTGAGTTTTGGCTTTCTCGCACTCAGACTGGAGTACTTCTGGATCAGTTCAAGCTGGGAAGCGGGGATAAAAAGGTTGCTGGCATCTTTGTATTCAATATTGATGTAATCCTTCGTAATTCCGTCGGCCTCTATTTTTTCCATTCCGCGGTAAATACCAAGTCCATATCTTTCATGAACAACGTAATCTCCTACGGAAATTTCAGAAAGAGAATTGATTTTCTGCCCGCTGTACTGGCTTTTTTTCTTTTTCTTTTTTACTTTTCTTTCTTTAAAAATGTCTTTCTCTGATAAAACAACAAACCGGATTGCCGGATATTCAAATCCGTTTTCAAGGCGGCCGCTTGCGACCATAATCTCACCCGGCTCGATCATCCGGTTAAAATCTGCAGCAAAATACGCAAGGAGTCCGTAATCTTTGATGTTTTCTGCAAGACGTTTTGCTCTTGTTGTTGAGGAGGAAAGTAGAAGGATACGATAATTTTCCTTTTTCCAGTGTTCTAAATCTTTTATTAACTGGTCAAAGCTATTGTTATATGAAAAAATAGATTTTACTTCGATATCGCAGATTGTTTTTGGTTTATAAAAGGCATAGTCCTGAATGACGGAACTTAGTAAAATAAGTGGCTTCGCCATCACTTTTGATAAAATCTCTTCATAGCCAAACAGCAGATCTGCCTGTCCCGGCAGAACATATCCACCTTCTAAACGGCTTTGCATACAGAGGAAAAATTCTTCTTCATATGTCTTTCCTTTTTCTAGAATACGATGCGGTTCGTCCAGAAAAAATAATGTATTTTCCGGTAAATATTCAAGCAGGGATACTGTTTTCTCATAAAAATAAGATAACAGGGCTTCGCTTCCTTCTGCTGTTCCAAAAGAAAGA
>OGOS01002184.1_pt1 | contig 10992 bp, 9 predicted proteins | sample 1552701 | NCBI WGS metagenome assembly OGOS01 (sample SAMEA2580128, study PRJEB22360) | human gut metagenome | biome: human gut; feature: human-associated habitat; material: faeces | place: Denmark | collected 2008/2010
GGCGCCCGACACCATGCCCACCAGCGGGGCGAAGAACGCGCAGACGATGAACAGGGCGCCTACGACCAGGTTGGACAGGCCCGTGCGCGCGCCGGCAGAGGCACCGGCCGACGATTCCACGAACGTGGTCACCGAGCTGGCGCCGAGAAAGCCGCCCATGGCTGCGGCGATGGAGTCGACGGTCAGGATGGATTGGATGTTGTCAACGTTGCCGTTCTTGTCGGTGAATCCGCCGCGCTCGCCCACGGCCACGACGGTGCCCATGGTGTCGAAGAAGTCGCTCATCAGCAGCGAGAACACGAACAGCAGCAGCGCCGGCTGCAAGAACACCTGCACCAGCGCTATGGTGCCGGTGGCGGGGTCGGTTTGGAACGGGGCGGCGAACGCACTGAAGTCCAGCCCGAAATCCAGGTTGCCGGGCATCGGCGTGACGCCGGCGGGAATGCCTACGATGGTGGTGATCACGATGGACAGCAGCAGCGCGCCCTTCACCTTGCGCGTCGTCAGTAACACGGCCACCACGATGGAGAACAGCGCCAGCGCGCACTGCGGGGTGGTGAAATCGCCGGCGCCCAGGATGTTGTCGGGGTTGGTGACGATGATGCCACCGCCCTTCAGGCCGATGAACGCGATGAACAGGCCGATGCCGATGCCGATGGCAAAGCGCAGGTCCTTGGGGATGGCGTCCATGATGGCTTTACGTAGGCCGCACAGCACCAGCACCAGGATGACCAGGCCCTCGACGAACACCACGGCCATGGCAACGCGCCAGTCGACGTTCAACCCAGTGGCGCCGCAGAGCGTGAAGGCCACGATGGCGTTCACGCCCATGCCCGATGCCAGGGCGATGGGACGGTTGCTGACCAAGCCCATGATGATGGTCATGATGGCGGCGCCGAAGCATGTGGCGGTCAGTGCGGCGGTGAAGTCCATGCCGGCAGCCTGCAAAAATGTCGGGTTCACCGCGATGATGTAGGCCATGGCCAAGAACGTGGTCAGACCGCCCAGAACTTCGGTTCCCATCGAGCTGCCGCGTTCGCGAATCTTGAAGAACTTCTCCACCGTGTATCCTCCGCCTCGTTTTCGATGAATTGCAAACCCGGGTAACTATAGCGGTTTCGCGCCCAGGATGCGATGGCTTCGCTGCCAAGGACCGGCATGACAAGGCATGACAAGGGGACAGGTCGTTTGTCAGGTTGTTTGACAAGGGGACAGGTTGTTTGTCAGGTTCTCGGCAGATTCGGCGGGGCTACAATGGGGACATGCAATCCGCGTTTGCAACATATTTGATGGGGGTTTCCGCGGGCCACGCCTGGATGGTGGGTTGCGCGGCTTTGTATCTTGCCTGGTGGGCGGTGTTCTTCCGACCGCGGGAAAGCAAGCTGCACGGTGTCGAGTACGTCGTGGGTGTTGCATGCATTCTCGGCGCGGTGGCGTGCGGGCTGGTCGGAGTGGTCGGCCTGGCGCAGAATGCCGGCGCGCTTCCCCATACGGTCAACGGCGGCATCGTCGCACTGGTTGCGGTTGCGACATACGTTGTCTTCACGGCTGTTACGGCGCGGGTGTCCGATCGACCGGTGACCACCGAGCTTGCGCTCATCGTGGCATGGGCGGCCCTCGAGTGGTTTGTGCTCGACGGCGTGGCGGGCACGGGCGCATCGGCGGTGCTGCCCGTCCTGCTTGTGGCTGCTGCGTGCGTATTCAGCATGATTTGCTACGTGCTCTATTATCGCCTGCACGGTTGGAAGGCTTTTTGGGACGGATGCGGCCCGCTGATTGCCGTGGGTGTGGTCTCGCTGGCCTTCGTCGCATTGCTGTAGGACCTGACAAGGGGACTGGTCATTTGTCAGGTCATTTGTCAGTCATTTGTCAGACTGACCCCACCCGTCCTCTTGTCACTTGGGGGGGCTCTGCCCGTCTGCCATTGGCCGGTCGTGTTCGCCGGATGTTTGTCGGAAAATTAAAATACGAACGAGGGAGAACCCGCGGACTCGTTACCTGCATGGTGCGGGGATAGCCAGACATTGGATGGGGGAACGCGTGCAATATTATGCGCACACACGTGAAAATGCCGACGAATCTCAATGGCAAACACTGGAAGAGCACTTATACGCTGTTGGAGAAATGGCTGCTTCATTTGCCTCATCGTTTGGCGCTGCGGATTGGGCACGCCTTATGGGCAACGTGCACGATATCGGAAAGGGCAGCGATGCCTTCCAACAGCGTTTGAGGGGCAAGCCCATCAGCGTTGATCACTCTTCGGCAGGCGCCCAGCTCTTGAAAGAGCACTACAAACAGGTCGGTACGCAACTCGCATACGCGGTGGCGGGCCATCATGGCGGTTTGCCAGATGGCTTGGTCCACGAGTCGAAAGCTGCCGAGCGAAGCACATTGCGTGAACGCTTGGAAAAGCCAATTGAACCATATGACGGCTTTGCAAGCCGCATCAGCCTTCCATCTCTGCAAGATTTTGCGGCAAGCGCACCCGATCAATTCAAAAGACAGGCTGATGGGAAGGAAAGGGTCTTCGATATCTCTTTTCTCGTTCGCATGCTGTACAGCTGCCTAGTGGATGCGGATTTCTTAGATACCGAGCAATTCGTCATGCCTGATAAAGCTTATCTGCGCAAGCGCAATACGCTTTCGCTTCAAGAGATGAAAGAAAAACTCGATAAGAGAATAGACGAATTCGATGCGACGTCTTCCAAAATCAACCGCGCACGGGCTGAAATCCGTTCAACCTGTTTGGCAGCTGCGGCGGGGCATCCAGGCGTCTACTCGTTGACGGTTCCCACTGGCGGGGGTAAGACGCTCGATTCGCTTGACTTTGCGCTTACTCATGCGCTGGCTAACGGTATGAATCGCATCATCTACGCTATTCCCTTTACGTCGATAGTTGAACAGACGGCCGCAACTTTCAAAGACCTGTTCGGCGTTGATTCAGTGCTCGAACATCACAGCAATTACTCTTACGATGATGTAGACGGCGATGAGAAAAAGATTATCGAGCAACGGTTAACGATGGAGAACTGGGACGCTCCGCTCATAGTCACGACAAATGTTCAGCTGTTCGAATCGTTGTATTCGGATAAGCCCTCGCGCTGCAGAAAGAACCACAATCTCGCAAAGAGCGTCATTATCCTTGACGAGGCGCAGTCGTTGCCCGACGAATACTTGGAGCCGTGTCTGGCGGCTATCGAAGAACTCGCTGAAAGTTATAGCTCGACCATCGTTCTCTGTACTGCCACTCAGCCGGCGCTTGAGGCGGTTTGGCCGTTCGGACATTCGGCCCCAACCGAAATCGTTCCATCTTCTGAGCGTCATACCGATTTGTTCGAATCGAGGGTACAAATTGAGAACATCGGCGAGATTTCCGTTGATTCGCTTGCGGATCGCATCATCGATGAGCCCGAGGTGCTTTGCATAGTAAGCACACGAGGTGCAGCATACGACTTGTACCAAAGGGTTGCGGACTCTGGCGGGACAGATGGCGTTTTTCACCTCAGCGCTCTTATGGTGCCGAAACACCGACAGATAGTTTTCGAAGCAATTCGCGGGAGACTAGACAAGGGGCTTCCCTGCCGTGTCATATCAACGCAGCTCATCGAGGCCGGTGTCGATGTTGATTTTTCAACTGTGTACCGCGAGGTTGCGGGTATTGACTCTATCAAGCAAGCGGCAGGCAGGTGCAACCGTGAGGGAAAAAGAGAGGTTGGATACACTTACGTATTCAGCTGTTCAGATTTTTCCGTGACCGGTCATAACTGGCTGAGCCGGATGCGCATGCTGGGCCAAGAGACCATCGAATGCGTCCCAGACTCGTTCGGCGATACGGGTGTTGAGCATTTTTTCAGGGCCCGCTACGAAGTCGAAGATACCGATCGGCTGGATGTCATGGATCAGTTCGAAGAGATTCAGAACGTTCTTGATGATAGTAAACCGGGCTTTCCTTTCGAATCATGTGGAGCAGAATTTAAATTCATCAATGATAATGGCGTCACTCTGTACGTTCCATGGGACACAGAGGGAAAAGAGCTGCTGGACAATATTCGTGAGGGAAACCTCGATATACAGCAAGCACGCAGTATCCAATCCTATTGCTTGACCATTCCAATGCATCTGATGAGAAAACTCGATGAGGTATCGGCTATTACGTCGTATCCGCCGTACTTGGTGCTGGAGCCGGCAGACGATGAGCTGAAATACTATTCAAACGAGATTGGTTTACATATCCCAGATGAGGGAGGGGATTTGTTTTTAAGCATCTGATTAAATTAGGAAGGCATTCGAGTTAGAGAGGGGATAGCGGCTTGGGTTATGGGATAACGGTTGACGTTTCGGGTCCTCGAGCCTGCTTTACGCGTCCTGAGATGAAAGCGGAGCGCGTAAGTTATGACGTAATTACCCCATCGGCAGCGCGGGGGATTCTTGAAGCGGTTTATTGGAAGCCCGCTATTGTTTGGCGGATTGATTCCATCAAGGTAATCAATGAGATCAAGACCGATACGTTCAGAAGGAATGAAGTCGGAAACAAGGAGAGCTATAACAACGCGCGAAAAGTATTCAGGGAAAGCATTTCTCAAGAAGGTTGGGCTGGACAGCTTGCCTTATCGGCGACCGATGACCGCCAGCAGCGCGCGACACTCTATCTGCGTGATGTTAGATACGTCATTGAAGCTCATTTTGAGATGACGGACGTGGCGGGCCCAAACGATACCCCCGAGAAGCATTACAACATCGCATTGCGGCGCCTGCGGAAGGGACAGTGTTTCAACCAGCCGTATTTTGGGTGCCGAGAATTTGCCGTTCGGGATATTCATCTGATTGAAGATGGGGACGTCCCTCCTTCGTTCTATGAGGGAAAGACGGTGGACTTGGGCTATATGCTCTACGATATTGACTTCGCTCATGGCATGCGTCCGATGTTCTTCAGGGCAAATATGGTGGATGGAGTTCTTGATATCTCTGAAGCGCGCAAGGGGGTCGTCTCATGATTCTCGATGACCTCAACCGTTACTACCTCATGAAGGTTGCAGAGCCTGGTAGCGATATTGAGAAGCATGGTTGGAGCACCGAAAAGGTGTCATGGGAATTTCGCATCGACGAAAACGGTAGTCTCATTAGCGTCCTACCACTTGGTTCGGACGATGGAAAGCGGAAATTCAAACTCATGTCCGTTCCGGTTCACGATACGCGAACATCTGCGCCGAAACCGTTTTTCCTCTGTGATAATGCCGCATATTTTATTGGGCTTGAAGCCTGTAAAAATGAACGGCAGAAGGAAGAATACGGGGATGACTTCTACTTCACCGATCGCAAACTTGAACTTTCAAGAGAGTTCCATCATGCGCGTCTCGATGGGCTCGACGATGCTGGCGTCCAAGCCGTCTTGCGCTTTTTCGACAATCAGAGCGGCGTTGCCAATCTGAGTCACGATGCCCTTCTCGCGTTAGCGCAAGGGGGATTCATTACATTTTATTATCTGCCTGATAATACGTTTATCCATGAGCGCATGAAGGTAGTAGAGGCGTGGCAAAAGTATATCGACGAAGCTCCGTGCGAAGAAACGATACAATGCGCAATCACGGGCAATGAGTCTGCGCCAGCAAATCTTTTTCCCCAACTAACTGGCTTTCCAGGTGCCCAGTCTGCCGGAGCGTCGCTGATAAGTTTCAATGATGAAGCGTATTGCTCGTATGGGCGAAAATCTGCCGATAAGGCGCTTAATGCTTCGATATCGGAAGATGCCGCATTTAATGCGGGGACGGCCCTCCGATATCTTATGCGATCGAAGAGCAATCATGTTTCATTCGGAGATTCGCAGATTGTATTCTGGACTGATGCGAAAGAACAAGAGGCGAGTGATCTGCTGTCTCTCGTGTTCAATCTCGATGCAACAGTTGGTGGGGCAAAAGAAGACCAGAATATGCTCGACCAAATTCGGCAGCGACTTATCGATATCAGAGCAGGTAGAAAACCGCCTTCGTTTGATTCGGGTGCTAACTACTATCTTCTTTGTCTTGCGCCCAATGCTGCGCGACTTTCGGTGAGATTTTTCCAGCGCGGAACGATGGGAAATCTGGAGCGATCTTTCCAGCAATATCTGAAGGACGTTGAAATGATTGGGCGCAATGGGGAGAGCGATAGACCTCGTTCGATCAGGGCGTACGTCTATCAGACGGCTGCGCTTGGCAAGGCTGAGAACGTGCCCGACACACTCGTCAACGCATCGCTTTCGGCACTTGTTCGCAATGCGCCTTTCCCTGAATCGCTCTTTACTCTTCTTCTGCAGAGGACGCGTGTTGACAAGGGAATAGGCGGTTCTGGAGGGAAGAAATACGACGCAATGAATCTGCGCGCGGCAATGCTTAAAGCATGTTTGATCAGGTATGCGCGGCAACGTGGAGATAAAGAACTTGAAAGGAGCCTGACTGTGGCTTTAAACGACGACAACAGAAATGTTGGATATTTGCTTGGCCGCTTATTCGCCGTTCTCGAGAAGGCGCAAATTGATGCGATTCCCGGAGCGAATGCGACGATTCGCGATCGATTTATCGGATCGGCGTCATCAACGCCGGCACGAGTGTTCCCCCAGTTGCTGAAGATGGCTCAGCACCATATTTCCAAAGCGGAATATGGCGCCATTGCCGATCGCCGCATTGAGCACATTATGTCGCTCATCAACAGCGAAAAGGGATTCCCTGCAACCTTGTCATATGACGATCAGGGTCAATTCTTCATTGGTTACTATCAGCAAAAAGCCGATTTCTATGCATCAAAGAACAAACAAACCGAATCCGTTGAAAGCGAAGGGAAGTAACCATGTCTGAACCGATTAAGAACCGCTACGATTTCGTCCTGCTATTTGATGTGGAGAACGGCAATCCGAACGGCGATCCCGACGCCGGCAACATGCCACGCGTCGATCCGGAAACGGGTATCGGAATCGTGTCGGATGTCTGCCTCAAGCGTAAGGTCCGCAACTACGTTGATTTGGTCAAAGGCGAAAGCATCGATGATGTTTCGGCAGAAGAGAATGCGCACGGCTACAAGATATACGTTCAGGAGAAAGCGGTTCTCAATGACCGTAACAATCTTGCATATGTGAATACCGGCATCAAACAGCAAAAGAAAAAGCTTCCTAAGAAACTGGAGGAGCAGGTTGCCGTTACGGGATTCATGTGCAACAACTTTTTCGATATTCGTACTTTTGGTGCGGTGATGACTACCGAGGTCAACTGCGGGCAAGTTCGCGGTCCGGTTCAACTGTGTTTTGCTCAATCGGTCGACCCGATTGTGCCGCAGGAAATGAGCATTACGCGAATGGCGGTTACGAACGAAAAGGATATCGAAAAAGAGCGCACGATGGGCCGCAAGCAATACGTGCCGTACGGTTTGTATCGCGCAGAGGGCTTCATCTCCGCATCTTTGGCCGAAAAAACAGGTTTTTCTGATGAGGACCTCAAGCTTCTGTGGGAGGCACTCATGAACATGTTCGAGGATGACCGGAGTGCCGCACGGGGTTTGATGACCTCACGCAAGCTTATTGTATTCAAGCATGAAAGCAAGCTTGGAAATGCTCCTGCGCATGTATTGTTCGATGCGGTTCACGTTGATAAGAACGCGGAGGGTCCGGCGCGCAAATATTCCGACTACGACGTTGTGGTTGATGAGGCCGCTTTGCCGGAAGGGGTAACTGCTGAGGTGTATGACTGGATTCGCCCGGCAAACTAACTTTGCTGTAAATGTTTACCGACAATGATGATTTGCTTGCACTGTCTGGGGTACAGCACTACGCGTTCTGCCCCAGGCAGTGGGCGCTTATCCATATCGAACAGCAGTGGGAAGATAACGGACTCACCGTCGACGGCAACATCATGCACGAACGTTGCCACGATGAAGATATACGCGAAAAACGTGGAGACACGCTCATCGTCCGAGGATTAAGGGTAACCAGCTATGAACTTGGGCTCTCGGGCATATGCGATATCGTCGAATTTCACTCCGACGGCCAGGGAGCCGCTCTATTCGGCGAGGAAGGCCTGTGGCTGCCGATTCCTGTCGAATATAAGCGCGGGAGAAAGAAGTCCGGCGATGAAGACCGCGTGCAGCTATGCGCGCAGGCGATGGCTCTTGAAGAAATGTTCTGCTGTCATCTCAGTCGAGGGTTTCTGTTTTATGGAGAGACGAAGCGCCGTGAGCCGGTTTCGCTCGGAGGGGATCTGAGAGGAAGGACCAAGGACATTGCTCGTAGGATGCACGTCGATTTCGCCCGTGGGTACACACCGCCTGCAAAATGGCGAAGCGCATGTCGTTCCTGTTCGTGCGTCGATATTTGCGCTCCCGAGCTCGAGAAGAAGCCAAGCGTTAATGACTATCTGGCTGAAATGGTTTACGACTCATGACTGTGTTGCAAAATGAGGGGGTAGGCATATGAAGAAGTTGCTCAATACGCTTTATGTGCTATCCGAAGATGCCTATCTGTCACTGGATGGCGAGAACGTTGTCGTAAATAAGGGCAAGGCTGTCGCGGGGCGGTTCCCGTTGCATACGCTGCAATCTATCGAATATTTTGGTTACAAGGGCGCGTCTCCGTGGCTCATGGGCGCTTGTGTGGATCGCGGCATTGATCTCGTATTCTTTTCGCCTCATGGCAGATTTCTCGCGCGTTCGGAAGGATTACCTAATGGCAATGTTTTGCTGCGTCATCAACAGAATATCCTGTGCAATGACGTAGACTTTGCGGTCAAGACATCTCGAAATTTCATTTTGGGCAAGATTACCAATTCTCGATGGGTTCTAGAGCGAGCTATACGAGACCATCGTGCGCAGGTGGACACGGAAGCTCTCAAGAAGAAGATAGCTGAGCTTATCGAGTATCGCGATGAAGCCCGCACCGCCAAAACCATTGATGAACTTCGGGGCATCGAAGGATCCGCAGCAAGAAGCTACTACTCTGTCTTTAACGAGATGATTCTCAATGCTGACGAAACGTTTGAATTTGCTGGGAGAAATAGGAGACCGCCGAAAGATCCCGTTAATGCAATGTTGTCATTTGTCTATACATTGCTTGCCGGTGACTGTGCTTCGGCGCTTTCTGGAGTGGGTCTTGATCCGTATGTTGGATTCATGCACGTGCTACGACCGGGGAGGAAAAGCCTTGCTCTCGATTTGATGGAAGAGGTCAGGCCAGCATTTGCTGATCGCGTAGTACTGACATGCGTTAATAACAAAATTGTGAACAAGAGCTGTTTCCGAGAATTTGAGGACGGCTCTGTTTTGCTCAATGAGGATGGCCGCCGAAAACTGCTTGAAGTTTGGCAGCGGCGAAAACGCGAGAAGCTGACGCATCCGTTTTTGGGTGAAAAGGTTGAATGGGGTCTTGTACCGCATGTCCAAGCGTTGCTGCTCGCAAGGCACATGCGCGGCGATCTTGATGGCTATCCTCCGTTCATTTGGAAGTAGGGACGATACATGCTCGTATTGGTGACCTATGACGTAAACACAGAAGATGCCGACGGACGCCGACGGCTTAGAAAAGTGGCAAAGGCGTGTGTGAATAAGGGACAGCGAGTTCAGTGTTCCGTATTCGAATGTTTGGTGGACGCGGCTGAATACAAGCAACTGAAAAATGAACTCGGCAAGATCATTGATAAAGATGCTGATAGTCTGCGCTTTTATAATTTAGGTAATAACTTTTCTCGAAGAATCGAAACGCTCGGTAAAGACTGCTCGTACAACCCAGAGGGCAACCTGTTCATATAGCGCGAACCGCAAGCAATCATTTTTTTACTCATGCGTTCGCACCGCGATTCGGGCAATTTCGGGAGTAAAACGACGAAAACGAACCCCGATATTCCTCCTATCATGTTGATGGAAGGAATATATTGTGGTTGCTATTTATCGCAGTGCAATAAATAGCTGTCGCCCCTCGCATGAGGGGCGTGGATTGAAACCGAGTGCGGCTACACGATTAAGACATGCGATAGGGTCGCCCCTCGCATGAGGGGCGTGGATTGAAACTACACGTACAACCCGCCGAGGACGCTGTGGTCAGTCGCCCCTCGCATGAGGGGCGTGGATTGAAACTGGGGCAAGGTCAAGGCGCGGATAACCGCGTCGGGTCGCCCCTCGCATGAGGGGCGTGGATTGAAACCTGCACGTCGGGTCTATGAGGTCGGCAAGCAGCTGTCGCCCCTCGCATGAGGGGCGTGGATTGAAACTCCAATGTGGATCGGCACGCCGTCCCTGTCCTTGTCGCCCCTCGCATGAGGGGCGTGGATTGAAACATCGAACCATCCCTCCCATGCAAGCAGATTGATTAGGTCGCCCCTCGCATGAGGGGCGTGGATTGAAACACGACCGATAGCGCAGGAGACCATACGCACTCCGGTCGCCCCTCGCATGAGGGGCGTGGATTGAAACAAGTTACGGTTGACGATTACAGCGCGCCAACTGCCGGTCGCCCCTCGCATGAGGGGCGTGGATTGAAACCCGTGCCGGTCCTCGTAATCCATCACCTTCGGGTGTCGCCCCTCGCATGAGGGGCGTGGATTGAAACGAAGTCGTCCCAGTCGATATCGCCGTCTGCGGTGCGGTCGCCCCTCGCATGAGGGGCGTGGATTGAAACATGTCTCGATAGCGTGTCGGCAAAGCCCGCGTCATCGTCGCCCCTCGCATGAGGGGCGTGGATTGAAACAGGCTGAGGGACGAGGGGCACGACATACGCACCCAGGTCGCCCCTCGCATGAGGGGCGTGGATTGAAACGTCTACTACCGCGACGGCAAAGTTGTCGTGGAGGGTCGCCCCTCGCATGAGGGGCGTGGATTGAAACTTTCGCAAAAGTCGCTCGATTATATGGGTAAGGAAGTCGCCCCTCGCATGAGGGGCGTGGATTGAAACCGCGAATACGGCAAAGGTTGATGCCGAGGACGCAGTCGCCCCTCGCATGAGGGGCGTGGATTGAAACGAAGTCGTCCCAGTCGATATCG
>OGOS01002189.1_pt1 | contig 10983 bp, 8 predicted proteins | sample 1552701 | NCBI WGS metagenome assembly OGOS01 (sample SAMEA2580128, study PRJEB22360) | human gut metagenome | biome: human gut; feature: human-associated habitat; material: faeces | place: Denmark | collected 2008/2010
TTGTTCTTTTTCTCATAATAATCTCCTATTCCAACTGATTGGTCTAGAGCGTGTCGCTCTAACAGTTTCCTGTGTAACCGTATCACAAATTCCAGATAATGTCAAATTTTTATCAAATTTTGTCCTACTCGACATTTTTTAAGGCTTCATCCATAGGAACCTTCTTCACTCTCCGAAATTCCAGCAAAGCAACGATTCCGTATGTAATGATTCCTGCTGCAAACATCTGCACATAGATCATCGGGTCGATCCAGAGCGTGATCCATCCGGAAATACTGGACAGCATCATCTCCCGGAACAGAACTTTCATGATTACTGTTTCCAGCGGCAGACTCAAAAGCAGACAGAACACCACCACCAAAGACGTGGACATAATATATAGCTTGCTGATCTCGCCATTTGTATAGCCCAGGATTTTTACCATTGAAATAGACTGGGCATTTTTTTCGATAATGATCTTGGAAAGAAGATAGATCAGTACCATATAGATCATAATGGCAAATCCGTTTACCATACCCATCATACTTCCCATGGATACATCCAGCTGTCTGGAGATCTTTGTCAGTGCATCAAGGTCAACTACAGATCCTATATACTGGCTCTTGATATCTGTAAGCTCTGTATCTGAGAAATACCCACTGTAATAATCCTCTCCCAGATCAAAAATATCATTCAGTTCACTGCGGGGCATAAACACACACAAGGCAGCCGTATAACCATAAACTCCTGCTATTTTAAACGAATATTTCTCTTTTTCGTATTTTTCTTTCAGAGTGATGGTATCCCCCACATGAAGCAGGAATTTATCCGCATATGCGCTCGAAATATAAACTGCTGCGCTTTCTTTTTCTGCATTTGCCGTATTCTTGTTATCTGCTTTTTCTTTATTTCCCGCTTCATCTTTTTTATCTTTTGTATTATTAAAATCTATCGTTACATACCTGCTGTCCGGTTCGATCCCGTAAAGCAGTACTTCCTCACTCTTATATTTTCCTGGCAGTGTATTCAGGGAATAAGCAGAAAATTCCTCTGCATCTTCATTGTCTGTTCTGGAATCCATATAAAACTCCAGCAGAGAGATCAGACCGTCAAATTTATTTCCACTTACTGCGCTGACCGGAACCTGAAGCATATACTGGTATTTTGCCAGCATGTTGTTCTGGATTTCCACCTGGTAATGGGACAGTGCCGAAGGAAGCAGCAATCCAAACATCAGCAGCAGATTTGCAAACAGGATCCCGATAAACAGAACCATATAATTACTCATATTCTGAAAAATCACCCGAATCCGGAATCTGGAAAAGATTTTCATCTTCGGACTCAGATAAATTGCCCTCTTCTGCTTTCTTCCCGACAGATCCCTGCGCAGGAATTTTAACGGTGACAGCTTCAGCTTATGTCTGAGCACTCCGTAATTTACCACCAGCATAATAACTACCGGAACCAGAGTTGTAATCCCAAATGCCTCCCCATTCCATACGGTCACATAAGTCGGAAGACTATAGCTTCCATAATACATATCTGCACATACATCCTTTAATACAGTGTATCCAAGGATATTTCCGATCAGTGCACCCACAAAAGTAACCAGCACCGGAAGTGTCATATAGTGAAGAATCAGTTCCTGTCTGGTATATCCGGACGCACGTAAGGTACCGATAACACCGGCTTCTTTCCGTATCGTATTGCTGATGGTAATTCCGAATACAAAGGCCATGATCACCATAATAATATAAAGAAGCATGATCATCATGGCCTTGTCTCCACCCATATCATCCCCTGTAAAAGTAATGGCCTGATTCAGATACCGGGGTACAAAAGCCTCCAGTGTGACAATCTTTCCCATATCCTCCATCAGATCCTCGGAAACTTCTTTCTCTTCCTTTTCTGTCTTCGGTTTTTCGTCATAGATCCAGGAATAATTGTACTGCAGTTTTTCCTGATCCAAAGAATCAAACTCCTCCTCAGTCACAACAGAAACCCCAAATTTCACAGCATCAAACATGGAATCGTTGTTATTCTGAAACAGGCAACTGTAGTCGGAAAGTGCCACCAGGCCGGTAATTTTCCAGGTTCTTTTTCCGCTCCGGAGCGTATCTCCCACAGACAGATTGTTGTTGTCTGCATACATTCTGTCAATGGCAATCTCTCCTGTCCCGGCAGGCAGCTCTCCCTTCATCAGGCAGACCTTGTCCACCTGCTGCCTGTTTTTAAAAAAACGCATGGTGCTTCCATTATCCAGAGGTTCCTCCACATAATAATTATCATACAACTTCACACCCAGCGCCTCTATTTCTTCTCTCTGGGTTTTGTGGACTTGCTCTGCTGTGCGAAAGTTTCCGTCTTCTATGTTGTACTTCTCAAAACCTTCATTGTAAGCAATAAGCATACTGTTATCTGCAACCAGAAAGCCTGACACAAATCCAATGGATGCAACCATCAGGATAAATACAACCAGATATTTTCCCAGTTCTCCCTTCAGTTCTCTGGGCAGACGTTTGCGTAAAGGATTTTTCATCATATGCCTCCTTACCAGTCAAGCTCTGCTGCCGGGATCTTATGCTCATTGAGGTAATTTTTGCGGATCATCCCATCGCGAAGCTTCACCACACGGTCAGCCATATCTTTGATGGCATCGTTATGCGTTACCATGACGATGGTGTTGCCGTATTTCTGGTTTACCGTCTCGATCAGCTTCAGGATTTCCTTGGAGGTATTATAATCCAGGGCTCCTGTAGGCTCATCGCAAAGAAGAATATCCGGATTCTTTACAATGGCTCTGCCAATGGCAGTCCTTTGCTGCTGACCGCCGGAAAGCTGATTGGGAAGCTTTCTCTGGTGCTCATAGATTCCCAGCGTATGGAGCAGTTCATCTACATCCAGAGGCTTATCACTGAGATAGGCTCCCACCTCTATATTCTCCCGCACTGTAAGATTGGGGATTAGATTATACATCTGAAAAATATATCCCAGATGCTTACGCCTGTACAAAGACAGATTCTTCTCCGACATATCTGCCAGACGCTCCCCGTCTATGACCAGATTTCCCTCGTCTGCACTGTCAATCCCACCGATAATATTCAGAAGCGTAGACTTACCGGAACCAGACGGACCCAGAAGCACACAAAACTCTCCTCTCTCAATGTCAAGATCCAGCCCTTTAAGCACATCCACCCGGCTGTCCCCTGCACCAAAAGACTTCTGAATTCCCTGTATCTGCAGAAACATTTTTTCATTCCTCCCTCATATCCACTTCCTGTGGAGCAAATTTCTTTAATTCTTTAATATAATAACACTGCTGTTTTACAATATTGTTATACTTCGCTAACTTTAGGTTAGTATAAACTTACTCCATTGTCAACTGATTTTCGTAGTTTTGTAAAATTTTATGGATATGTTCGTTACTGTTCACTCCGTTCACAGTAACGTAGCCAAAATTCATTCCAGATTGCCTGTGGCAATGGAATTTTGGCTCGTATGTCTCGGAATAAGCTCTTTTACCAAAGATAAATTTTGAACATCAAAATATATTGACTTTTCTTTTTTACCTTGTTATATTTTTTTCTGAAGTAACTGCTGTCCGGCAGTCTGCAAAGCAGCAGGCTGCCCCCAGGAAAGGAATTATCCATGAACACTCTCAGAAAAATATATTGCAGGGCTTTTCAGAAAGCTTTTCACATTGCAATTCCCTTTTTACCTTACAGAAAACCTAAAATCGCAGGAAGCGTCAAGGAACTCCCTGAAATCATCATGCGCCACAAATGTACTCATGTACTGATCATTACAGATGGCGGTATCATGAAGCTTGGACTTACCAGAAGACTGGAAAAAGCTTTAAAGGAGGCAGGCATCCCCTATACCATTTATGATAAAACAGTTGCCAACCCTACTACTGTCAATGTCCGCGAGGCGTTGGAGCTTTACCATAAAGAAGGCTGTGATGCCATCATCGGTTTCGGCGGCGGTTCCAGCATGGACTGTGCAAAGGCAGTCGGTGCCTGTGCGGTCAAACCCAATCAGTCTCTGGCTCAGATGAAGGGAATCCTGAAGGTACATAAGAAGCTTCCCCTTCTCATGGCAGTTCCAACCACTGCCGGAACAGGAAGTGAGACCACTCTCGCCGCTGTGATCACAGATGCAGACACCAGATATAAATACGCAATCAACGATTTCCCGCTGATTCCCCGCTATGCAGTGCTGGATCCCAAGGTTACCTTAAGCCTGCCCCCATTTATCACCGCAACTACAGGTATGGATGCCCTGACTCATGCAGTGGAGGCATACATTGGCAATTCCACCACCATTGATACACGCAGGGATGCATTAAAAGCGGTAAAACTGATTTTTGAAAATATAGACATTGCCTATGAGCATGGCGATAATATTCAGGCAAGACGAAATATGCTCCACGCCTCCTTCTATGCAGGCTGTGCTTTTACCAAATCCTATGTAGGATATGTTCATGCAGTCGCTCACTCTCTGGGTGGACAGTACAACGTTCCCCATGGACTTGCCAATGCCATTCTGCTGCCGCTGGTACTTCGGGAATATGGCTCCTGCATTGACAAAAAGCTCCACAGACTTGCCATTGCAGCAGGACTTGCAGACAAAAATACGCCGGACCATGAAGCAGCAGAGCTTTTTATCCGGGCAATTGAAGAGATGAAAGAGCGATTTGGAATCGTAAATATTGTAAAAGAAATTCAGGAAACAGATATCCCCAAGCTTGCCCATTATGCAGATAAAGAGGCCAATCCTCTGTATCCTGTGCCGAAGCTTATGGATGCCTCCGAACTGGAGAAATTTTATTACATGCTGATGTCTCTGACTTCCAAGGAAAATACCTCAGAAGCTGAGAAGTAACTGTTAATATTCTTCTATCCTGCAAAGCGTTTTTTATAAAAATATCAAAATACAGGAACCTGCAGACTCTCAATAGTTACCTGATATCTATATTATATAAGGAAATAATGTATTATGACAGAAACAGAAATTAAAGAAATCGTTCAGAAACAACGCAGCTATTTTTACACAGGTGCCACTTTACCGGTAGAAAAAAGGCTGGATGCCTTAAAAAAATTAAAGACCTGTATTCAGAAATATGAACCACTGATCAATGAAGCACTGAAACGTGACCTTGGAAAAAGTAACTTTGAATCCTATATGTGTGAAGTGGGACTTGTGCTCTCAGAACTCAGCTACATGATCCGCCATACACCTTCCTATGCAAAAGAAAAAACAGTACTGACTCCCCTTGCCCAGTTCGCTTCCAGAAGCTATAAGAAGCCATCTCCTTATGGTGTTGTCCTGGTTATGAGCCCATGGAATTATCCTTTCCTGCTCACCATTGATCCGCTGATCGATGCGATTGCAGCCGGAAATACAGTTGTACTGAAACCAAGTGCCTACTCTCCTCACACCAGCCGGGTGATTGAAACCATTATCACCGAATGTTTTGATCCCCAGTATGTGGCTGTGGTAAACGGCGGACGTGCGGAAAATAACACTCTTCTCAATGAACATTTTGACTATATTTTCTTTACAGGAAGCCAGCATGTTGGCAGGGAAGTAATGGCAAAAGCATCTGTACATCTGACTCCGGTTACCCTGGAGCTGGGCGGTAAAAGCCCCTGCATTGTAGAGAAAAGTGCCAACCTGAAACTTGCAGCCAGAAGAATTGTATTTGGAAAATATCTCAACTGTGGTCAGACCTGTGTGGCACCTGATTATATTTACTGCGACAGAGAAATCAAGGATGAACTGATCCGACAGATCCAGAAACAGATCAGGAAACAGTTTGGTTCCACACCTCTGAATAATAAGAATTATGGGAAAATTATTAATGAAAAGCACTTTACTCGTATCTGCAATCTGATCGATCCCAGCAAGGTAGTCTGCGGCGGTGACAACAATCCGGGAGCTCTTCAGATTGCTCCTACTGTTATGGATAATGTAACCTTCGGGGATGCAGTAATGCAGGAGGAAATCTTCGGTCCTGTGCTTCCTGTGCTGGCCTATGATTCCCTGGATGAGGCCATCGAAAAGGTCAACTCCATGGCACATCCTCTGGCACTATATATCTTCACCTCCGACAAAGAAGCTGCGGAAAAAGTTACTTCCCACTGTGGATTCGGAGGCGGATGTGTCAATGACACCATCATCCACCTGGCAACCAGTGAGATGGGATTTGGCGGCTTTGGTGAAAGCGGAATGGGTTCCTACCATGGCAAAGACGGTTTTCATACTTTCTCCCACTATAAGAGTATTGTAGACAAAAAAACATGGCTGGATCTGCCAATGAGATACCAGCCATATAGAAAAATTTATGAAAAATTATTGAGGAAGTTCCTGAAATAAGGAACTTTCTCAGGATTGATTCCCCTTATCAGCTCTGCTGACCAGTTGATTACGAATTTCCTGCATCCGGTTATCCAACTGAGCACTCTGGGCGGCACACGCCAGAAGCTCCTCCTGCAATTGCTGTGCCTGATCTGCCGGGATATCTTTTTTATAGCGAAGCTTATGTTCCAGACTTGCCCAGAAATCCATGGCAATAGTTCGAAACTGGACTTCCACATTTACCATTTTTTTGTTTTTCTGCAGAAAGATAGGCACCTGCACGATCAGATGCAGGCTTCTGTAACCACTGGGTTTTGGATTTTTTATATAATCTTTTTTCTCGATCAGTACAATATCATCCTGACGCAGAAAGCTGTCTGCCAGCTCATAGATATCCTCCGGAAAAGAACAGATTACCCGGACACCTGCGATATCCTTGATATTTTCTTCTATAGCAGTTAAAGACATGGGAATATTTTTTCTGCGTATTTTCCGCACAATGCTGTCATAAGATTTAATTCTGGTTTTAATACCCTCGATAGGATTTTTATCATATTCCAGGGAATACTCCTGATTCAGCACTCTGAATTTTGTCTCAATCTCCATGACAGCACACTGATAGTAAGACATCAGCAGATCAAAGGGCCTTTTATTTTTCTGGATCATTTCCAGAAATTCTTCAGACAGTAGACTCCTGCGGATCAGCTCGTCCTTTCTGGCTTCTATACGGTTTTTTCGTTCCGACATAATTTCTTCAAAATATTTCAAATGCTTATCCTCCTCTTACGGTTTTGTATAATTACTATAGCAATCCTCGTAAATAGTGCATTTAATAGGCTCGCTATAAACTGTCCACTTTTTTCAGCAGCAATAAATCAAAGACTATTATAACACAATTCCCGCAAAGAGTAACCATTCTCGTTACTGTTTATTCCATTCTCGGTAACGTCTCAGTAACGCAACCAGTAAACCAGCACTTAAATGAAAAACTAAATTCCAGCTGTGGATTATCTCAGTAACTATGCGGGATTAAATTCTGTAATGCACCTTAACAATTCTATTTTTTTGTCTTATAATAAACCTGTAAGCACTCATGATTTATGTTTTTATGCATACTAACCGGGCATCTGAAAATAGTGTGCGAGACTAAATTCCACATGCCTTATGTGCAAGACTAAATTCTGGTGCAGTGAAATCTGCCTGTGCTTTACTATTTTATTTTATAAGTTTTGGACTAAGCATAACATCATCAGGTGCGATTGCCTTTAATCCTAATGCTTTGTGCAGTTTGTTGTCCAAGAGTAAAAGAGAGAGTTCATATGGGCTATGTCCATTAAGACTGTCTCTTTTTTCGTTGTTTATGTGATTCATCATAAGTCTGACTTTCTCGTCATTTAAATCAGCGAATGAACTCCCTTTCGGACGGATGTAGCGGATATACTCGTGGTTCTTTTCGCAGGCACCTTTTTGCCAAAAGCTGTATGGATCACAGTAAAAGACCGTCGTGCTTTTACTTCCGTCACAGAATTCCTCCATCTCTTCACGAGCTGAGAATTCTGAACCTCCATCCGTGAGGATCACCGGAAAAAGCTTTTTGAATGCATCCTGTCCTAACACTGTTTCAAGCCATACAAAGACCTCTAACACGCATTCCTGGTCTTGATATTCCAACAGGAACATAAGCATAAGATTGCAGTTGCGGAATGTAAAGGTCAAGAGGGCGCAGCTTTCGCCTTTCATTCCTTCCACGCAGTCCATTTCCACAACATTTATATCTGGATGATCTTTCATATAATTCTGGAAATTTTCGTAGTTATGACCTTGACGATAAGAACGATCTTTTGCACTGGTCTGTGTAGGTTTCTTGCGTTTCTTATAACGTACAGAACGTCTTAAGTCACCATTGCGGACATCGAATACACAATCATTGATGTAGGAGTAAAGTGTTCTTCTGGAGCAACCCAATTCTTCTGCATGAGTAGCATAAATATGACCGATGGACTGATGCTTCTCCTTGATCAATGGAACCAATAAATCATTCATGGATTGAATGCTTTCCGGAGTCTGGTTAATGCCGACTCTGCAATCGACTAGCACGCTACGGTACTCATCATGGGCATATTTGGATGAATAAAACTTTCTGGGCATAAGACAATGGGTCTTTTTACCACAGCCATTACATACGTAGGGAGGTTTATTCAGTTTCTCACATTCAGCTGTCTCATATGCGGGACATATATCAGTGCAGCGAAAGGATGGTTTTCTGCAAAGCTTACAATGAATGCCACACATCTTATCACACAAGCATGTCACCTTACAGTTCTTGCGATGAATACATGGCGGGTGAGTGTAACCTGAATCCGGACGTTCTTTTGTATGTGCGTGGAGACGTACTTCCTTTGATATGGTAGATGGATTTTTACCAATAATTCGTCCAATTTCAGTGAAGCTTTTATTCTCAGTAAGACCTTTCTCGATATCAACACGCTGTTCAAATGTTAAATGTTTCTGATTGCCTTTATTTTTCATAATTATCTCCAATCTGCACAGGCAGGCAATCAGCTGCAAGTACATTATACGGAGTAATGATTATCAAAGACAATATGGCAAATATGTGTGCAAAAGTAACTTCGACCTATATGGAATTTACTCTTGCATTTGGTCCAAAACCGGAATTTAGTTTTTCATTTAAGTCCAGTAAACCAGCCAGTAAACAATAACCCATTCTTCTTTTCTTCGCAAAACACTTGTTCTTTATCATCAAACATGGTATTCTTATTTTGCTGCAAACTGTTATCGTAATTCAGGAAAATACCGTAACACCAGCCATTTCATTACTTACAGTATTTTCCTGAATTTCTATAAATGGTATGTTGCAGATATAATATATTGCAAATATGCACTACATCTATAGCAATCCTCTTAAATGTATCATTTACGAGGACTGCTATACAATTTTATATAATACAGGAGACTCAACACATGGATGGATATGAATTTGAATATCAATGTGCAAAGATACTAAAGCGAAAGCATTTTTCTAAAATAAAAGTAACCCAAAGCTCCGGAGACCAGGGAATCGATATCATTGCTTTCAAACATCGAAAAAAATACGGGATACAATGTAAATATTACACCCATCCCGTTGGAAATAAAGCTGTTCAGGAAGCCTATGCAGGTGCAAACTTCTACGACTGCGATAAAGCTGTTGTAATGACAAACATAACCTTTACAAAGTCAGCAACCCAGCTTGCACAGAAACTGGATGTTGAACTATGGCCCAACTGCCCTGTTACACCTTTTTACAGTTTACCGTTTAAGATCATGAGTTCATTAAATGCAGTGCTTTTTCTTTACGCAGTGCTCGCATTTCTCTCCCTGAAACCTGAATTTGATTTTATTCATCTTCCCTTTGTTCCTGATACCCTGACGCTGATCATCATTCTTACAGCTTCTATTTCCGGTATCTTCGGCTGGAGTTTTTTTCTGTGTAATCTCATCGCTGCAGGCACATACCTTTATCTTGCATTTCATACACTCATTCTGCCGACATATGCAGAAACAGGCAGCTGCACAAATATACACATGCTTTCCCTGATTCCGGCAGGTGTATATCTGCTTCATGCAGGATGGATAAAAATTAGGAAATAACAGTCTTATGAATAACTATTATGATGCTCAGCTTTCTGATTTGCCAAAAAGCAGCCCTGCTCATGAGAACAGAGAACTCCTACTGCCTGTAAATAGGCATAGATGACCGTTGTCCCCACGAACTTCATACCACGTTTTTTCAAATCTTTTGATATACAATCAGACTTTTCAGAAATCCTTCGTCCGGATGCTCCGGTATTTCAAAGAATACATCTATTTTTCCAGGTTCTGCGGAACGGTCTTCAAAGGCAGGGAAAATAAAGCCGCATTTTGGAGTTCCGGCATTGTAATCTTTATCTACCGGAGCCACCACACAGATCAGGAAACTGTATATTTCTTCTGACTCCCACTGTTCGCTGTGGTCTGAGCCTTTCTTGGGAATATCATATATTCCATGATAAATATAAATTCCAAACTCCTGTCCCTGCAGACGGTTTGTTCTATTTGATGAATCTCTTGTACTGCAGATTCCCTCCGCAAGCTGTTCACAGAGAGTCTGAACCAGAAGATCATCTTTTAATCCGTATTGTGATAATGCCATCAGTAGTTTATGGATGCTGTCATATGCCATATCCCCTTCAGGGAATTTATAACATTTTAACTGTTCATTTGTTTTGGAAAAAGGAATGGTTTTCGCAAGATCCAGATTTACCTGCTGATCATGTTTGCTCATATTTTTGAAGCTTACATTGAAGGTATTATCTATGTATCCCTCATCATCTATATATGCTCCTGCTGCACGCACAAAGCAGTTTCTGGATAATGTCATCCTGCGGGTTAATTCCAGCATATCATTTCGGTTGATCTTTGTATCTTTTTTATTCATCAAAATGGTTCCATCCTCTCCAAAAAGCTTTTCTTTTATGGTCAGTATATCATACGTGACATGCTCTCGCCACTTAAATCTTACAGATTTTGAAGTGGGAGCTTCCTGCTCAATTGCCCTTCAGGGCAAAGCTAAAACAGGCTATCCCCGCGTGTCCCGCGGTTCTT
>OGOS01002191.1_pt1 | contig 10976 bp, 11 predicted proteins | sample 1552701 | NCBI WGS metagenome assembly OGOS01 (sample SAMEA2580128, study PRJEB22360) | human gut metagenome | biome: human gut; feature: human-associated habitat; material: faeces | place: Denmark | collected 2008/2010
GGACAAACTTACAGCTGAATCCTGTTTCCATTTACACAAAATTTTGTACAGTGTCGAGTTCATAGAAGAAGTTATCATAAGGTGTTTTCTCCGGAATACTTGATATTATCTCAGAAAGAAGATTTTCTTCTTTTATGGGCTGCCGTTTCAAATTATATTTATCAAGTATGTCATTAAAACATAATAACGCTGTTTTTGATTCTTCCCATACCTGTTTTGATTCATAGTAAAAACCACCATAGAAACATGGAAACTTTATTGGAATATTTTTCCCGTAAGGAAGATATGGATTCCATGCTACACCATTATGAACCCTAATCCAGTTGCTTTTCTTGTACTGGAATGTGTCGTCAAGTCCGGATTGGGTACCTATATAATAATCTCCGATGATTCTTTCTCCGTTTTCTTCTTTGAATCTTATTAATCCAAATTTTTCGCATTCTCCGATAATGGAACTTATGTCAAAAGGATTCATTGTTCCCATTGGTGTACATATAACTCCATCATTCCAGTAAGATTCATTTTCATATTGTTTCGGAAAATATTTCTTTGCAATATGTACGGGAGTTATCAGTTGGTAAAATTCTACTTTTATTGCCATAAGGTATGTATGAAACTGAAAAATCCTCCTGCCACAATTATGCGATAGGAGGATTTATATATAAGATATTTGTTCAATCAGTATTTAATAGAAAATAATGTTTCAATGTATGGTAATGAATTGCTTGAAACATTGATTTGCTTTGAGTCAAAATTATACCCAAAGACATAATCTTCAGACATTCCATTACTACTAGGCCAATAGATTGAATTATTTTTTTCATTATATATAGAGAATACAATATACTCGTTAACTTCATCCAAAACAGAAATGGTTTCCAATGTTTCTGGATTAATAAGTTTCAGTATGGTTTTTTCGTTACTTTTATCAGCCATAACCAAAATAATGCCTTGCTTGGTGGCAAGCACCTCATAGAAATATGCGTCTTGCTCATCACGAAGAACTTTTACATCTCCAGTTCGCATATTCAAAGATAAAACACAGCTGTAAGACTCATCATCGTCTTTAAACCCTATGTTACCTGGTAGCAGCACACATCTGCTTTCCTTGTCATACGTGAAAATCAGATTATCATCTTCGCAATAAAATTGGGTAACATATTTTCCGTCAATCTTGTCATAAGGAAATGCTTTTTTTAGAAGGGTTGTTTTGCCGCCTTTTCCAAAAGAAACGATTTCAAACCCTTTGTTTATGGATGCTTCCACGCCACACAAAGTATTCTCTATTATTCCGATAGCCATTCCTGGTGCTGTATTGGTAAACTTGTTGAGCCAATCCATACAAACCATATTTTCAATCTGTTCCTTGATGTTGTAACCATATAAACCGACTTGTTTTGTTTCTGGTAGATATTTGAAATAGTAGGTATTACCATTACCGTCATTTTCAGGCAATGCAAACTTGATTATTTCTCCATGTGGTAATTCATTTTTATTTTCAAATACCCCATTCTGACTGTCATATAAGTATAAAATCGGAAGATTTATATTATCGCTTTTTGTTGTGTAACTGGAATTTCCTTCAGATGGTAATTCATCTACACTATCCGGATTTTTTGCATAACCTATTGCATAAACATATTCTGGCAGATTTTCTATATTTCTTTCTTCCAGATATACCTGTCCAAGTTCTTGTGTCTTCCCATTCTGTTCCAAAACGACATTACAATTTCCTGATATTTTGGGGGCTATGAATGAAATACTTTCGTTTGAATACGAAATAATGTCAGCCTGCACTCCGCTTGTTTTTGTTGCTATCGAACCTTGTAACCAAATTTTACTATTCTCATTGAAACCTATACCACGAACTACTATCATCTGACCACTAATTATAGGTGAGGAAGCGTCAGATGAAGGTATTTCCACACTTTCTATATCTCCTCCTTCTGGTGCATTGTCATCACAACATACTATCAAAAGAAGAAACACCATGCTCAAAAGAGCTATGGTGCTTTTGGAAGTTACTTCTTTCATCATTTTTTGTTCAGAGTGATTTTTTTACCTTCAATGGTGAATGTCATTGTTTTGTGAGTAATTTCTCCGGCAATGCCCATGCCTTCATAACTTGAAGTAAATTTTCCGTTTTCAGCATTATACTCATATTTCAACATAGCATTGTCTACATACTTTTCTCCTTCTTCGCTTGTAATGTTTAGAGTCAAGTCTGTTTTATTTGTCAACTTGATTTCATAAACATCTTTATCTGCATTAGTTCCACCCCAAACAGTTCCGACCAATTCTTCTGCTGTTGGATAAGGAGACGGATTGTCTTTTTCATCGTCATTACTGCATGCAACGAAGTTCAAACACAAAACAACCATTAATAAAGAGGTTGCAATCATTCTAAAAGTTCTCATTTTGATATTGTTTTTATTCTTCTCAGCCCACAAAAGAAGAAGTTTATAAATAAAGAAAGCGTGAGGGCTGCTAACTTATCTTAAGAGATGGGCGTCTGGAAATGCCTTGAACTAAAACAAGCAACAGTCTCCCCACGCCATATACGGATATGACGCGAGAGATGCTAACTTATTCCCGTTCAATATTAGTTTTCCAGACTTTATCTCTGAGAATCAGTTAAACACTTTCGTGTACCTTAAATTTCTAACATGTCTGTCATGTTTTGCATGACGATACAAAATTATGAAAAATAAGGTACATTACAAATGTTTCATCTCATAAAGAGACTGTTGCAGTTACAAATTTAGTCAATCTTCCTCATTAATAAATTCATCCACAAAAGATTCACATTCTTGATGCTCTTTAAGCAATCTTTCTGTAAGTTCTTCGTTTGATTTGAAACGTTCATCAATTTCTTCAAGTGTCTTGTCGAACTTTGCAAGTATTGCATCATATTCAGGATTGCAGCCTCTTCCGCAATCTTCATCAGGTTTTATAGTGCCAAGAATTTCTTCTGCAACAAATGTAAATTTTTCATCTTCTATATTCTCATCAATAGGATTTTCCTGTACAGGTTCTTCTTGAACAGATAAATCTACTTTTTGAAGATTGATTTCTTTCTTACTTGATTTCCTTTTGGATTTAGTGGCTTTGCTTTTCACTTCTTGTTCATTCTGATTCTTTTTCTTCTGTGTCATAAGTCTTTTATATTTGATGTTTATAATTTCATTAGTCATTGAATCATCAGACATTACATATATCCTCTTTTTTTCCAAAATATAAACGATTTCCAAATTTTAACATGACTTTAACCGTTCAAGATATGTTTCAATCCCTCGTACCAGTAATTTAACAATGAAAAGGCCCGATTCCTCTGCAATCAGGAGTATCGGGCTGAACATCAAAATATGGCTACTATAGAGCTTATATGTGGCTTTAAAAGCTCAATAGGCTTGCATTTTTGGCTCTGTATTCAGATTCCAAATCTGCAAGGTATATCTCTGTTGTTGTAACACTGCTATGTCCCAACATGGGTGATATTATTGAAATAGGAACACCTTCATTTCTTAATACAGTTGCATAGGTATGTCTTGCAACGTAAGTTGTTATCTTTCCCAAATTTAGTTTCTCACCTATCATTTTCATTCTTTTATTTATCAGTTTTGTGAGATTCTTCTTTTTCTTCTCATGTTCCCAGGCACTGTCACTTGGTTTTAAAAACGGGAAAATATAAACACTATTTTTAGGGTCATTCCCCCATTTATTGATTATTGAATACATTTCAGGTGTTATCGCTGCATAGATTCGTTTTACATCACGTGTTCTGTCTTTTGTCTTCTTTCTGATGAATGATATTTCACCATTTTGAATATCTGAGAATTTAAGACTTATCAAGTCAGCGACATTCAGACCGTTACAGAAGTAAATAAACAGCCATAAATCACGATAAAATTCAGTAGTCATGCTTCCATCACTATACTCAGCAATGGCTTTAAGCTGTTTCTTGTTGAGTGCTTTCTTTTTTCCTGAACCCTCTTTAATCTGGTATTTCCCCCTGCCGAAAGGATAATCGGATTCTCTGATAACTCCTGTCTGTTTAGCTATATTCATAATGGTACGAATATTTCTCATATTCATCGCAACAGTTGTTTGACTTGCTGTTTTCAATATGAATTTCTCAAGACCGTTTAACCATTCAACTGTAACTTCATTTATAAGAACATCGTGTTTTATGTAACGCTTGAGTAGCGAAAGAGTTCCTTTATAAAACGTAGAAGAACCAAATTTTTCTTCATTATCAAGTTCTTTAATTTTTGCAGAAATCATTTCATTCAAGGTTCCTCCAATATTTTTCCCGAGCATGTTATTTAGATTGCTGAAAGAAAAAGTTCCACGTTCTACAAGAATATCAACATTCTTTAAAATTCTGCTTAACTCTTTACCGATTATATCTTGTATTTCAATATTTTTCTTCGACTTACTCTCAAGAACCTCCTCAAGTTCATCTTTAGTACTCATACAGATTCCTGTTGAATAATACTTTGGTTTTCCTTGAAAATAGACTTTTATTTTTATAGGATAAGTTCCTTCTTTATTTATAGTTCGTGTATCAAGCAATACAGATACAACAACTCCGTTTTTTACTACTTTAATCATGCTTCAATAGTTTAATTGTAAGCGGGATTGCTTACCTGCTATATATCCTCTATTTTAAGAAAATATAAGTTGAATTTGGTGTTGAAAGATTTTAAAAGCTATTTTCAAACTGCTTTAACGCATCGTTTTAGAACTCTCATTAAATTAAGAATATTATTTCTACTGAAATTCGGTAGAATATTTTGTATTTCAAAATATAATATATATATTTGTACAAACTCAATTGATTATGAGAATCATAGCAAGAAGTAAAATCGTTGAATACTATACAGAACACCCTGATGCGGAAACTGCACTTGAAGATTGGTTTCAGAAAGTGAGAAAAGCAGAGTGGACATGCTTTTCTGATATAAAGAAGATGTTTAACAGCGTTGACAGTGTAGGTAACCAGCATTATGTGTTCAATATAAGAGGAAACAACCATCGTTTGATAGTGGTTGTTAAGTTTACAATAAAAACGGTACTGATTAGATTTATAGGTACTCACGCGGAATATGATTTGATAGATGCAAAAAATATATAGTATGGCAAAGATTCAGAATGAAACAGCTTATAGGGCAGCAATGGAAAGAATTGAAGAACTTCTGCCTTTGACCGACGACAATACACCACTCACTGACAAGAACTTGATAGAGCTTGATTTATTGTCTGAACTTGTATCGGAGTATGAAGATGAACACTACCCGATAAAGTCTCCTTCATTGATAGATGTGATAAAGTTGCGTATGTATGAAATGGGACTTAATCAGGCAAAACTTTCAGAACTTCTTGGGGTTAGCCCATCACGTGTCAGCGACTATTTGACCGGTCGTTGCGAGCCTACTTTGAAGGTTGCCCGTGATATTAGTAAAAAGCTCAACATTGACGCAAACATTGTGCTTGGGGTATAGAATACTATATTCAGCATTTATCAAATTCTTAATAATTATCAAATTTGATAATTTATCTTCATGTAATTATTATCATAAAGAATAATTTTATATCTTTGCAAAAAGATAAAGAATTCTATGAATATCTATACAGAAGATGAAGCATTAATTGAGTTACTGGAGGAGGGTTGCACCAATGACAAACGATATAAAAGACTTCCTAAAGATGTGGTAAAAGGTTATATAAAGGCATATAACCATTTAAAAGCTGCAAAAAGAATAGAGGACTTATTCAGAATAGGAAGTCTACACTATGAACGATTAAAAGGTAATTTAAAAGATTTTGAATCGGTCAGATGTACCGGACGATGGAGATTAATATTTAAGAGTTCTAACATAAACGGTTCACTGATAATTACAGAAATTGAATTAATAGAAATATCCAATCATTATGGCGACTAAAATTAAATTAAACGATTGTATTCCTTATACAGCCATTCATCCGGGAGAAATCATTAAAGATGAATTAGATGCAAGAGAAATGAGGCAAAAAGAATTAGCTTCACTTATGGGTGTGCCTACTTCCGTACTAAATGACATTATAAAAGGACGCCGTGACGTTACTCCTGAAGTTGCTGTTTTATTACAAGAAATTTTAGATATAGAAGCTTCATATTGGTTATCATTACAGAATCAATATGATATAGACAAAGCCAATATCAATACAAAAATAGTAGAGCGAAAGAAAAATATTGAGATTTGGAAAGTCATTTCTCAATATTGCTCTATTAAATGTTTTGAAAAATTAAATCTTATAGGAAGTAATATCTCAGAAAACATAAAAACAATATATTCAATTTTTGGTATAACATCTGTTGAAGAACTAATCACGTTATATTCACAAGAAAAAGAAGTTTCATATTTTAAGAAATCTGAACGATTGAAAAGTGACCCAGTAAATATTTTCTCATGGAAACGATATGCTTTTTATGAAAGTTCAAAAATACAATGTGATGAAGATTTTGACAAAGGAAGCCTTGAGACTCTTGTTAATGAATTGAAACATCTATTTGTTATAAATAAAAATACAATAGATAACACAAAAAAGATTCTCTTGCGATATGGAATTAAGTTTATTATAATTTCTAAATTCGACAAGACTCCTGTTGATGGATTTTCTTTTTGGCAAGGAAAAAATCCAACAATAGTACTAACATTGCGACTAAATAAAATCGATAATTATGCTTTTGCTTTATTACATGAGATATACCATGTTTATATGCATCTTTACAATAATAAGGAACTGAAATATATTGCTATAGAAGGAGCTGAAATAAATAATTGTGAGGAAGAAGCAAATGAATTTGCAAAATGTTCTTTAATTAGTAAAGACTTATGGAATACATTTTTAAAACAACATTCTATGATTTCTCCACATGCGATGCAAATGAAAATAAAACAATTTGCACATCAACATAATATTAATGAAGCTATTGTTTTAGGGTTTTATCAACATGATATTAATTTATATTCTATTAAAAGTTCAATATCAAGAGAAATAAAATAATCTGTTCAAACAATATATTTATATAAATATGACCTCACTTATATATACTTCCTATTGGACTATGTAAGTAAGGTCTTTTTTTATATAAATAGAGAACTCTATAAATTATAACAAGCAGCATACATCAATTTTAAGCTGCACAAGAATTGCACAAATAGAGGGGAAAATAGAAGAAATAATATGATTATGGATGAAAATAAATATTATATTCGCTTTTGAAAATACGTGTAATGTGCTATGTGATAGCATTATAAGAAGCTGGAAGATAATGCGTTATACGCGTTTCATAATCATGAGGTCCCCGGTTCAATCCCGGGTCCCGCTACTAAAAAAGGCTTTCAGAATTTCTGAAAGCCTTTTTTAGTTTTACCTTTATTTCTGCCGTTCTTTCCACAAGCGTGTCATGTCTTCCAGGGTTTTACCTTTTGTTTCCGGTACTAATTTCCATACAAAGATGGCTGCGATGATGCAGATAGCTCCATAAAGTCCATACACAAACATGTGGCCGAACTTATCGCCCATATCACCGGCACTCATGTTGTACATGGGCAGGAAGGTAGATGAGACGATGAAATTGAATATCCACTGGAAAGCGACAGCGATGGCTACGGCTGCGCCACGGATGGTGTTAGGGAATATCTCTGCGATGAGCACCCAGCAGATAGGCCCCCAGCTGAACATGAATGATGCACTGTAGACCATGATGCTGATGACGGGTACCATAGGGCTGATGCCAGTCGCGGCATTGCTGAGGGCTACTCCGAGTGCACCGATGGCCATACCAATGGAACCGTAAATGAGCAGGGGCTTGCGTCCCCACTTTTCTACAGTAAAGACAGCTAACAAAGTGAACAGGATGTTGACAATTCCCATGAATACCGTTTGTACCATCGGATTGCCCATGCCCATGCTTTCGAAAATACGCGGTGCAAAATAAAGTACGGCGTTAATACCTACTGCCTGCTGGAATACACTCAGCATGATACCGATAAAAATAACCATCCAGCCGTAAGTGAACAGTTTTTCTGTCTTTTCATGGGCAGTAGCCTTGATTTCCTGTAGAATCTCTTTTCCTTGTGACAGACCGTTGATACGGCTTAATACAAACAGGGCTTTTTCGTCACGACCGGTCATAGCTAGGTAGCGGGGAGTTTCCGGAACAAACAAAACTAAAAGGGTAAACAATCCGGCAGGAACGGCCTCACTGACAAACATCAGTCGCCATCCGGTTTCAATACTCCAGGCAGCATCTTCCGGATTCATGATGCGGTTGACACCATCCACTATTTCTACTACCGGATTCAGGTGATCGCCTAAGATGAGGAAGTTGACAAAATAGACTACCAACTGGCCGAAGATAATGGCAAACTGGTTCCAGGAAACTAACGTACCGCGGATACTGCTCGGGGCGATTTCAGCGATATACATCGGGCAGATGGCAGAAGCCAGTCCCACACCTACACCACCTATGACGCGGTAAAAATTGAACGCTAACAGAAGCGAATAGGAGGGTTCCCCGTATGGAAATATCAAAAATTCCGGATAGTATGAGCCTAAAGCAGATAAAAAGAACATGACGCCGGCCATCAGTAAAGAAAGCTTTCTTCCGAAACGGGAAGCAAAAAAGCCTGATAAAGCACTACCGATAATACAGCCTAAAAGGGCGCTTGAAGAGGTTATTCCATGCCAGGAGTCAGTGTAAACAAAGTCATCTACTCCCATGAAGAAGGCTTGAAGACCTTTTTCCGCACCTGAAATAACAGCGGTATCGTAGCCGAACAGCAATCCTCCTAAAACGGCTACCAGTACGATGGAAAACAGATAACTTCTGCTTCCTTTTTCTGTGTAATTCATGATAATAGGTTTTTAGAGAAATAAAAAACCGGCATACCCGGTCGGGAAAGAGACTTTCGCCGACGGACATGCCGGTCGGATACTGACAAATCAGCGTATTAGCAATACATATTTACAATAGCCTCATACAGTTCTTGTTTTCCACTGGTCTGTTTCGGTTCACCTACAGTCTTCGCATAAGCTACTACATCTTCCAGTGTCAGCTTGCCTTCTTCAAATTCTTTACCTTTTCCGTTGTCGAATGAAGCGTAGCGGTCAGCCAGCATTTTCTTGTAAGGAGATTCTTCCAGCAGGCGTGCTGCATTTTCCAAAGCACGTGCCATGGCATCCATACCAGCGATGTGAGCGATGAAGATGTCTTCCAGGTCAGTAGAGTTACGACGAGTCTTCGCATCGAAGTTTGTACCACCATTGCCCAGACCACCACCACGGATAATCTGCATCATAGCCTGAATCAGTTCATAGTTGTCGATAGGGAACTGGTCAGTATCCCATCCGTTCTGGTAGTCACCACGGTTAGCATCGATAGAACCCAGCATGTTGTTGTCTACAGCTACTGCCAGTTCGTGTTCAAATGTGTGACCAGCCAGAGTAGCGTGGTTTACTTCGATATTTACCTTGAAGTCTTTGTCCAGACCATGTGCTTTCAGGAAGCCGATAACAGTTTCAGTATCTACGTCGTACTGGTGCTTGCTTGGTTCCATCGGTTTCGGCTCAATCAGGAAAGTACCCTGGAAACCTTTGCTGCGTGCATAGTCACGAGCCAGTTTCAACATCTGAGCCAAGTGTTCTTTTTCACGTTTCTGGTCAGTGTTCAGCAGTGACATGTAACCTTCACGGCCGCCCCAGAATACGTAGTTTGTACCGCCCAGTTCGATAGTAGCATCGATGGCGTTCTTAATCTGTACGGCAGCGCGAGCCACTACATCAAAATCAGGGTTAGTAGCTGCACCGTTCATATAACGTGCATGGCCAAATACGTTGGCAGTACCCCACAACAGTTTGATGCCTGTTTCAGCTTGTTTCTGTTTTGCATAAGCTACGATTGCTTTCAAGTTAGCTTCGTATTCTTCGATGCTTGCACCTTCAGAAACCAAGTCTACATCGTGGAAACAGTAGTATTCGATACCCATTTTCTGCATGAATTCAAAACCTGCATCCATTTTATCTTTTGCAGCCTGTATAACATCTGTATTACCGTTCCAAGGGAACAGTTTTGTTCCACTACCGAATTGGTCGCCACCTTCAGCGCATAATGTATGCCACCATGCCATAGAGAACTTCAACCAATCTTTCATCTTCTTGCCGTTGATTACTTTTTCAGCATCGTAATAACGGAATGCCATAGGGTTTTTACTATCTTTACCTTCGAATTTAATCTTTTCAATTCCCGGGAAAAATTCTTTTGTTGCCATAATTCTTTATATTTTAAATGATTATTTATATTGTTACTTGTTATCTGAGTTGAAAATAGAAATTTTATCGACCATTGATTTTTCTAGACGATATTTCCATTTGGCGTATGCATCTGCATATTCTTGGTGTTTAGCCACATTAGGTTCGATAATATTTAGCTTTTCAAGTGTTGCAAAAGCCTCATTATTATCCTTGTAGATACCTGCACCGATACCTGCGCCTTTGGCAGCACCGACAGAGCCATCCGTGTCATAAAGTTCGATTGTAGCCCCTGTCACTCCTGCCAAAGTGTCACGGAAGATAGAACTCAGGAACATATTTGCGTGTCCGGCATGAATCATCTTTACCGGAATACCCATTTGTTCCATAATATCTATACCATATTTAAAAGAAAACACAATACCTTCCTGGGCTGCACGAATAATATGATGTTTGCCATGTGCATTGAAGTCCAGTCCACGTATGCTGCAACCGATTTCCTTATTGTTCAGCATACGTTCGGCACCGTTGCCGAAAGGCAGGATGCTGATACCGGCGCTTCCGATAGGCGCCTGGGCGGCAAGAACATTCATGTCACTGTAAGAAATGCCTTCGGGAGCAACGGTGCGCTTCACCCACGAGTTGAGGATACCCGTACCGTTGATGCACAAAAGTAC
>OGOS01002195.1_pt1 | contig 10965 bp, 11 predicted proteins | sample 1552701 | NCBI WGS metagenome assembly OGOS01 (sample SAMEA2580128, study PRJEB22360) | human gut metagenome | biome: human gut; feature: human-associated habitat; material: faeces | place: Denmark | collected 2008/2010
TTGGGGGTTTTCCAAAAATCAGCGTGACAAGTGGACACCAACCGTCCGCCCGCCAAGACTCGGCGGAAATAAAAGAAAAGGAGTATTTGCCAGTCGTGCGCCTTTCCGCCCAAACCCTCTTGGACTATCCTCTGTACGCCTGGAAAAGTGTATCCCCTCTTCCCCGGAAGGACCACTGCTCTATATTTCCGGTGCAGATTTATTAGACGGTACTCCAATCTACGATATTAAACCATATCTTGCTTTTACCGATTCCCATCCGGAAGCTTCCGGAAGCTTTTCCACAAAAGCTTTAGAGCACCGTCTTGTCATCCACTGTCCAGAGGGATTACTGCACCTTATCCCCATAGAAAAAAGACAGTCTCTCTTAGACTGCCTTTCCCTTGACCCACGACCTTCCTACCAGCATGATCCAGAGCGAATCTACGGCATGAACTACGCAGGTTTTGATATTCACTTCAAAGTAAATCATAATAATCTCTTTGTTACAGAGATTATTCCTTCTCACGAAATACAATAAGCTTACTGATAATATAATTCAGTACAACTACGACAAACTGTGCTGCAACCTTTACTAAAATACTGTTGAAGTGCAGTTTGTTAATAAAGATCAAAAGAATCACTTCCTCGACAACTAATGTAAACAAACGTCCGCCAAAGAAATTGATGATTTCCAAAAACACTTCCTTTACTCCATGTCTCTCTGCATTAAATACCCATATTTTATTCGTTACATAAGCAAATAATACCGCCAGAATCCATGAAATAATATTCGCTACAAGAGGATTCATATGTAATGCCACATCACAATAACTATAAGAACCAATACTGATGACTGTAGTTAACCCTCCAAAAAATAAATATAACAATACTTCTTTATATTTATAATAGATGCTCTCAAAAATATTCAATCCCGGAAGCGCCATAATCTTATCAAAAATATCTTTCTTTTGTATGTTCTTTTCTTGTTCCATCTCTATTCTCCCACTATTTTTTCTAACAATACACCTGTGGAATCATAACATAAGATTTATTTTTTTTCAATAGACGAAAAATAACTTTCTCCCTTACAGTAAATGTAAAAGAGAAAGTTATTTTTCTGTTTTTGATAAATTTGAAAGGATACTGATCTATACTATTATATTCTACTTACTTCGTAAATTATTTCTTAATAACTACTTTCTTTATAAGGCTCCATTTTCCATAAACTTTTGTCTTACCATCTAATTTGTAAGCTCTTGCCTTGATATAATAAGTCTTTTTCTTTTTCAGCTTTCTGATTGTCTTTGTAAGCTTTGTGGTAGAAACTTTCTTTGTCGCTTTCTTTGTAAAGTTCATATTTGTAGAGTACATAATTTCATAACCACTTGCCTGTGCCACTTTTTTCAGATTTACTTTTGCCTTTTTGCCTTTTAAAGCTTTCGCTCTTACTCTTACACGAGCTGGTGCAACTACCTTCTTTATCTGTGTATCCGGCTTTGTCACAGTTGTGCTCTCTGCCTTCTTAGCCGGTGCAGCTACCATAGATAAATCATAAGTAATATCATCTGCACTTAAACTGGATACTTCATATGTTGTTCCATCTGCTTTACATGTCTGGATGTCTGCATACAGTGCCTTGGCAAAATCCATTGTCTCATCACCAATCGCAATACCAAGCTTTGTTGCATAATATTCTAAGTTTGCTTTGTCGTTCTTGTAAATATTAAGCATCTGTGCATTTACATTTTTCTGAAGTTCTTCCATCTTTGTCATATATGCAGTATAGAACTGTTTTACACCTTTTCCATATGCAGTTCTATTATCCCCATCTTCACATAAGAAACCTACATTACGGAAAATCCAATAAGCAGCGCGGGAATTATAATTGTGTGCTTCCATCTTATATGCTCTTGATACATCTGTTAATAATGCTCCATAGAATGGTACAAATGTTGACATATCTGCATTACCCATACATACCCACTGTACCGTAGCAAGTTCTGCCGGCATAGATGAATCAATCTGGAAAATATGACATTCCGCTGAAGACTTCACGCCAATTACTCGTGAAATATTTCTTCCAAAGTTCATGTCCTCATAACGATATCCAGCTAATTCATATAACTTTTCTACGGTAACATTCTTAGCATTAATGAAAATATCCTGATAATCATCTGTATAAAGAGCTGTGTTATCCTGTCCGGTTAACAGATACTGTCCACCACGAATTCTGTCTGCATTCCCAGCACTATATCCCTTACCTGTGTAAGATAACTTCACATTAATATCGCCCTTTCCGTCCTGAGCTGGAACATAGAATCCATTATTCTTTGCAACTTTTACAAGGTTTGGAGAAGCAATAACATTATCTTTATCACTTAAATCCACATCTCCGATGACCAGACAGTTTGGAATAACTGCTGCTTTATTAGAAGGCATTTTAATCGCACAGTAATTATGACCTAATAACATCTCGAAATACCATACTTCATTCTTATCTGCTATAAAAAGTCCATTCCCTTCGCCTGCACCAATTGTATCCATTACATCAGCTAAAATCTCCACACCTTCACGTGCTGTAGATGCCTGACAGAGAATATAATCTGTAAGATTCTCTTCTGTAATACCTGTATTCTTTACATATGGATCATACTGTCTGATACTCTTTGCAGCAGATGCTGACGTCGTTGCAGACATTGTAACACCTTTACTGTTTGTACCGAATTCTCCAAAATATCCATCTTCATCTCCCTCATTATCACGGCAGATCGTATAACGGTACGTTGTATCGACTTTAATCGGTGCCTGAAATTCTGTCGCACCTGATTCATCTTTATATACTGCATTCTTCCCAACCTGTTTTGCCTGAATTACTTTATAAACTTTGTCCTTACGGGAGGAAATATCCTCTGTTCGTCCATACATCGTTGTTCCGTCTTTTGTACAATCTTTACCTACATAATAAGATGTACATGCCTTTGCCGGTAATGCTGTAAAAAGCATCATACCTGCAATAGAAAGCATTGTTAATACTAATTTCTTCATCTTTCTCTCCTCTACTTCAATAATATCAATACTATCCCACAAATCGTTTAAAAATGAAAATCTTCGTATGCTTCTTTGCATTTTTATGCATATTTTGTGGTCTTTTCTATGTATAATAATACTTTATGCATAATTAGTCAATATTTTTTGCATAATTATTTATACGATCACTGTTTTACACAGTTATAAATAAATAAAAAAAGAGAACTTAATCAACACCTTATCATGTTGATTAAATTCTCTGTTCCTCTCTTATTCTTCTGTTACTGTATCTGTTGTTTCCTGAGAGAAATCTTCTACAGTATTCCCTTCTTCTGTTGTCTCATTCTTTACTGTTCCGGTATTCTTTTCATCTTCCGATGCTGCTGTTGTAGCGGAACTACTTGCTGTTGTGGCTGTCGCTGCACTTTCATCCACCGCTCTTTCCAATGTGATTTCTGATACGGATTCTCCGTCCGCCATTGGCATTTTAACGGTATCTTCTTTTATCCTCTTGCTTGTATAGCAGTAGATTCCATCCGCATCTTTTTTAAAGCCGGCCTTCTTTAATTCCTTTTCTGTACTGCTAAAAGTCAGATTACCCGGCAATGTAATCTGCTCATCAAACATTTCTTTACTAAAAGAAAGCTTCGTTATGATACAATCGCTTACCTTCTGATTCTTATCACTCATATTTCGAATGATCACGCCAATCTTCTTTCCATCTGTATTTGTAAGATAAGCATCTTTTTCAAGCTTCCCTCCTGGAACAAGTGTCGCATTTTCATTTCGAAGTGCCTCTAACTTCCAGCCATCCTTTGTAAAATCGGATACCTTTCCTAATAATTTATACTCTTTATCTCCTACTTTTACAGAAGAGAACATCTTATCTGTGTTCACTACAACACCATCTTCGTTCTTCGTCTGTAATGCCTGTTCCTCCGAAGCCTGTTCTGCCTGCTTTTTCTCCTTTTTCAAAGCGGAAATCTGCGTTTTTAGCTTCTGATTCTGTTTCTGAAGAGACTGATTCTGATAACCTAAACCGGCAATAATAAGCACAAGAACAATTCCGATTCCGGCAGCAAATACTTTCCCCATATTGCCTGACTTCTCTGTTTTATCCGATTGTTGCTCCCTTCCGGCTTTTTTTGTTGTTACTTCCTTAAAATCTACTTTCTTAACTTCCGGATGCTCCTCCTGTATTTCTGGTGTATTCTCAGAATCTGGTGCCGCCTTCTTATCTTGACGTCTCTTTCTCCTATGGAACAGCGTTCCCTCTTCATCATCTGCACCTACAACTTCCTGTCCTACCTCTTGTACCAGCTGTTCTACTTCTTCATCACGACTTAATCTTCTTCTCCGGCCTCTTCTGTTTTGCTTAGATTCTATGTCTGACTCTGTCTCCTCTTCATTACTGTCCGAATACAATCCGTCATTATCAGAATATATACCGGAATCTCCTGTAGCATTCCTGTCATGATGAATACCTTCCCTGTCTTCTGATATGGATTCTGTATTCTCGCCTTCCTGTTCTTTCATGTAAACCTGTGTATCATCTAATTCCTTATCAGACAACATAATCCAGCTCTTCATTGTTGACTTTATTGACTTATCTTTCATTCTCTCAATCCTTTCACGAAGAAAATACTGCCTCTTTTGCGAAAATCGACATTATTTTTTCGTTCATTATAACACATTTATACCGTAAAGAAACAAACTTTCGTTACGAATTTTTTCTTTTGTTTACTTAATCACAGGAAATATGCATTGAAATCACGTTTTCATTGATATCCTTTGTTATCTGGTCAAATGTTTCCATATCATAGGGCAGTTGTTTACTTTCTTCGCCATAATATGTCTTATAGCTAATCTCATTATGCTTTACATTCCCATCAACTACATGTACAAGCTTCTCCTTATACTCTTTCAAAGGTTCCAGCAGACATTTTCCATGATCCACTGTATCTTCCTGGCTTTTCTTAACCAACTGATAATACCTGGCAATCCCCGTTGCATCTGCACAGGCAAGACTTTTCAACTTCTCATCACTGCTCAGATACGCTTTATAATCACTGTTACTGTCAATAAAGGCATGTTCTACAAGAACAGTCAGCATATCATTCTCTACCCCGCCTCGGATAATTGCATAATAATCTGCAATCACTTGGTTCGGATAGCGTTCATCCGCCTCGGAATCCCGCGTCAAAATTCCCTGATTTGTAAGCCCAAGCTTCGTCAGTTCATTTAAAATATTACAGGAAAGCTCTTGTCCTTTTCGCGCAAGAGCATCTTTGTAACCATCTTTTGCCGCAAGCACTGTACAACCATGATCATATGCTGCACATGGACCAGCCGCATTATTATGAAGACTAATCAGCGCATCCGCTCTTTTCTCTAGCGCAAACTGTATCCTCTCCGGAAGTTCTATCTCTTCATCTCCCGTCCTTGTAAGGTAAACCTCTGTATTCTCATACGATTCAAGCTCCTGTTTTAAATATACAGCAATCTTTAAATTTAAATCCTTCTCCTCCACCTTTTCATTATCCCTTGCCGCCCCGGACTGACTGCCTCCATGTCCCGGATCAAGAACGAGCACAAGCGGCTTTTCCTTCGCCCGCACCTCTGTTTTCTCTTTAAAACAAAAAACAGTACTTATCACAAAAACTATTAAACACATAACGATAATATACTTTCGCATTATTATTTTTTCTTCCCCATATCGTCTTTCAAAAACTGCTGATATGTCCTTGGACGGTACGTTCCTCCGCTAAAAGAACAGTAACGATACACACAATCCACAACATAATCAATCGCATTATAATCATCCTTCATATCCGGATCCGGATATGTAAACTTCAAAATATAATTCTTCTCCCCATCATTCGCTGCAATAATATATACTCCTGTCGTCTCTGAAGAATCTACGGAAGCCCCGATCAGGGTGCGCGCCATTCCTTCGCTGTCCGTCCTTGTCGGCTGCATCTTAAAATAAATCTTATTTACCTGAGAAGAAAATCTATCATAAAGCTGTTTCGCATTCTCTAATGCATTTCCTTCATTCTCCTCGGTATAAACAGCAAGTTCTGCTTTTTTCTCTTCGCCGCCTTCTTTATATGTAAGACTGTACGAACTCCCCGATGCATTCACCTCACTGTGATTAAACAAATACTTCGGATATCCAAAGCTAAAACTTCCATCTTCTGAAATCACTGTGTTATATGCATCCGTACTGAGGCAGTTCTCCACACTCATATGCGAATTCTCTGTATCCTCAAGCATATGCTCTGCTTCCTTCTTCTCTCCTGCCTTATCCGAAGTGGTGTTATCTGTAGTTTTCTTATCTACATCCTTCTTATCTTTACCACCCTTTGACGAAGTATTCTTCTTTGAATCAGAAACAGAAGAACTTTTATGAATACTGTCTATGAGCATCTCCGGAAATCCACATTTATAAAGCGCAAAACCTCCGGCTAAAACAATAAATAAATAAAGCAGAAACGACATCGAAGACTTCTTCTTTTTTTGTGATTTAGCTTCCTGTCTCTTTTTCGTCGATTCCGATGCCGCCGTTCCTGAGCCAGCATCATAACCTCGATATAACTTCTTAGCTTCACTCTCCTCCTGCTTTTTCACAAATTCTTTCCATCTGCGCTGTTCCTCTTCATACCGCCTGCGCGATTCTTCCATTATACGCTGTTCCTCACGCCGTTTACGTTCCGCCTCTTCTCTGGCATATTTCTCCTCAAGAAGTTTGCGTTCCGCTTCTTCCTTTGCCGCCTCTTCTCTTTGTCTCTCTTCTTCTTTTTTCTTTTTCTTTATCTCTTCGTACTCTTTATCATCAATCTCTCTATAGTATGCATCTTCCGTTTCATTGTTATTCTTCTCTTTTGCAGATACATCTTCTCTCTCTACCTCTCGTCCACATCCTGAACAAAATCTTGCATCATCTGGCAAGTTGGTACCACAAAATCTGCACTTCATACTGGGTCACCTCTCTCATTCCTTCATATACTCTTTCAAATTTATATTATAACAGGAAATGGGGAGAATTTACAGACCGAAAAAGTTGGTAAATTTAATTTTGCAAACTATAAGATGCATAACTACTGTAACCTGATTCTGCCTCATTATTACTTCAATTCTCTATCTCAGCTAATTCGTTAATTTCCTTAACTTCCCCATTCACAATATTAAATACATTCCATACAGTACCTGTTCCTGATGGTACGCTATACTGCATCATTTCTCCATTTGATAAATATAATTTAACTACTGCTTCTGATTTTCCAAGAGCATCACTATTTTTTGCCCCATTACTACTATAATTATATACATAAAATTCATATTTTTCATCTGGATTCATCTGGCTCACAGTTATCGTCTCCGGACCTTTTCCTTCTCGTTCATCTACATCTAAATTAACTTCTGTCCCATCACTTCCTGTAGCCTGAGGATTAGAAAACCACACATGCCAGGATGATGTCTCTAAATGTGCATCTAAATCTGCCGGTTCCTCTCCCCATTCAAGAACAATTCGCCATTCTCCTTCTCCTAATGTTGGTGATAAAGCCTTTACTCCTATATCTTCTGTATTTCCCTGTGTAATAGTTACTGTCATATACTCTATCGTATATCCTTCCTTGGAAAATTCCATTGTATAAGTATCTTCAGGAAGATCTAAAGTAATATCCCCTGATGTATTTGATGTTGTTGTTGCAACAGGATCCCCTTCTTTTACATTGTCACCCTGTCTGAAATTTATTGTCACATCTTCAAGCATACCTCCTGTTGTAGCATCAACCATACTTCCCTGTACCGTTCCCTGAGGTTGTTCTACTGATTTTGATAATGGTATTACTTTATTGGATGCCATTTGATTTTGTATAAATCCATTTTCATCGCAATCTATGCTAAAATCACATCCTCTATACTGAAAATTCAAAATCCATTGACTATTTCCCATATTCCTTATTTCTGGTGCACTTCCTATTATCTGCTCTATCGTTTCTAGACTAAGACCCTCTCCACAGTTATAAAATATTTTACTTAAATCATCAAAAACAATATAAGACGGAACTGTTCCATCATATGGTTTACCTGTTAACGTATTTATTTTCGTTTCTTCACTGTTATCAAAATAAAGAATTGCTCCTAATTTTGGATAAGCAACGCTGCAATTGCTTTCTCCTATTCGTATAGAAGCCTGTCCATATTCGTCTACATAATTTTTATATGAAAAATGACCAATTTCGGTAATAAGACTATCATTCCATTCTCCATTACTTCCATTTCCATACATACTCTGCACATCTGCCTGTAATCCACTTTCATCTGGAATATCTCGTATTTTGGCATACATTTGCTCTAATAAAGCAGATCCTGTCTCCAACATACCCGCTTTTAATACAAGTCTTGCCTGTGAATACTCTCCTTGTGCAATATATGCATCGCTAAGCCCCTGATAAGGACGTACCTGTTTTTTATTTATTTTAATTGCCAGACGATAAGCTACAATTGCTTTATCATATTCTTTTGCGGCAACATAATTTTCTGCTGTTTCTATATGTTTTACATATTGTCGTTTTTTCATTCCCTGATAGATGAAAAAAGAACCTATCAGCAAAATAAAAACAACTCCTGCTGACACTCCCATAATCCAATATTTTCTTGTTCTTTTTGCCTGTCCACTGTAATCCTCATTCATACTTTTTCTCCACTTTTAATATTTTTATCTTTGTGCCAGAAAATCTATCAGCCAGTCTTCTACAATAAAACTTTCCCCACATTCTAATCGAATACATATTTTTCCATTCCATTCCTTTAAAAGATGCGAACTTCGCAGGGAAATCTTATACCCTTTTCCTGTCTGATTATTTTGAATTTTTTGAATCAACTTTTTATTTTTCTGTTCTACTTTTTCATAAACAGCATTAACTCTATATAGTTTATAAATCAGTGCTTCCATTTCTGTCTTTATAATATTGCACTGTTTTTCTACTCTCTGTAAAATTTCTTTATTTTCTTTTGAAAAACTACACTCCTGTAGTAATGCCTTTATCTGTGTCCACTCTTTAAGATTTTTTTCTGCGTTATCATATATTCTACGCAAGGTCTGTATCACTTCCCTAATCTCTTCTGTTGAATATTGTATTCTCTCATACATTTTTATCCTCTCCCTGCGTATATTCTAATAAGGGGCCGCTTCTAATGCCGCCCCTTTTTGTTTAATGCTTCTATCCAAATATAGAATCTGTTCTAAGTGAATTAACTACCTGTGTCTGTTGTCCTTCTAATGTCTCGTATCGTTCTGCTGCCTGACTCAGATTATCAACATGCGTCTGTAATGTATCCAGAGATTTTTTAATATTATTTGAAACATTCTGATACACTTCCATATACTTACTTCCTGAATCTGCTTCCCAGCTTGATTCGAGACTCGTTACCTGATTCTGCATCTCCTGCATATAACCTTCTAATAACTCTCTTTGTGTACTGATTTCCTGTGCTTTATTTCTTACTTCCTCTGACGTAACTTTTAAAATTAAATCTGCCATTTCTTTTCCTCCTGCTTATATATTTTTTCTATTAGCATACTACAATAACTTAATTTTTTAGATTTCCCGTTATCAAATCTTACTTATAAAGCTTACTTTCTTGTTACGATAGATTTTACTTCTTCTTCTCCAGATATGTAATTATTTGCTGCTGTCTTAATCGCCACCACATATTCCTGCATTAAGTTTGTCAATGCATTGAACTTCTGTAAATCTCCCTGAAAATTTTGGTTGAAGCTGTCATTAGCGGTACCATCCCACATAGCATCCATTTCCTGCTGCAATGTATAAAGTTTCTGTACTGCTGCCTGCCATTCTGAAATTTTGTTTTCAATATTTGATGCAACTGTGTTCATTTCTTCTGGTTTTACATTAATATACATAATTTATTCTCCTTTTTCCTCTAAGATTTCTCCTAGTTTTTTTATAAATCTTTCTCTTTCTTCGTTCTCATAACCACGAAATTCTATGCTTTTAATCTTATCGTGATTAAATAGCATCTGATACTCCGTACCAACATTTCCTTCCGGGTAGAGAACACCGGCATAATCATAAAGTTTTCCAGTCTCACTGTGTGTCTGCTTCACTCCGAAAATCATTAATTTATGCTTTCCCTCTTCAAGAGTTACCACAGAACCTATAGGTAATAAATAATCCAGCATCTTTTCCTCCTTTTACAATCCCAGTTGTTCAAACCAGTTGCTTATAGAATCCCCTACATTTTCTACAAACCCCTCTTCATTGTGATACATTTGCTCTGATAATATATTTGATGCCCATTCTACAATAATGGATGCTCCTGCTCCGACTATTGCGGCTCCCATAACCACGGGGGGGAAACCCCCAAAGAAGCTGGTGCAATACCCACTGCCGCTATAACTGCAGCAGTTATCCCCGCAGTTACTAATGCGACCATTCCTCCACTTGCTCCTTCTGCCAAAGTTTCTCTGACATTATCCCAGAATGAACCTTCATTATCTGTGAAATTTTCTACTCCATTCTTAAACCATTCTGCAAGCCAAGATACAACATTTTTCCCATTAATTACTTTTTTCAATAATGTTTTGGCACCAAAACCAACTGCTGAATAGATCAAATCAGCTCCCTTTGTACCAGTAACAGCTTCTTTACTTCCCCATCCAGCAAAATCAATAAACCACTTTGCCTGAGGATTATTATCAAATTGTACTCCCAATGCTGCAAAAACCGTTTTTAATGCATCTTTTATTACCTCCTTTGTATACTTTATTACGCGATCTACTTTTCTCATTGAAAATGATTCAAGAAGCTTCCTTGCATCATTATCCGCTTGTTCTGTCAACGAAATAACCTGCTCTAAAAATAAACCTATTTGTTCTAAATCATTACTGACATAGTCACATTTGTTAGATAATGTTACTAATTG
>OGOS01002198.1_pt1 | contig 10958 bp, 7 predicted proteins | sample 1552701 | NCBI WGS metagenome assembly OGOS01 (sample SAMEA2580128, study PRJEB22360) | human gut metagenome | biome: human gut; feature: human-associated habitat; material: faeces | place: Denmark | collected 2008/2010
GTGCCGGATCTGCGCTTCGCAGCGCCCTGCGTGCCGGATCTGCGCTTCGCAGCGCCCTTCGCGCCGGACGACTTCTTCGCCTTCGCCGCGCCCGCGCCGCTTGCCTTGCCGCCGTTTCCGCTGCTTGACGAGGCCTTGGACGCCGCAAGCACCGCATACGCCTTCTCAGCACCGGTGAGTGCGGAGTAGTTCGGAATCTGCGCCCGCTGCGCACTCGACAGCGCATCGTACGCCGCCCGAGCCTCTGCAATGGACGCCTTCGAGCCCTTCGTGACGGTGCCGATGCTGCTGATGAGCTGCGTGACGCGCGAAACGCCCGCATCCGTTGCCGTCTCAAGCGCGAACACCGTGCCCGAATCATTCTTGTAGAACAGCGTGCCGTCGACGGCCACAGCCGGGCTGCAGATGCAGTACTGCGCATGGCCGGAGGCATCGTAGATCTGCTGCACGGTTGCCTGCGAAGCGCTGGTTGCCCCAGGCGCCACGCGGATCAGCTGCACGCCTCCGGGACTGCCGTTCAGCGTGCAATACAGGTACAGCTCGCCCGTGGATTGCAGATATGCCGTGGAGAGCACGGGCGACGACTGCAACGGCCCGGACAGGGATACGCGGTAGCACACCGTCATGCTCTGCACATCTACGACCACCAGCGCGCCGGACGAGAAACCCTCGCTTGTCCCCACATACGCCTGCCCATCGTAGATGACGGGCGTAGACGTGGAGCGCGTACCGATCTTCACGCCCGTGAGGTTCGTCAGCTTGCCGGACCCGTCCACGGATGCCCGGTACAGATAGCCGGCCGACGTGGTGAAATACACGTATCCGTTCGACGAGACGACGGCAGAATGCTGGTCGCCCGCCACGTCCAGCTCCGAAATGACCGTGCCCGTCTTCCGGTTAAGCGAAACGATATGACCGGTGCCCGCATCGGACGACGTGCCGTCGTCCGTGCCGAATACGACCGCATCCCCCACCGCTACGGCCTGCGTCCAGTAGAAGCCGCCCTTCGCCGTGTACGTCCACGTTGTCTGCTTCGCTTCCGTGGCCTGTGCGGAGTCCCCGTCCGCGGCATCCAGGCACACGAAATGCGCCTTGCCCGTGTCCGACGTGTAGAAGCCACCGTACACGAAGCCGTCCGCGTACATGGGAGACACCCAGCACTGGCCGCCCAGATCGTCCCGGTACACCCACAGCGACTGCAGCGTGTCCGCATCGAAGGCCTGGATGATGCCGTCGGACAGCGGCACGAAGATCTTTCCGTCCGCGTACGTGGGCGACGTGTACGCGAACGACGGCGCAGCCGCCAACGTGCCCGCGGCCAGCGTCTTCCCCGTTTGCTGATCCAACTTATATATAGTAGTGTCGGCCATGGTGACAAGCGTATCGCCCACGACGATCTGTGGGCTGGGCGAGGAGCTCCACCCGCTGCCGAACTGCCGCGACCACCGCAGCGCCGTTTGCGTCGTGGAGGCGGGCGTGGCGGCAGCCGTCACGGCGTTGTTGTTCGCGTCCGCACGAAAGCTGGGCCATGCGGCTTCGTCCGCAAGCGCCGGCGGGCAGGCGAATGCGGGCGCTATCAGCAGGCACCACACGGCAATCAGGGCGTACGCGAACAGACGCGGCCTGCTCGGCCGCGCCGCTCTCTTCGTAAGGCATGTCGCCTGTCCGCGCATGCGCTAGTCCACGTCCTCTCCGTAGTTCTCGCACGTATACGCCCATACAATGCGGTCGTTGTTCTTCACCTTGTACTGCGAGCAGCCCACATTCGGCGACCACCCGTTGACCTTGTACACCCAGCCGGACTGGTCGCCGCAGTCCTTCTGATATAGGTTGTTGATGCCCTCGACGTAGTTCGTTTCATACACGGGCGCATACGAGTACTCCAGCTGGATACCGCGGTCGTCGCAAACGGCTTTCAGCACATCGAACACCGTGTCGCCCTTCGATACGGCCACCGTCGTGGTGCCCAGGATGACGCCGTTCGACGGCACGTACTTCAGCTTGCCGGATGCCAGCTGCTTCTTGTGCTTCAGGATAGTATCGCAGCGGATCTGGATGGTCACGGTGCGCGTGGCCGTCTTCGCCGCCGGTGCCGAGGATCCGTCGGATTTCCCGGCCTTCGCCGCGGACCCGCCGGCATTGCCGGACGTCGTCCCCTGTGCCGTGCCGCCGCGTGCCGAAGCGCTGGCCGCAGAGGAAGAAGACGCACTTCCGCTTGACGCGGCACCCCCGGCATCTGATGCGGAGCCGCCGCCGGACGACGATTTCGCCGCATCCGTGGCGACGGATGCGGATTTCCCGGACGAAGCGCCCTTCTCGTTCGCGCGCTTCTCCTGCTGCTTCGCCACCTGCTTCGCAGTGAAGCACAGGTCCTTGCCGTCCTTCAGCACCGCCGCCGTGCGTTCCAGCATGAAATCATCGAAGCGGCTGAGCGAATACGACCGCTGCACATCCGGCGCGTCTTTGCCGTCCGTATATGTGGCCTCCTGGCCGGCCGTCAGCGTCGTGCCGTCCTGCACCGTGACGGTGCCAGCAAGCACGTAGATGCTCGTGGTACCCGTGCCCGCTTCCAGCACGAACACGCCGTCTGCGGACGACACCTGCGCCGGGGCTGTCTTCAGAGACAGCCCCTGGTCGGTCGCTGCCTGGCAGAAGGCGCTTCCGGATTCGAATTCCAGGCAGTCGTTACGCGCATCCAGCACGGTGGATTCGTCCAACGCCACGCTGCCATGGCCATCGCCCTGCAACGTGACCGTGGAGCCGGACAGCGTTTCCACGTTGTCGTCAACCTGCAGCACGGTGCCCTCGTCCAGGCGGTAGCTGATGCCGTCGCGCTGGATATTCGCGTTGCCGGATTTGTCCGAGGCGGCATACGCCGTGTCCTGCGCCGTATCGAACGCACCGCGCATGTTCAAGGCGAAAAGGACGCCCGCCACCACGATGACGGCAATAAGTGCCGCCATCGCGATGTTGAGCGCCTTGTTTTTCCTCTTCGTGCCAACCATGATGCTGGGAAGCGCACTTAGCGGCTACGCCACGCGCACGCTCTTCGGGGCGGCGAGATTCTTCTTCGTGAAGGACTTCTTTACATATTTCTTTGCAACGCCCTTGGCCGTGGTGACCTTCAGCGATTTGCCCAACTTGGAGCCCTTGAACGACGACTTGACCGTAGAGGCCTTCTTCAGATGTTTGCTGGCAACCTGCACGGTATGCAGCTTCGGCGTCTTGTAGAACGCGGACTTCGCGATCTTCGCCACGTTCTTGCCCACGACCACCTTCGTAATGGTCTTGTTCGATTTGAACGCCTTCGCGGCAATCTTCGTGACCTTGTACGTCTTACCGTCCTTCAGCTTCACCGTGGCGGGAACCTTCACGGTCTTCTTGCCCTTGGGCGCCTTCACATACGTGACGGTTTTCTTGCTGGCGCTGGTCACCTGGTACTTCGCGGCGGAGACCGTGGCGGTGTAGCCCTTGGCAATGCCCACCTTCACGAACACGAACGGAGATGCGGTGTACGTGCCAGTTGCAGGAAGGGCGGATACCAGGTAGGTGCCCGGCTGCTTGAACGTCACGGATGCCGTACCCTTATTGTTCGTGGTTGCTCCGGAGATGGCCTTCTGCTTGCCCGTGGACGTGTTCACCAGGGTCAGCTTCGCATTGGCAAGGGGAGTCGTGGCTGCAGCGCGATCGGCGGCGTTCTTCGAACCGTTGCCGAAGAAGTTCTGCAGCTCCCGCACGTTCAGCGCGACCTTCTTGCCGGTAACGGCGGAAATGGCGGTCACGGCCGAGCCCTTGCTGTTCGCGAAATAGGAGATGCCATCGGAATAGTCGGCTGCCTGGACAAAATGGATGGAAACGATGTCGTTCTTCACTACAGGAGCCCGCGTCACCGCAAGGGGGAAGTAGCCGTAGCTAGTGTAATCGGATGTCTCGTTCACCGCAGCCTTGTTGTTCTGAGAGATACCCCAGTTCTTTGACGCCACGCCGAAGGCCTTCGTAATGGATCCGTACGTGTCGTCCACCGCCAGATAGTTAGTAGCGTTGTCCTTTGTGAAGGACTTGCCGTACTTCAGCTCGTGCATCTTCACCAGCACGTCCAGCTGCGACACGGGCTTCGAGGAATCCACCTTGTCTTTGTAGCCATACTTCTCCGCCTCGGTGCTGCTTACCGTAATCTTCTGCGGCACGAACACGAACGAATTCTCCTTCTGCGCGCTTGCGTACACGCTGGCGGAAACGGATTCGGCAGCCTGCGCGGGAGCGGCGGACGCCATCAACGCCGCCGCCGTCGCCAGCAAAAACACCGCGACGATGCCGCACGCGCCCAAACGGGCGCGCGCACGGATAGTACTACCAGTCATAGTGATACCTCCCAGGGCTCTCGATACTTGATGGCAGGCATTCCGACTTCGCTTCGCCCGAACGGCGCACCCCGGCATAGGGCACGTATGCTCCGCCCGTCCACGTTTACGGTTGCTGGTACAGCGCAGGATTCCCACCTGCATTCCCCTCGGGATGCCTCTACATCCCGGCGCCTTGCCTGACGCGTCCATCCATGGCCATTAGCTATGTGTTTGCATCTTAGCATTGGCTGCCCGGCTTGCGGCGCAACGTTGCCCATCTGACGCTCAAGCAGCGCCCCTCTGGCGATTCAATTTATCTATAGCCAGTTATCATCCCAGTTCAGAGGTCCGTTGGCGAATACCCGCCCATGGAACCGAGCCGCCGGAATACTTGGATTGCCGCAGTTCCGCAGCGTACAATAACGAACGCAGGAAAGGACGCAGGCAAAAATCGCGGACCGGGTTGCTTAATGCCCGATTCCCAACGCACGAAGGAGCCGTTATGCGCATCACCGAAATCTATGGCGGAGAGCATATCCCCGTATCTTATGAGATCTTCCCGCCGAAGGGCGACCTGCCCGTAGATGAGGCGCGCACGGTGCTGTCCGGCTTGGCAGAGCTGGACCCCGCATTCGTGTCCGTGACGTATTCCGCCGGCGGGTCGGGCAACTCCGAACGCACCGTTCAGATTGCGGACATGGGCCAGCGGGAACTGGGGCTGACCATGATGGCACACCTGACCTGCGCCGGCGCCACCAAGGCGGACATGCGCAGGAACATTCGCAGCTTGAAAGACCACAACATAGAGAACGTGTTGGCGCTACGCGGCGATTTGGGCCCCGACCGTCAGGTCAAGGACTACCATTACGCGAAGGATCTGATTCCCCAGCTGCGCCAAGAGGGTTTCTGCGTGGGAGCGGTCGCCTATCCCGAAGGTCATGTCGACTGCATCGACCTGCATGAAAGCGTGCGCTACCTGAAGGAGAAGCAGGATGCCGGCGCGCAGTTCTTCGTGACGCAGCTGTTCTTCGACAACCGCTATGCGTACAAGTTCCTGGACGAATGCCGCGCGGCCCGCATCAAGGTTCCCATCGAGTTCGGCATTATGCCCATCATGTCAAAGAGCCAGGTGTCCCGCATGGTGTTCATGTGCGGCGCCAGCCTGCCCTCCGCGCTGGTGAAACTGCTGGCCCGCTACGAGGACAAGCCGGACGACCTGCGCAAAGCCGGCATCGAATATGCAAGCCGCCAGCTTATCGGCCTGGCCGAGCACGGCGTGGACGCACTGCATATCTACTCTATGAACAAACCGGACGTGGCGCGCGAGATATACGAGAACGTCCGGCCCTACCTGTAGGGAATCACACGAAGGACTCCGCTGCACGAATGAACGCACAAGCAAACGGCGCCTCCGCCTGGCATGTAGACCGGGCGGAGGCCCTCCGCTACCTGGGATATACCGGGCAGGACATTACGCCCGACCTGAACGAGCGCCTGAAAACGCTGTTCGCGCGCTGCGAGCAGACGTCGAATCCTGGCTTCACGTACCGCATCTTCCCCTGCGACAGCGCACACGGCGACATCCGCCTGGCGGGAACGACGCTCGTGCTGGAAGGCCGCGACATATACGAACATCTGAAGGATGCGCAGTTGGTTGCCGTCATGGCAGCCACGGCCGGGCTGGGAAACGAACAGGAGCTGCGGCGCCTGTCGTTTAAGAACAGCCTGGACGCTGCCATCTACGGATCCGCCGGATCCGCACTGGTGGAAAGCGTGGGCGATGCCTGCAACGCGCGCATCGTGGAAGATGCCCGCGGGCGCGGCCTGTGGTGCAACTGGCGCTTCAGCCCCGGGTACGGCGACCTGCCCCTTGACATACAGCCGACAGTGATCCGTATACTTGACGCAGACAAGAAGTTGGGTATCACCGTCACAGACACGAACTTGCTGATACCCGCGAAGAGCATCACAGCATTCGTCGGACTCTTCGATACCCCCCAAGACGACAAACGCAGCTGCGCGAACTGCAGCTTCTCGCCCTATTGCAACCTGAGAAAGGCGGGCAACCAATGCTACCGATAACCAGCGGAACCCTGAAGCCACGCTCTCCGCAAGACGTGCGCGTGAAAGACGAACACCTGGCACGCGTGCTACGCGGCCAAGACTACCTGATATTCGACGGCGCCATGGGAACCATGCTGCAGCGCCGTGATTTGAAAGCGGGCGAGCTGCCCGAGCTGCTGTGCCTTACGGACCCGGACAGCATCACGGACATCCACCGTGAATACGTAGCTGCCGGTAGCCAGGCGGTGACCACGAACACGTTCGGCGCGAATGCCCGCAAGCTGGACGGTGCCGCCACCGTAGACGAAATATTCCAAGCGGCCATCTCCTGTGCCCGTGCATCCGGCGCGCAGTACGTAGCAGCGGATATCGGCCCTACGGGTGCGCTGTTGGAACCCATGGGCACGCTGCCGTTCGACGAGGCCTACAACCTGTTCGCAGAGCAGGCGAAGGCCGCGCAGAAATACGGCGCGGACCTATTCATCATCGAAACCATGACGGACCTGCTGGAGGTCAAGGCCGCCGTGCTGGCCTGCAAGGAGAACAGCGATCTGCCCATCTTTGCCACCATGACGTTCGACGAAACCGGGCGCACGTTCCTGGGCACCAGCCCCACCGTCGCCGCCATCGTGTTGTCGTCGCTGGGCGTAAATGCGCTGGGCGTGAACTGCTCGCTGGGCCCGGATGCGCTGGGACCCGTTGTGGACGAGATGCTGAAAGCGGCACGCTGCCCGGTCATGGTGCAGGCGAATGCCGGCTTGCCGGACCTGGTGGACGGAAAAACCGTGTACTCTATCACTCCGGATGCGTACGTGACCGCTGTGGAGTCCATGGTGCGCAGCGGCGCCACGATTATTGGCGGTTGCTGCGGCACGGATCCGGACTACATCGCCCGCGAGGCCAAGCTGATTGCCGGCACCACGCCCCCGGCGCGCAAAACGGCACCGCTGTGCACCGTCACGAGCGCCCAGAACGCCGTAGTGTTGCACGGGCGCGAAGTTGCCATCATCGGCGAGCGCATCAACCCCACCGGCAAGAAGAAGCTGAAGGAAGCGCTGCGCTCGAAGGACTACGACTACGTCGTGGGCGAAGCCATTGCCCAGGCCGATGCCGGCGCGGACCTGCTGGACGTGAACGCCGGTCTGCCTGAGATTGACGAGGGAGAAACACTGGTCCAGCTGATCAAGAAAATCCAATCCGTCTGCGGTCTGCCGCTGCAAATTGACTCGTCCGACCCGGCCGCCGTGGAAGGCGCCGTGCGCCGCTACGCCGGAAAACCCCTGATCAACTCCGTTAACGGCAAGCAAGAGAACATGGACGCCGTGCTTCCCATTGTGAAGCACTACGGCTGCGCCGTGGTGGGCCTGACATTGGACGAAAGCGGCATCCCGCCCACCGCGGAAGAGCGCTTTGCCATTGCACAGAAGATCGTGGCTGAAGCGGCGAAATACGGCATCCCGAAGCAGGACGTGTTCATCGACTGCCTGGTCATGAGCGCCTCCACGAACCAGAACGAAGTGGTGGAGATTCTTCGCGCCGTGAACATGGTGAAGACGAAACTGGGCTGCCGCACCGTGCTGGGCGTGTCGAACGTCAGCTTCGGCCTGCCAGCCCGCCCCATCGTGAACGGCACATTCCTTGCCGCGGCGTTCGCCGCCGGCTTGGACATGCCCATGCTGAACCCGCTGGCAGACCGCTATCGGGAAGTGGTGGATACCTGGCGGGTGCTGTGCGCGCAGGATGCGAACGCCCAGCATTATATTGCGGAATATGCGAACCGTGTGATGCCTGCCACTGCGCCCGCCGCCGCAGCCGTCCCTTCCGCATCCGCGGAAAACGGGCAGCCGGCAACCGACACCGACGATTCCGGCACGTCCGAGCTGTACCGCTTGGTTATCGCCGGCAACAAGGGCCCCGTGCCCGCAGCCACGGAGGCGCTGCTGGCGCAGATGGGCGCCATGGACGTCATCAACAAGCACCTTATTCCCGCCCTGGACGAAGTGGGCGAACGCTTTGAGAAGGGCACGTTTTTCCTGCCGCAGCTGATGGCCTCTGCCGAGGCCGCGAAAGCGGGCTTCGACGTCATCCGCGCCCAATCTGCTACGGAGGATGCGGGCAAGGGTCCCATTGCCGTGGCCACGGTGAAGGGCGACATCCATGACATCGGCAAGAACATCGTGAAAATGCTGCTGGAGAATTACGGCTACCGCGTCATCGACCTGGGACGCGATGTGGATCCGCAGACCGTGCTGGACCGCGTGCGCGAACATGACGTGAAAATCGTGGGCCTGTCGGCGTTGATGACCACCACCGTGAAGGGCATGAGCGAAACCATCGAGCTGTTGCACGCCGAGGCGCCGGACGTGAAGATCATGGTGGGCGGCGCCGTTCTGAATGAAGAGTATGCCCAGATGGTGGGGGCGGATTTTTACGCGAAGGACGCTGCGGAAAGTGCCCGTTATGCCGGAGAGGTGCTGGGATAGCCCCGCTCCGGATGCCGCACGCGTATGCCGCCAAACAGTATCTGCGAATCGAAAGGATCGACAAACTATGAGCGACTGCCTGTTCTGCAAGATTATCGCCGGCGAGGTGCCCTCGAAGAAGGTCTACGAAGACAACCTGGTCTACGCATTCGACGACATCGAGCCCGAGGCGCCCGTGCATACGCTGGTGGTGCCGAAGCAGCACTTCGACGACCTACACGATAACGTGCCGCCGGAGCTGCTGGGCCATCTGCTGCATGTGGTCCCGGAAGTTGCGAAGGCGAAGGGCGTGTACGAATCCGGCTACCGTTCCGTGATCAACACGGGGCCGGATTCCGCGCAAACCGTTCAGCACCTGCACATCCACATCTTGGGCGGCGTGAAAATGGGCCGGTTCACGTTCGAGAACTCGCAACGTTGCAAATAAACGGACGTCATCCTGCGGAACCGCCTTTACCCGAACGGTACGGACTCCAGACAGTTCCGTGCCGTTCTTTATACTGATTCGCAAGTCTGTCCTCTCTTTTCTCCCGTTCCTGAAACGAACCTGTATATAAGGTACGCATCGTATGAAACCGCCCGACGTTTCATAAGGCATACATAGTTGCTTTCTACGCTTGACATCCGAGGACGAAGGAGTTGAGCGTATTTCCATGGCGAAAAAGCGCATGATGTGGCTGGACTTGGCGAAGGGCCTTGCGATTCTGTTGATGGTGCTGGGACATTGCCTTGCCGATGATTGCCTGCTTCATGGCTTCATTTATTCGTTCCATATGCCGCTGTTCTTCCTGGCCGCTGGCTTCACAATGCGCGCGAAGCCGCGCGGGCAGGTGATCAAGTCTTCCGCACGACGGCTGCTGGTACCGTATTTCGTGGTCTGCGGCATACTGTTCGCGTTCGCATTCGTATCCCCGAACAGCCTGAACGCAAATCTGGACACGCAGCGTTCCTGGCCGGTAGTGCTGGTGGAGATACTGTACGCCGCCGGCGATTCCGGCACCATCCTGGGCCATATGTTCCAAGCCATCGGCGCGCTGTGGTTCCTGCCGTGTCTGTTCGTGGCGCGCATCCTCCTGAACGAGGTTCTGCTGCACGCTGATGCGCTGGGCAGGCAGCTTGGAGATCCGACGGCGCTGGCGAAGCGCACGGCTGCGGCGCCTTCCCCATTGCAGCGCCTTGCCGCCTCGTTGCCAGCCCGCTGGGCAGCGCGTCATGCGCAGTTGCTGAGCGAATGCGCCGGCGTTACCGCCCTGGTCGTACTGGGAATAGCCATCGGCAACCAGGCGCGCCTTCCGTTCGACATCGACACCGCTATGGTCGTCACGTTCTTCATGTATATCGGCATCCTGGCAAAGCGCTACGATGCCATGCATGCACCGCTGCCGTTCTGGCTTGCCATAGCCGCCGTATGGTTCTGCTACACGTTGTACGGAAGCGGCGATATTGCCGTGCGCTCGTACCTGAACAATCCCATGACGCTTGTGACAGCCGCCGCCGGCAGCCTGATGGTCATGAAGTTGTGCATGGCGTTGGAATGCTTCGGCATCCCCACTGTGAACCGGGGGCTGGCCTGGTGCGGTGTCGTGTCGCTGTACATCCTGTGCGTGCACCGCGTGGAATCCGCCGTATTCAACTGGCAGAAGATTATGGAATTCTTTCGTCCCGACGTGTGGAACTGGGATCAGACGCTGCAGGGCCTGTATTGGTTCGGCTTGCGCCTGGTGCTGGTCCTGGCCTGCACATATGTGTTGGACCGCTTGATAAAGGTCGGGTCGCGCGCCTGGCACCGTCGTCGGCACGCGCACGTTGCACCTGCCCCGAACGGGCTGCCGGCGCGCGGCAAGGCGCATGCCGCGCGAACGCGCGTCTCCGCGTAACACCTGCACCAGCCAAACGCGCTGCGCTCCTCTACAGCAGCGTGTCGTTCAGAACGAAATGGCTGCGGCGCGTAGTCAGAATGCCTTCCTTCTGCATCTTCGAAAGCTCCGCGGACAGCGCGCTGCGGTCGGCGCCCAGGTAGTCCGCCAGCTGCTGGCGGTCAAACGGGATGGAAAAATGCGTGCTGCCC
>OGOS01002202.1_pt1 | contig 10940 bp, 9 predicted proteins | sample 1552701 | NCBI WGS metagenome assembly OGOS01 (sample SAMEA2580128, study PRJEB22360) | human gut metagenome | biome: human gut; feature: human-associated habitat; material: faeces | place: Denmark | collected 2008/2010
GGGTCCGCCACACCGCACAGCCGCCAAAGGCGGCCGGCGGCATCCTCCAGCACCACCACGGTGCCCCAGTTGCCCTCTGCCCCGGCAGAGACCACCTTGCCAGCCACGGGTGCCGCCACCGCTGCACCCTGCGTGCAGGCGTAGTCCACGCCGTTGTGGGTGCGCCAGTCCCCAAGGGTTTTGTTATACACCAGTTCATCGCCGCTGAAGGCGTTGAGCACGCGCCCCGGCATAGAGGGCGCGGCGGCAGGCTGTGCCGAACTGCTGGCAGGCGAGGATGCGCCTTGCAGTGCCGAGGGTTCGCGCAGCGAACCAGAGCCAGACTGCGCACCAGAGGATGCCCCAGAGGGCGTCTGCTGCGGCACATCTGCCTTGCTGTTTGCAACGTCGGTCACGGGCTGCTGCCATGTGGTGTCCTCCTGTGCGTCCCAGTCCGGTTCTGTTTCCGGGGTGGTCTGTTGGGTGGTGTCGGGGGCGTTTAGTCCATCCAGACTTTTTTGCAGTTCTGCCCGCAGGGCGCGCACCGCCCACACCCCTGCCGCAGCCGCAGCCAGCAGGCTTGCGGTCAGCAGCAGGGCAAAGCCCTTGCCGTGCAGAAATTTTTTGATCTGCTCCATGCTTGTTACTCCCATCTGTTCGTTTTGTGTACGGGAACTTTTCTGGGCTTAGTGTGGGACAGCGGCGGGCAGTTTATGCAAGGGGGCAAAAAAGACACGCAAAAAGGCTGAGCAGCCACTTTTTGCAGCTGCTCAGCCTTGCTGTATCCCGTTTTTGGTTACTTCCGTGCGATCATTTCGGTATAGGCCAGCACCAGCGGGCCTACGCCCTTGGCGTCATTGCAGACCACCGGCTCGCTGAAGTAGTAGGCCAGAGAACCGTCACGGTGATCCTTGCCGCCCAGACCCGCCACAAGGCAGATGCCGTCCAGCTGCAAGCTGCCGTCCGGGTTCTTGGACAGATACCGGTCGCAGGTGCCGTAGAAAGCCTTCTCCGCCCATGCAGCCATGCGTTTGGGCAGATAGCCCAGACGCACGCCCTTGAGCACTGCATAGGCAAACAGAGCGGTGCCGCTGGTCTCCAGATAGTTGCCCTCGGCCTCCGGGTGGTCGATGACCTGCCAGAACATCCCGGTCTGCTCGTCCTGGAACTTGTGCATGTCCTCCACAGCCTGTTTGAGCATGGCCATGATGCCGCGATACTCGTTGTACAGCTGCTCGTCCATGCGCTCCAGCACATCCACCATTGCCACAAGGAACCAGCCCATGGCGCGCAGCCAGAAGTTGGGGCTGCAACCGGTCTCGGGGTCTGCCCAGTACATCTGGCGGCTCTCGTCGTAGCCGTGGTAGTACAGGCCGGTCTTTTCGTCCCGCATGTGCTTTTTGATGTTCATGAACTGCTTGTAGCTGTCGATGCAGCCCTGCATCTTGTTGAAGCGGGTCTCGTACTCCATGTAGAAGGGCTGCGCCATATAGGTGCCATCCAGCCACACCTGCCACGGATAGATGTCCTTGTGCCAGAAGTTGCCCTCCTTGGTGCGGGGCTGGGTGAGCAGCTGGCTGCGGATGGTGTCGATGGCCTTGCGGTACTTCTCGTCCCCGTAGATATCATACAGAATGAACAGGTTCTTGCCCTGATTCACGTTGTCCAGATTATACTCCTTGGGGTCGTAGGTCTTGATGGAGCCGTCCGGCTGTACAAAGTAGTCGATGAACTCCTTGGAAAACTCCAGATACTTCTCGTCACCAGTGGTCTTGTACAGGCTCAGGCAGGCGGTGATCATGCAGCCATCAATGTAGTTCCACTTGTTGGGCTTGCCGCTGCGCACCTTCTCGATGTTCCACATCGGTGCCTCGGCGCTGGAATTGGCGATCAGGTAGTCCACATAGTCGCCCAACATGGACAGGATCTCTTCATGGGTCATGGGTCAGTCCTCCTCAAAATGTCCTACGTTGGCAAAGTGCAGCCGCTCGCCCTCGTAGCCCTCGATCTTCACGTTGTGCAGGTCGATCTCCTTGACGTTCTCGGCATAGATGGCCAGCTTTTTTACCAGCGGACGGTTGTCGGCCATGGCAGCCTGTCCCTCCTTGGCGTTGGGGTCAAAGGTGATGCTCACATCCCGCATGGTCACCCGCTCGATGGGCTGTTCCGGCAGACCATCGAAATAGCAGCCTGCAAACTGGGCATCGGTGGCCACGATGTTCTCCATGGTCAGGCTGCCCAGCTTGGGGGTGTACTCGTCCACCGGCATCGGCTCGCGGCACTGTACATAGGGGCCGTGGCCGTCCGGGTCGCAGAAGTAGAACATATTGATGACAAAGGGTGCTTTGACGCCCCGCATCTCTACGTTGCGGAATACCAGCCCGTCGATGACGGCGGTGTTGCCGCGGCCCCGGCGGGTCTTGACGCGCAGACCGCGGTCGGTGTGGTCCATCAGGCACTGGGTCACTACCATATCCTTGACGCCGCCGCTCATCTCGCTGCCGATGACGATGCCGCCGTGACCCTTGTCCAGCAGGCAGTTGCGGATGACGGTATGCTCACAGCTGCGCTTCAGCTTCATGCCCAGAAAGACCTTGCTGGCCTTCATGGCGATGCAGTCGTCGCCCACATGGATGTTCATGCCGATGATGCGGATATACTCGCAGCTCTCGGGGTCGATGCCGTCCGTGTTGGGGGCGTTATAGGGGTTGTTGATATTGAAGTTGAGCAGGTCGAGGTGCTTGACAAAGATGGGGTGGATGGTCCACGAATAGCTGTTCTGCACCGTGATACCATGCAGGCAGACGTTCTCGCTGTCCACCGCAGCCACGGCCCGGGGACGCCATGCGATGCGCTTGACCTTGGGGTTCACCCACCAGTCGCCGTTTTCGGCATCGCAGTCCAGCGTGCCCTCGCCGGTCACCACCACGTCATGCACCTGCGTGATGTTCAACAGGCCCGCAAAGCTGTCCAGCGGGTTGCCCTCCCAGCCGGTCAGGTAGTATTCATCCACCTCGTTCTCGCTGGGGATCACGCCGGGCAGGATGGGGTAGTGGGTGCGGTCGTTGTCGCCCAGCAGCACAGCGCCCTTTTCCAGGTAGAGGGTGGTGCAGCTCTTCATAAACAGGCTGGAGGTGCGGTAGCGCCCGGCAGGCACATACACCGTGCCGCCCTTGGGGCAGGTGGAAAGGGCAGCCTGCAGCTTGCCGGTGTTGTCGGTGGTGCCATCGGCCACCAGACCGTAGCGGGATGCGTCCACAAAGAAGGTCTCAGCCTCAGTGGTGAAATCGAGGGTCAGAGTCTCGCCCTCAGCCTGCACGGCAACCGTGTAGGGGGTGCCGGGCAGCAGGCTGAACAGGGAGAACACATTGGTCTCGCAGGCAGTGTAAACGGTCTCGCCGTTCAGCTGAACGGTGAAGGGATGCGCCGGACGATAGCACAGGCCGTTTTCCAGCTCGAACACGGCACTGCGGGTCATGGAACGGATCAGGGAAAGCTTCATAAACAGGATGCCTCCTTGGATGTTGAAAGATTTATGGGTTGCCCACAGGTGGCGGGCATGGTACACTGAGAAAAAGAAACTGTTGAATGGGGTGTGCGGATGAAAGCGGAACGGGAAAAATGGAGCGGCCGGGTAACGGCAAAGGCGCTGCGGTTCCAGACCGGCCAGTATGAGTTGGCTGAGGAGGAGGAGATCTGCCGGATCATTCTGGTGTCCGGCGGCAGCTTTACGCTGGTGCGGGGCGGCGAGAGCCTGCTGGTAAACCCGGGCTGTGTGCTGCTGCTGGGCCCCGGCGGGGGCCTGCTGCAGCAGGCGGGCCACATTGCCCCTGAGCTCCTCAGCTGCCGGTTTCCGGCGGGCGTTCTCCCGGTGCTCAAGAACCTGATGCAGCGGGATTTCATGCCGCTGTTCGAGCCGGGAGCACAAACGGCCCTGTACGGTCCGGTGCAGTGGTCAGGCCGCCTGCGCACCCTGCTGGGCATGATGCAGAGCGCCGAGAGCGAGCCGGAAAGCCCCGGCATGATCTATCTTACCCTCATCCTGCACTATGTGGAGCAGGAGTGCCGCAGTGAAAAGCAGGACATCCGCCCCCGCAACGAGACGGTGGAGCAGATCTGCGCCTACCTTGCGGCAAACTACCAGCAGAAACTTTCCCTCACCGAGGTGGCGGCGCGGTTCTACATCTCGCCCTACTATCTGAGCCGGCTGTTCCGGCGGGTGACGGGGCAGTCCATTGTGGACTACATCAACGCCCGCCGCATCGAGGCGGCACAGAAGCTTCTGGAAACGACAGAGCTGAGCATCGGCAGCGTGGCCGAGCAGACCGGTTTCGCCTCTGCGGCCCACTTCCGCCGCGTCTTCCGGGAGACGATGGGCGTCGGGCCGCTGCAATATAGAAAAAGTAGGAAATAAACCTCTCCGTCACGCCTGACGGCGTGCCACCTCTCCTATCGAGGAGAGGCCTTGGCATTTCATAAAGCTTCACCTCTTCGCCAGAGGCTCCCCTCGGTAGGGGAGCTGTCGAGCGATAGCGAGACTGAGAGGTTGATACCTCCGCAAAAAATGCCCCCTGCGTCCTCTCTACGGGAAGAGGCACAGGGGGCATTCATGTTTGTCGGGATTATCCGAGCGGCGGGGGCTTCAGCTTAGCCCTTGACAGCACCGGCGGAGATACCTTCGACGAACTGATCCTGTGCGCAGAAGAACACGATGAGCTGCGGCAGGATAGAGATCAGGGACAGGGCCAGAATACGGTTCCAGGCAAAGCCCGTATCACCGTCCATGGACAGCTTGACGAACAGGGACATGGGGTACTTTGCAGGGGTCTGGACGTAAAGCAGGGGACCCATGAAGTCGTTGCAGCTCCACATGAACTGGAACAGTGCGCAGGACACCAGAGCGGGCATCAGCATGGGGACAATGACCTTGTACAGGGTCTGGAAGGAGTTGCAGCCATCAATGGCGGCAGCCTCGTCCAGATCGCGCGGGACATTGCGCATGAACTGCACCAGCTGGTAAACAAAGTAGGTCTCAGTTGCAAATGCAGTGTGGACCCAGATGGCCAGATAGAACGGGCTGTTGACCCAGCCGAACTTGGTGTACAGCAGGAACTGAGGCACGTTCAGGACGACCTGAGGCAGGAACAGGGTGGCCAGCATGATGCTGAACAGGATCTTCCGGCCCGGGAAGTCGAAACGGCCAAAGCCGTAGGCTGCAATGCAGGAGGAGACCACCGTGCAGATGACCTTGGGCAGAACATAAGAATAAGTGTTCAGCATGGCCTGCAGGATGTTGATGGAACCGCCGAAGTTGTTCAGCGCGTTCTTGTAGCCCTCCAGAGTGGGGTTCTTGATCCACAGGCCGATGCCTGCAAAGATCTCGCTGTTGTCCTTAAAGGTGGCGCTGATCATCCACAGCAGGGGATAGATCATGATGAGGCCCACCAGGATCAGGACGAAGTACTTGAAAAACGTCGCGATGGCGTTAGAAGCTTTCATTCCCATACTGTCACACCTTACCTTTCATCCGAGTAGTAGACCCACTTCTTCTGGCTGGTGAAGGCGATGATCGTCAGGATGCAGACGATGACGAACATGATCCATGCCAGTGCGGAAGCCATGCCCATCTGGTTGGACTTGAATGCGTAGTTGTAGACCAGAATGGAGATGAGGGTGGTGGAACCGCGGGGACCGCCGTTGGTGATGATGAACGGGCCATTGAACTCCTGGAAAGCCTGGCAGATCTGAGTGACCAGGTTGTAGAAGATGATGGGGGTGATCATCGGGACGGTGATGGAGAAGAACTGTTTCCATTTGCCAGCGCCGTCGATGGTGGCAGCCTCGTACAGGTCGGCCGGCACGCCCTTCAGAGCGGCGAGGAACAGCACCATGGCGGAGCCGAACTGCCAGATACGCAGGAAGCAGATGATCCACAGTGCGTAGCTGGGGTCGCTCAGCCAGGAAGGACCCTGGAAGTGGCCGAAGGTCAGCATACGGATGAGGGTGTTGACCAGACCGTCATCACGGAACACGGCCTTCCACAGCACGGCGATAGCAACAGAGCCGCCGAGGATGGAGGGAATGTAGTAGACGGTGCGGAACACGTTCACGCAGGCAATCTTGAAGTTCAGGATGTAGGCGATGAACAGTGCGAAGACCAGCTTCAGAGGCACAGTGATGAAGCTGTACTTGAAGGTGGTGATGAGCGCCTTGGTGATCTTGGGAGTGGTAAAGGCGTCCACATAGTTCATGATGCCATACTGATGGATGCCGTTGAAGAAGTCCATATCCGTAAAGCTGTAGTACAGAGACTGGCCGAACGGAATGGCCTTGAAGACGACGAAGCCGATGATCCAGGGGATCAGGTAGAACAGGCCCTGCCATTTGTCAAAAAACTTCTGGGCCGGGGTACGCCCGAGAGAGGGCGCTTTGCTTTCTTTCATCCGGGAATCCTCCTTTTATAAGGATATGTCTCGTACGCCGCACAATCGTTTGGACACATTTTTGTCAAAAAAATGTCATCACCGTCTTGCAAAAAAGAGGCATCCGTCCGTAGGTGGAAGGGATGCCCCTTGCAAGACTCCTTTATGCGGGGCGGCCTGTGTCAACACCGCGCGTGTGCAGGCCGCAAAAAGTCCGTGAGGCGGAAATTAGACGGTGTAGCCGACAGACTCCATGCCGTCCAGCAGGGTATCGACCAGGTCAGCGCCGGAAGCATTGTCGTAATCCAGAGTGTCGAACACTTCCTGATAGATGCCGGTGCCGGTAGCCTTCAGGTCGTTGGACTCGAACAGGGGGTCCAGCTGGTTGGAAACGAAGGCCATGACCTTGCCGTTTGCCTCAGCGACCAGCTCCTTGACAGCGCCGGCGCTCTGAGCAGCAGCCAGACCAGCCTTGGAGGCGGGGATGCCGCACTCAGAACCCATGATGGAAGCGCCCTTCTCCTCGTTCAGCAGGAAGTTGATCAGGGTAGCAGCCTCGGCAACGTTCTTGCAGGTCTTGGTGATAGCCAGACCCATGGACACCTTGGAGAAGCCGCCGTTGTTATCGCCGAACTTGATCTCCTCGCCGACGGTGAAGCCGTCCTTATTGCTGTCGTCCAGAGCGGAGGAGTACTTGCTTGCAGCGGAATCCCACTCGAAGATGCCTGCGATCTTACCGGTGATCCACTCATTGGACTGGTGGGTAGCGGTATCGGAGTTTGCAGAGTAGTAGGTCTTCAGGTTCATCATGACGTGGTTGTCCACCAGGCTCTTGATGAAGGCCAGACCCTCAGCGATCTCCTCCTCGGTGTAGTTCAGGGTGGAGGTAACGGGATCTGCCCAGTCCTTGCCGTACTTGGACTCGAGGTAGAACACCATCAGGATCATACGGTCGTATGCGCCCAGGTGCATGGGGTAGTAATCGTCGCCCAGCTTCTCCTGGAAAGCCTTACCGGCAGCCATCAGATCGTCCAGAGACTTGGGGACCTCGGTGATGCCAGCCTTATTAAAGGTGGTCATGTTCCAGTAGAAGATACGGCCGGTCATGGAGACGGGCACGCACTGCTGGCTGTTGGCCACATAGCAAGCGTCCATAGCAGCGGCATCCCACTGGGTCAGGTCGATAAACTTGGAGGTGGTGTTCAGATCCACGAACTTGCTGCCGTCGGCAGAGTAGTTGTACAGCCAGTTCCAGTTCACCTGGCAGACATCCTGAGCGTTGCCTGCGATGAAGGCAGCGGCCATCTTCTCTTCCCAGCCGGACCATGCGGCGAAGGTGGGCTCCACGGTGATGTTGGAGTGCTCAGCCTGGAAAGCCTCCAGAGCGCTCTGGTAAGCAGCGTGACGGCTGTCGCCGCCCCACCAGCTGATGCTCAGGTTGACGGGGCCGTCAGACAGGGCCAGGCTCTCGTCTGCGGAAGCAGCGGGAGCCTGAGAAGCAGCGGAAGAAGCGGTGGAAGAAGCAGCGGGCTTGCTGCCGCAGGCAGCCAGCAGACCTGCAGCACCGACAGCGCCGGTAGCCATCAGGAAGTTACGACGAGAAATTGCCTTGCTCATTTTTGTTCTCCTCCTAATAGAAAACATCTTCATGCAGGGGGCCTGCACATGCCCCCTTGTATACAATTATGATAACAAAAGCCACCAAAAAAAGAAAGATGCAATTTACAGTGATACATGATGAAAACGTACAAATATTGCTCTTGTTTTTGAAAGAGATTCGACGTCCTTGCCGAAATGAATAAACTTGCGCTGAAAAACTGTGCAACTTGTATACTTCAATGACTTGCATAAAAATCTGGGATGCAACATGGGAAGAACGGCAAAAATTTCAATAATTTCTGTTACATTTACCGTTCCGCCTGTAATTTTTTATGCTCTGCCGCCCCCGCTGCTCTCTTCTTCTCCCATTCCCGCTCCCCTCCGGCAAGTAACTGCCCGGTCTGAACTGATATATCAATAGCGCAAAAAACGTGCGAATTCCGTCCGGTTGATATATCAGTTTCTCTCACAAAATGCAACAAATTGATATATCAGTCCGTATACAGCCTGTTGGAGACTCTGGCGGGGGTACCCCTTCCGTCTGCTCACTGCGTTCGCAGCCACCTCCCCCAAGGGGACGGCTTTTTGGCGGTGACGGCAAAGTTTCCGGCATAGCGTAAAGGCGTCCCCTTGAGGGCCGACTTCCCCCGGCCGGGGGAAGATGTCATCGCAGGTGACAAAAGGGGGAATCTGGCGAGCGTAGCGAGACTGAGGGGGTAACTCTTCCGCAATCCACGCAAAAAAGCCGCTGCACCCGGCGCGGTACAGCGGCTTATATCCATATAAAGAACGCTCTCAGTTTTTCCTTGCAGCGTAAAACGCCCGCCGTGCCTTGAAGTAGCACTGGGGGCACATGCTGACATACTGCACATCGTTTTCAAGGTCGATGGCTACCTGCTCGCCCTCAAAGACGAATCGTCCGTTCACCTTGCGGCAGTTGCAGATGGCCTTACGCCCGCAGGTGCAGATGGTCTTCATCTCCTCAATGGTGTGCGCCAGCTCCAGCAGACGGGTAGAGCCCGGGAAGCCCTTGAGGGAAAAATCCGCCCGCAGACCGTAGCAAATCACCGGGATGTTCAGATCTACCGTGATCATGAACAGCTGCTCGGCCTGCTCCGGGGTAAAGAACTGGCTCTCGTCGCACAGCACACAGGCCAGCGGCCCGGAGGCAGCGTTTGCCGCCTTCACGGCTTCGAATACGTCCAGCTGCGGCGGGATCAGCAGGTCTGCCTTGCGGCGCACGCCCAGACGGCTCACCAGTTCCCCGCCGCCCTTGGTATCCACCTGCGGCTTTAAAATGAGCACCTTCATGCCCTGCTCTTCGTAGTTGTGTGCCACCTGCATCAGCGCTGTGCTCTTGCCGCTGTTCATGGCACCGTAGCGGAAATACAATTTTGCCATGCCGTCACTCCTGATTGCGCAGACGGTAGCCCAAGCTCATCAGGCTGTCGCCCAGATGGACGTTTTCCACCACCACATTGGGGTACGACACCGACAGGTCATAGTGGGAGAAGTTCCAGAAGCCCTCGATGCCCAGATCCACCAGCCGTCCGCTGACCTGCTGTGCACCATCGCGGGGCACACAGAGCACAGCCACCTTGGGCTTGTTTTCCTCACAGAAGGCCTCCAGCTCGTCAATGTGCCGGATGCGGATACCGCTGATCTCCTTGCCCACCTCGTTCTCGGCCACGTCAAAGGCCGCGATCAGCTTGTAACCGTTGGTATCGGTGGTAATAAAGCGGCTCACCGCCTTGCCCAGACGGCCGCAGCCGATCAGAATGGTGGGCAGACGGTCACCGTTGCCGAACAGCAGACTTTCCAGAATGGAAAGCAGGTTCTCCACCGAGTAACCGATGCCCTGTCGGCCGTTCACGTCGCCGATGCAGTTGAAGTCCTGCCGCACCTGAGAGGCAGTGGTACCCATCTGGGCGGCCAGCTCACGGGACGAGATGCTGGTGATGCCGTCGTTCTTCAGGGTGCGCAGGTAGCGATAGTATTTGGGTAGGCGCTTGATGACGGGCAGAGAAGCTTTGCCGGGAGTGTTCATAAGGGGGTCTCCTTTCTTTTTATCCGCAGCATTGCCGGGGAGAAGTGCGCAGCGGCAGGGTGCTCCGGCAAAAGATTTGTACTTTCTTGTACAATAATGATACATATTTGACAATCTTATCTCTAGTATAAAGTATACAGCACGAAGACAGAATGTCAAACCATTTGGCACATTTTTTTGAGAAAGAAAAGAAATCTTTGCCGAAGTATAACCGGCAGGAATGCCGGACAAGCTGAAATGAAGCAAAAAGGAGGATACGCAGAATGTCACAAGAAGAGAAGAACATCCCCGTGGAGCAGCAGCGGCTGGAAAAAGAGCAGATCGAGGACATTACGCTGGTTGGACTCTGCACGGACATTTGTGTGATCTCAAATGCATTGTTATTGAAAGCATTTTTGCCGGAGACACCGATTATCGTGGATGCATCCTGCTGTGCAGGGGTAACGCCGAAAAGCCACGAGACAGCGCTCGACGCAATGCGCATGTGCCAGATCAACATAGAAAGATAAAAGTACGCGCATGCGCCGGATCAATATAGAAAGATAAGAGTGCGCGCATGCGCCGGAACAATGTGACGCAGCAGGTCAACGGAATATGGAGATAAAATGAAAAATATCGTATTTGATATGGGAAATGTTCTGACAAAATATAAGCTGAGCGATTACATCGGGACATATACAGAGGATGAAGCGCAGGCAGCATTGTTGAAAAATCAGGTTTGTGCATCGGTGGAGTGGATTTGCATGGACAGAGGAACAATGACCGATGAGGAAGCGGTACGTTCCATTTGCAAGAGAATTCCGCAGAGTGAGTGGGAGCTTGTGGAGCGTTTCGTGAGGGAGTTTCGGATGAAGCAGGAGCCGAATCCGCCGATGGAGGCGCTTCTGGGAGAG
>OGOS01002208.1_pt1 | contig 10917 bp, 11 predicted proteins | sample 1552701 | NCBI WGS metagenome assembly OGOS01 (sample SAMEA2580128, study PRJEB22360) | human gut metagenome | biome: human gut; feature: human-associated habitat; material: faeces | place: Denmark | collected 2008/2010
ACTCCGGAAATGATATTAAATAAGGTAGAAAGGGTTTTGAATAAGAATGCCTGAAGAATTTGATATAAGAGCAAGTCGCATTGACAGCGACAAAGAGTTTGAGCGTGCCTTGCGTCCGTTAGAGTTTGATGACTTTAACGGTCAGGAGAAGATTATTGAAAATCTCCGAATTTTTGTCCAGGCGGCAAAGATGCGTGGCGAGGCGCTTGACCATACATTATTATATGGCCCTCCAGGGTTGGGAAAGACAACGCTGAGCAACATCGTTGCTAATGAGTTGGGGGTAGGCTTTAAGGTAACTTCCGGTCCTGTTCTTGACAAGCCTGGTGATTTGGCTGGAGTCCTTACCTCTCTTGAGGAGAATGATGTCCTGTTCATTGATGAGATTCACCGACTTAATCCAGTTGTTGAGGAATACCTGTATTCTGCAATGGAGGATTATGCGTTAGATATTATTATCGGTAAGGGGCCTGCTGCTCGAAGCGTGCGTCTTGATTTGCCTAAATTTACCTTGATTGGTGCAACAACACGTTTAGGTGCCATTGCAGCACCGCTTAGGGACCGTTTTGGTGTGCAGTGTCGTCTAGAGTTTTACAAGCCTGAGGAGCTGCAATTTATTATTACTCGTGCTGCAGAAATTTTAGGCGTACAGATTGACCCTGAGGGTGCGGCAGAGATTGCTCGTCGTAGTCGTGGTACTCCTCGTATTGCTAACCGTCTTTTAAAGCGTGTCCGTGATTTTGCCCAGGTTTTGGGTGCAGAGTGTATAACAAGACAGCTGGCTGATGAAGCTCTGGCAAAGCTGGAGGTTGACCGTATGGGCTTTGACCGCAGCGACAGGCGTATTTTGACTACTATTGTGAAAACCTTTGGCGGTGGTCCTGTAGGTATTGAAACAATTGCAGCGGCTGTAAGTGAGGAGTCTAGCACCATTGAGGATGTAATTGAACCGTATTTGATGCAGCTTGGCATGCTACAGCGTACTCCAAGAGGACGTGTAGCAACTCGCGAAACATATCGTTATTTGGGTATTCCATATCCGGAGCAGAAGTGATATTATGAAAATGCTATTACATGCCTGCTGTGGTCCTTGTGCTTGCTATCCTACTGAGAAGCTGAGGGCTGACGGCAAGGATTTTGATATTTTATATTTTAATCCTAATATTCATCCCTATAAGGAATTTAAGCAGCGCTTAAGTACTTTAATGGAGTTTTGCAAAAAGCAGCAAATAGAGCTTTTTGTAGATAAGAACTATAATCTGGAGCAATGCGTACGAGGCATGCTGGCTGAGCCTACTGTTCGTTGTGCTTATTGCTATCGCATGCGTATGCGCTATGCGGCGCAGTTTGCTAAGGAAAATGGCTATGATTGCTTTAGTACAACTCTTTTGGTAAGTCCCTATCAAAAGCATGCCCTGATTATTAAGGAAGCAGAGGCTGCTGCAGAGGAATTTGGAATTCCTTTCTACTATGAGGATTTTCGTGAAGGCTACCAGCGTGGCATAGATATCAGTTTGGAACTGGGCCTTTATCGTCAGCAGTATTGCGGCTGCGTTTTCAGTGAGCGTGACCGCTATGAAATCCGTAAGAAGGCTGAACCAGGCATTGTCCGTGTCAGCAAGCTGCTAAGCATGATTAATAAATAAAGGAGCGTCTTATGCTGAAAGCTATTAGAACCGTTATATTGACTTTACTTTGCCTTGCGTTTACCGCATTGGCAGCGGCGGCTCCATTGCGTATAGCCCTAGTAGAGCAGCAGTCAACGGTAGAAATTAGCTGTGATGATGATTTTGTTGTTAGAGACGCTGTTACAGGCAGGGAAGAAACTGTAGCTAAGGGAAAATATTTTCTGCATGTACAGCAGGGGATGCTGTGCTTGGATGAAGACAAGCTTTATGGAAGTGATATAATTATTGATGCACTTCCTGATAAAGAGCTGCCTAAGGTTAATAAAAAGGAGTACTGGGGCAGTTTGCGTGCTATGCTGCGTCAGGATAAAATTTTATTAAACAATATAGTTGATGTAGATGCTTATTTAGCTTGTGTACTTCCAGAAAAGACAATGCCTGTATGGCCTGACGAAACAATTAAGGCTCAGGCTGTAGCCGGTAGAAGCTACTGCTTATATATGCAGTCTGTAAACCACGCTAAAGATTATGATTTAAGTGCCAATGATCCGGAGTTTACTTATCGTGGCTGTGGCAAGCGTATTACTAAGGCTGCTATAACCAAGCTTATATCTGCAACTAAGGGTCAATATCTAGTTGATGGTTTTGGCAATTATGTTAAGGCTGTTAGTACATCTAGTACTGGTGGTATGACGGAAGCAGCGCTATCTATCTGGAATAAGGATTTCTCCTATCTGCAATCTGTAAAGGATTATGATGAGGATAGCCCTGATTATAAGTGGCAGTATCTTGCAGCACCAGCACTGGTGGAGAATCTTCTAGAGCAAAGGGGCTATAAGGTGGGCAAGCTAACATCTATCAGGCTGTCTCCTTTAGACCAAAAGGGTGATGACCGTACTGCAACAGGACGTGTTCGTCATCTGTTTATTTCTGGTAGCGAAGGTACTGCCAAGATTAGTGGTCAGGAGCTGGCTGAAATTTTGAATCTATATTCAACATATTTTGATGTAGAAACAGGAACTCCTATTCCCGATGTTTTAAAGGTGCCCATTGAAAATGCTTATGGCTTTGAAATTGGTAGCAAAGATATTAATATTAAAGTAAATGAAAACGAACAGCCGGTGTGGAAGGACTTAATGCGTAGCTATCATATGCTTAGTGGTGGCAAGGAAGAAAAAATAATTTTTCGTGGCCATGGCAGAGGTCATGGCGTTGGCCTAAGTGCCTGGGGCGCTAGAGGCTTAGCCAACTCTAATGAAAGATTTACCTATGCAGATATCCTTAAGCATTATTATCCTGGAACAAGGCTGATAAAATAGTATATACGGGAGCATGCTCCTGAATTTTATAGAAAACGAAGAAGGAATAAAATGTTAGTAACAGATTTTAACTATGATTTGCCACAGGAGCTGATTGCGCAGCATCCAATGGAGCCTAGAGACCATTCTCGCCTTTTAGTTGTTGATAAAGTAACAGGTGAGCTTGAACATAAGCATTTTTATGATTTGCCAGATTATTTGCGCCCTGGTGACGTACTGGTTTTTAACGATACTCGTGTTATTCCTGCTCGTCTCCATGGCTTTAAGGATACTGGTGCTAGAGTAGAGGTTTTCCTCTTGACTCGTCGCAATGCAACTGATTGGGAGGTTTTAGTACGTCCCGGTAAAAAGCTGCAGGTTGGTGCAAAGATTAACTTTAGTGATGAGCTGTCCTGCGAGGTTATTGAGCACACTGATTTTGGTGGACGTGTAGTACGTTTTAGCTATGACGGTATTTTTGAAGAAATTTTAGACCGTCTTGGCGAAACTCCGCTGCCTCCATATATTACAGCTCCCTTAGAGGATAAGGAGCGCTACCAAACTGTTTATAGTAAGGAGCGTGGTAGTGCGGCTGCTCCTACTGCAGGTCTGCATTTTACTAAAGAGCTGCTAGAGAAGATTAAGGCTATGGGCTGTGAAGAGGTTTTTGTTACTTTGCACGTTGGTCTTGGTACTTTCCGTCCTGTTAGTGAAGCTAATATTGAAGACCATAAAATGCATCGCGAGTTTTATACAGTTTCTCAAGAGGCTGCAGATGCTGTTAACAAGGCAAAAGCAGAGGGACGTCGCATTATCGCAGTAGGAACAACTGCTGTTCGTACTTTGGAGTCTGCTGGCGCTGATGGCATTCTTCACCCTGGTGGAGCATGGACCAATATCTTTATCTATCCTGGCTATGAATATCGTATTGCTGATGCACTGGTAACTAATTTTCATCTGCCCCAAAGTACATTGCTGATGCTTGTAAGTGCTTTATCAACTCGCGAGATTATGCTAAAAACCTACGCTGAAGCTGTTAAGGAGCAATATCGCTTCTTTTCCTTCGGTGATGCTATGTTTATCGTAGATAAGAACAAATAAGGAGTTAATATGAAACACGCTGTAACATATGAGTTAATTAAAGAATGCAGTCGCAGTGGTGCACGTCTTGGTAGACTGCACACTCCCCATGGTACCTTTGAAACCCCTATGTTCATGCCTGTAGGTACCCAGGCAACTGTAAAAACCCTTGCACCTGAAGAGCTGTACGATATGGGCAGCCAGGTTATTTTGTCCAATACATATCATCTGTTTTTGCGTCCTGGCCATGAGCTGGTGCGTAAAGCAGGTGGTCTGCATAAATTTATGAATTATAAAAGAGGTATGCTGACTGATAGCGGTGGCTTTCAGGTATTTAGCTTAGGCGCAATGCGTAAGATTACTGAAGAGGGTGTAATGTTCCGCTCTCATATAGATGGTAGCAAGCAATTCCTTTCTCCTGAGGTATCCACCCATGTACAAGAGGCTCTTGGCGCTGATATTGCCATGGCTTTTGACGAATGCATTCCTTATCCTGCTGATTTTGATTACGCTAAGCGCTCTACTAATCGTACTGCACGTTGGGCAAAGCGCTGCTTAGAGGCTCATACTCGTGAGGATCAATCCATGTTTGGTATTGTTCAAGGCGGTATGTATCCTGAGCTGCGCAAAATGAGCTGTCAGCAGTTGACTGAGATGGATTTTGCGGGCTACGGTATCGGCGGACTCAGCGTTGGTGAGCCAAAGCCTATGATGTATGATATGCTGGGCCATACAACTCAATATCTGCCTAAGGACAAGGCTCGTTATCTGATGGGCGTAGGTACTGCTGACTGTATTGTAGAGGCGGTTAACCTGGGTGTTGATATGTTTGACTGCGTATTCCCGACACGCGTTGCTCGTAATGGTACCGCAATGACTCACGAAGGACGTTTAGTTGTACGTAATGCTGTTTACGCGGAGGATTTCCGTCCTATTGAAGAGGGCTGCAGCTGCTATGCCTGCCGTAACTTTAGTCGTGCTTACATTCGTCATCTGTTCAAGGCTGATGAGATTTTTGGACTGCGTCTGCTTTCTATTCATAATCTGCATTTCCTACTGCATTTTGCTAAGGAAATCAGAGAGGCTATTGCAGAGGATCGTTTCCCTGAGTTTAGAGAGCGTTTTTTGGAAACCTTTAAGGCTTAATCAATATTTTTAATAAAAAAAGCTGTATAAACAAGGATTTTGTACTATAATGTAGAATATATATTTATTAATGCTGTTTTATAATGGAGGTATTAACTATGCAAGGCGGAGAAACTATGGCAATGTTGAACGCAATTTGGCCCTTCTTTTTAATGGGTGGCATTTTCTACTTTATGCTTTGGAGACCTCAAAAGCAGGAGCAAAAAAAGCGTCAGGATTTGCTTGATAATCTTAAAGAGGGTGACAAGGTGATTACTATTGGTGGCATCTGTGGCACTATTTCTAAAATTTCTGAGAAAAGAATCTCTCTTGAGGTTGCTGAAAATGTACATATCGAGATGGTTCGCAGTGCAGTAAGCGGCTATCAGGATCCTTCTAGTAAAAATGCTTAAAACTGCAGAAAAACAGGAAATACGTAAGCATCTTAAGGCACTGCGCAGTCAATTGACAGCTGAACAGGTCGCTCACAGCAGTGAACTGGCAGCGCAGCAAATATTAGCCTGTGATGCTTACAAAAATGCTAAGCTTATCATGGGCTATTTGGCTTTTGGTAAGGAAATATCTGTGGATAGGGTTTTGCTTCAGGCTTTGGCTGACGGCAAAAAGGTAGTTGTTCCCTTGATAATCTCCCAAACGGAGATGGAGGCTGCTGTGCTTAGAAATATGGAGGAGCTGTGTTTTGATAGATACGGTATTCGCTGTGTGTCCGAGCCAGCTGAGCTGATTGCTCCAGAGGAGATTGAGCTTATTTTAGTGCCAGGAGTTGCCTTCGGCAGAGATGGCAGTAGAATGGGGATGGGAGCAGGCTATTATGACCGTTTTTTGCAGCGTGCAAATAAGGCTATTACTATTGGTGTGGCTTATGAAGCTTTGCTGCAGGACAGTCTGCCCGCAGACGAGTATGATGTTCCTGTTCAATATATAGCGTACGAAGCAGGTATTAATAAGCTTCACGCATAAGGAGGAAAACAATTTGCGATGGAATGAAATTGGCAAGTTTCTGATTGTTGTTTTGGCAATTATCGGAGGCTTCTGCATGTACATCCGTCCCCTGGCAGGTTCTATTAAACAAGGTCTTGACCTGCAGGGTGGTACTCACGTAGTTTTACAGGCTGTCGATACACCTGAATTAAAGGTTGATGATGATGCCGTAAACCGCAGTGTGAAAATTATTGAAAGACGTGTAAATGAGCTGGGCCTGACTGAGCCTGTTATCCAACGTCAAGGTAAAGACCGTATCATTGTTGAGCTTCCGGGCGTAAAAGATCCTGAAAAGGCTATTGCTATGCTTGGCCGTACTGCAATGCTGCAATTCAAAGATGTGAATGGCAAGGTTGTATTGACTGGTAAGGACTTAAAGGATGCGCGTGCTCAAATGAGTCAGGGTAATCAGGCTGTTGTTGGTCTGGAATTTTCTGACGAGGGCGGCAAAAAATTTGGTGAACTGACCGCTCGTAATATTGGCAAGCAAATTGCTATTGTTTTGGACGGTGAGGTGCTGACCGCGCCTGTTGTTCAAGAGGCTATTACAGGTGGCCGTGCACAAATTTCAGGCTCTCGTACTATGGAAGAGGCTGAGCATCTGGCAATTTTGCTGCGTAGTGGTTCTCTACCTGTAAAAATCGAAGTAATGGAAAATCGTACTGTTGGTCCTACCTTAGGTCAGGATTCTAAGGATAAGAGTATTAAGGCATTCAGCATCGGTATTATTGGTGTGTTTGTCTTCATGCTGCTGTTCTATCGTTTGTCTGGCTTAATTGCAGATATTGCGCTCCTGCTTTATGTAATGCTGTTACTTTTTGTAATGCGTTATCTGGGTGCAACCTTGACCTTGCCTGGTATTGCGGGTATTATTTTATCTATTGGTATGGCGGTTGATGCCAACGTGCTTATTTTTGAACGCTTTAAGGAAGAAATCAAAAAGGGTAAAACCCTGCGTAGTGCAATGGATGCTGGTTTTGGTCGTGCTTTAGTAACTATTTTGGACTCTAACATCACAACATTGATGGCAGCTGCAGTATTGTTCTATCTTGGTACTGGTCCCATTAAGGGCTTTGCGGTAACACTGGCACTTGGTACCTTACTGAGTATGTTTACTGCTGTAACTATTACCAAATATCTGTTGCGCTTCCTCATCTATAGTAATATTACTAAAAATCCGGCCTTCTTTGGCTGTAGTGCTCCTAAAGCATTAGACCAGGAGGTGAACAAATAATGCGTAGATTTTCTATTGTAAAAAACTATAAAATCTTCTTCAGCATTACTATCATCTTCCTGATTATTGGCTTTGGTTCTATGTTATTCAAGGGTTTTAACCTTGGCATTGACTTTACTGGTGGCAGTATTATGGACTTAAAGTTCAATAAGGCTGTTACTGTATCTGAGGTTCGTGATGTATTGAAGGAGCATAAGCTGGGTAACTCTATAATTCAGCTAGAAAGCTCTGACGGATCTACCTCTGCAGAAGGTGTTCTGATTCGTACAGGCGTTATTGATGATGAACAGCGTCGTGTAGTAATGGATGATTTAAAGGCGAAGCTTGGCAGCTTTGACATCAACCGTGTAGAAAACGTTGGTGCAACAGTAGGCGATGAGCTTATTCAACAGGCCGTTATGGCAATAGTGTTGTCCTGGTTCCTGATGATTGCCTACATCTCTATGCGCTTTGAGTTCCGTTTTGCAATAGCGGCAATCATTGCCTTGATTATTGACGTAAGTGTAACACTGAGCTATTTCTCTCTGTTCCACATGGAACTGGATTCCTCTTTTGTAGCTGCATTGCTGACTGTAGTGGGTTACTCCGTCAACGGTACTATCGTAATCTTCGATAGAATTCGTGAAAATCTTAAAATTCATCGCCGCAGCGAAAGCATGGCCGATATGATAGACAACAGTATTTGGCAAACCATGGGCCGTAGCGTTTACACAGTGGGTACCAGCTTGTTTGCTGTAATTGCTATCTTCCTGTGGGGCGGTGAAACCATCCATAACTTTGCCTTTGCAATGCTGGTGGGCTTCTCTAGTGGCGCTTACACTTCCACATTACTTGCTGGTCCCTTGTGGCTGTTCCTGAGAGGCAAAAAGGCAAGCGATTAAGGAAAAATTTTATATTACGTTCTTTAATAGACATCTCAAAATTTGAGATGTCTATTTTTTTGCAAATTTTTGGATGTGAGGTATGTGAAAAATAATTTTCAGAATTTATTTACAAAATATACAAGATAAGGGGAACAGTTCCTTTTTAACATTGATTTACGCATTTAATAGAGTTATAATATTGATATTATAGATATAAATATTAAGTATTTGCAATGTTAAAATTGGAATTATTTTAATACGTTGTATAAGATTATCATAGAATATATTATTAGCGGTGCTTGGTGCGAGATGGTTACTGTTGCTTGTATTTCAATATAATGATTGGGAGCTAAGGATTTGAATAGTAAAAATAATTATCAAAAAAATTTAAGAGTATTACTGCCGTTTTTATTAGTTATAGGTGATTATTTATCTGTAATTGCTGCGGAGCAATGTGCCTATGAAGCTCGTAATTTTATTATGAGTGATGGGCCAGTGTTGAATATTTCTTTATTAAATTTTTGGATTGTATTTCCTGCATTTTATCTATTGTTTTTTAATATAGAAAAACTTTATAGTAGGCGTGCTCAATTTTTACAGATTATTAAGAGTTTTTTTTATTGCTGTCTGTATGCTATTATTGCTATTATTATTGACTTATATATAGCTCAATTAGCTGGAAGTACATCACGTCTTTTTATTGGCTTACTGTGGATTTTTAGTTTTGTTTTTTTAGTTATTACAAGATTCGTTATAAAAAAATTAGTTGCAAAATTTGCATTACTGCAATTGCCAGTATTAATTATTGGTGCTGGTAGAACAGCAGAAGTTCTTGTAAGAGGCATAGATAAAGAAGAAAGTTTAGGATATAAAATTATAGGCTTTCTAGAGGACAATAATTTAGAGGCGAAACTTCTTAAGGAATATCCATTACTAGGTAATTTTGAGGATGTAGAGAGTGTTATAGAAAAAACTGGTGTAAAACATGTATTTATAGCGGCACCAGGGATGGAGCAAAATTCACTTATTAGTCTCATTAATAGAGTACAGCCTTTAGTAAAAAATGTGGCCATTATTCCCAATCTCATTGGCATGCCTATGGGTAGTTTAGAGGTGGAAAGCCTTTATAACGAAAGAATAATGTTGGTTAGAGTTAAGAATAATCTAGCACGTTGGTATAATTGCTTGTTTAAACAGGTTTTTGATTATGCGCTTACGATAATAGGCACTGTCTTGATTTCTCCAGTACTCTTATTAATAGCTATATGGATATACAAGGATTCTCCAGGACCAATTATTTTTAAACATACTCGTATTGGTAAAGATGGAAAGCCTTTTCCATGTTATAAATTTCGTACTATGTGCGTAAATGCTCAAGAAAAATTAGCTAAACTTTTAGCCAATGATGCAAAGGCTAGAGCAGAGTGGGAAAGGGATTTTAAGCTAAAAAATGATCCTCGTATAACCAAAAGTGGTGTTTTTCTTAGAAAAACAAGCTTGGATGAGCTACCACAAATTTTTAATGTTTTGCGTGGTGAGATGAGTTTAGTTGGTCCTAGACCTGTTGTTCATGAAGAACTGGAGCGTTATGGGGAATATCTTGGTGATTACCTTATGGTTAAGCCCGGTATTACAGGTATGTGGTAGGTAAGCGGACGCAGTGATACGACTTATGAAGAAAGAGTGCAGATGGACAACTGGTACGTGCGTAATTGGAGCGTATGGTTGGATATTATGTTGATTTGGAAAACGGTAAAGGCAGTAGTGTGCAGGAAGGGTGCGTATTAGTGGATATGAAGTTTTCTGTTTTGATGTCAGTATATAAAAATGAAAAAGCTGAATATCTTAATACTGCGTTGAAAAGCATCGTAAATCAGTCTTTAATGCCTAATGAAATAATAATAGTTAAAGATGGTATTTTAACTGACGAACTGGACAAATGTTTGGATGATTTCTATGAAGCTTATGAAAATATAGTTAAGGTAATTCCGTTTGCTGAAAATCGTGGTCTAGGCTTAGCTCTAAGAGATGGAGTTTTAGCATGTTCAAATGAATATATTGCCAGAATGGATACTGACGATATTGCATTTTCTAATAGGTTTGAGGAACAATTTGAATTTTTAAAAAAACATGAGGATATATCGTTAGTTGGTAGTTGGATAACAGAGTTTTCCAATGATTCGTTAAAACCAGACACTATTACTAAGTTACCATGTAAGCATAGTGATATAGTAAACTATGCAAAAAAAAGAAATCCTTTTAGACACATGACTGTTATATTCAAAAAGAAAGCTGTTTTAGATAGTGGTAATTATAGGGACTTTCTTTGGTTTGAGGACTATGATTTATGGGTTAGGATAATTCAAAAGGGATATAAAACAGCTAATATACCTAAGGTCTTAGTGAATGTTAGAGCTACAGATGATATGTTTGCCAGAAGGGGTGGCCTTAGATATATTAAACAGGAAATAAGATTTCAAAATAGTATTAGGAAACAAAATTTTATAAGTATGTGGAATTCTATAGAGAATTTGATAATTAGATCTATAGTGAGAATTTTTCCAAATAAACTAAGAGTTTATTGTTACAAGACAATGTTAAGATATTCTGAAAAATAAAGGGGACTTTATATGCAACGTATATTTGCATTAGTTACGGTATATAATCCAGAAGATAAAAGTTGTAAA
>OGOS01002215.1_pt1 | contig 10886 bp, 9 predicted proteins | sample 1552701 | NCBI WGS metagenome assembly OGOS01 (sample SAMEA2580128, study PRJEB22360) | human gut metagenome | biome: human gut; feature: human-associated habitat; material: faeces | place: Denmark | collected 2008/2010
GTCGGCGAAATACTCGACCTCGCCGTCAAATATGATATCATCCATAAGAGCGGCGCGTGGTTCTCTTATAACGAGAACCGCCTCGGCCAGGGCAGAGACAATGTCAAGAATTATATCAGCGAGCATCCCGACTTCATGGCGGAGCTCGAAGCCCAGGTTCGCGAGCGTCTTATGGCGGAGAACAACGCCGCAAGAGCCGCCGCAAAGCCTGCGGAAAAGCCCGCGCCTGCCGCTGAGCCTGCACCCGCCGCGATGCCCAAGAAGCCTACGAGCCGTTCCGGCGCAAAGGCGAAGCTTGACATCGTTGTTGATGACGACGATTGATGAAGATAACGGCACAGCAGGGCAGGGGACAAAAAATACATATACTTGTCGATGGGGAGTACCGCCTGACCGTTACCCGGGATTTCTGGGCGAGTCAGAATATACGCTCCGGCGATGAAATTGACGATGCGGAGTTTGCCGCCTTTTGCGAGGCGGCAGGCTCCTGCCGTGCATTTAACGCGGCTGTCGATATTCTCTCGCGGCGCGACCATTCGTCAAAGGAGCTTCAGCGAAAAGTTGCCCGCCGCTCCGGCGCGGAGTTTGCGCGCGAAGCGGTCGAACGCCTTGAAGAGATGGGCTATGTCAACGACGAACGCTATGCCCATACCCTCGCGCAGGAGCTGTATGAGCGGCGCGGCATGGGCAAAAAGCGTATCGAACAGGAACTCAGACAGCGCGGAATATCGCGCGAGACGGCGAGCGAATGTGCCGAAGAGCTCGACGGCGACGACGTTGAGCGGATAAAAAATCTGCTTGAGACCAAATTCGCCGGCAAATTTTCCGATGAAAAGGGCAGGCGGCGCACCTTCAACGCCCTGACCCGCCTCGGCTACGGCTATTCCGATATCCGTTCGGCAATGCGCGCGATGGACGAGGAATATGAAGATACGGACGATCAATTTTCCTGTTAGAAGATAAGAAAAGGAAAAAATAGTGTATAATTTCTGTTATCAAGCGAAAGGAAGAACTGTTTGATGAAGAAAAGAAGAGTTTTATTCGTGTCGCTCGGATGCCCGAAGAATCAGGTCGACGGTGAGCTGATGCTTGCAAAGCTTCAGAACGCCGGATTTGAAAATGCGGACAATTTCGAGCGCCTCGACGCAGTTATAGTCAACACCTGCGCGTTTATCGACTCCGCTAAGCAGGAGGCTATCGACACAATTCTGGAGATGGTCGGCCTCAAAAAAGACGGACTCGTCCGCGCGGTCATTGTTACCGGATGCCTTGCCGAGCGCTATCGCGACGAGATACTTCAGGAGATTCCCGAGGTCGATGCGGTCGTCGGCATCGGCGCAAACGGTGATATCGACAAGATAGTCGACGAAGTTCTCGACGGCAAGCAGACCAATGTTTTCCCCGACAAAAAAGAGCTTCCCATGTGCGGCGAGCGCGTGCTCACGACTCCCGATTACTGGGCGTATCTCAAGATAGCCGAGGGCTGCTCGAACTGCTGCACCTATTGCGCCATCCCGTCCATCCGCGGACCCTTCCGCAGCCGCGACGAGGAGAGCATAGTCGAAGAGGCGAAGACCCTTGCGAATGGGGGCGTCAAAGAGCTCGTGCTTATCGCGCAGGATGTCTCGTCCTACGGCATTGATATCTACGGCGAATACAGGCTCGCTCATCTGCTTGATTTGCTCTGCGAGATCGACGGCATCGAGTGGATACGCCTGCTCTATTGCTATCCCGATAAGATAACCGACGAGCTTATCGACACCATGGCTTCCCAGCCCAAGGTGCTCCATTATATAGACCTGCCGCTCCAGCACGCGGACGATAAAATCCTCAAGGCGATGAACCGCCACAGCACCGCGGAAGAGACCCGCGAGGTCATAAGAAAACTGCGCGAGCGTATGCCGGATATCGCTATCCGCACGACGTTTATTGTCGGCTTCCCCGGCGAGACGGAAGAAGATTTCCTCCGGACAATGGACCTGGTGCGCGAAGTGGGGTTCCAGCAGGTGTTCACGTTCATCTACAGCAAGCGGGAGGGAACGCCGGCAGCCAAGATCGCCGACGATACGCCGCATGCGGTCATCCAAGACCGGTTCGACCGACTTGTCGACTTGGTACAGGAGGGCGCCTACGTATCGAACCAGGCCGATGCGGACCGCGTTGTGGAGGTGTTGTTCGAGTCCCGCAACAAGCGCGACCCGCATTCCGTCACCGGCCGCACGCCGAAGAACCAGACAGTACACGCGACGGTGCCGGAAGGCTGCGACGTGGAGTCGCTCTTCGGCCGTATTGGCCGTGTGAAAATCGACCGTGCCCGTACGTGGTACCTCAACGGCGCGCTGGTCTCGGTGGAGTAGCGCATGGAGGGACACGAGCCGTTCGTACCGCATCTCTCGCAACCGCTGATTTGCGTGGTCGGTCCTACGGCTACGGGGAAAAGCGACTTGGCACAAGCGTTGGCGCGGCGCCTGGACGGCGTTGTCATCAGCGCGGACAGCATGCAGGTGTACCGCGGTATGGATATCGGCACGGGCAAGGTGCCGCTCGCGCAGCGCGCGGTTCCGCATTTCGGACTGGATTTGGTCGATCCCGGCGTGCCGTACTCCGTCTCGCTGTTCCAGGATTACGCGCGCCGCGTGGCCGCCGAACAGGACGCGCGGGGAAGACGCGTCATATTGTGCGGAGGCACGGGCCTGTACGTGCGCAGCGTCATCGACGGCTACGTCTATCCGAAAGGCGGTTCCGAGCGGGAGAATCCCGTCCGTGCGCAGTACACGCGGCTTTGGCGGCAGATTGGGGACCAGGCACTGTGGGAGAAGCTGCTTCAGGTTGACCCTGAATCCGCGGCTGTCATCCATCCGCACAATGCGCGGCGCGTCATCCGCGCATTTGAGCTGTTGGAGGAAGGCGGCAGCTATGCGCGCCAGAAGGAGCGTCTGAAGCAGATTCCACAGGTTGTTTCCGCCGTGCAAATCGGCATTGCAGTCGAACGCGCGGCGCTGAATGCCCGTATCGACCGGAGGGTCGATGCCATGGTGGACGCCGGGTTGGTACAGGAGGTGCAGCGTCTTCTGAAGGGCGGCTTCCGCGAGGCGCTCACGGCGCCGAAGGCAATCGGGTACCGCGAAATCGTTGCGGCACTGGAAGGGAAGTGCTCGCTGGAGCAAGCCGTGGAGGACATCAAGACTCACACCCACCGCTATGCGAAGCGTCAACGGTCATGGTTTTCCCGCGATGCCCGCATTCGCTGGATAGACGGGGCGCGTCCCGGAGAGCCGTCTGGGATTCGTGCGGCAACTTCGGCTGCTGCCGATGCACCCGCTGCCGTTTTCGGCGGGAATGCGCCTTCAGTATGTTCGGATGAAAAGAATTCACCTGCTGTTAATGGAGAGACCCCGTATATGCGGTCACTTGTGGACAAGGCTCTTGCCGTACTTGGTACAATCGATGCGCAATAAGCCGAAAGAAGGAGTTTGAACACCATAATGGAAATCGACTTTGTTAAGCTCAACGGCTGCGGAAACGACTTCATCTTCATCGACGATCTCTCGAATGAGATCGAGCTTGCGCCCGAGACAGTCGAGGCGCTGTGCAATCGCCATTTCGGCATCGGAGCCGACGGCGTGATTCTGGTCCGTCCTTCCGAGGACCCCGATTGCGTTGCGTACATGCATTACATTAATGCCGACGGCACGTTGGCCGAGATGTGCGGCAATGGCGTCCGTTGCTTCGCGAAGTACCTCGTGGATCACGGATACGTTTCGGCAAGCGATGGCAAGTTCGTCGCCGACACGAAAGCCGGCCAGCGCCCCATCACGTTCGAGGTGGACGACAAAGGCCTCATGACGGTTGCGACGGTGGATATGGGCCGCCCTATCCTGGCGCCCGAACAAGTTCCCGTTGCGATTCCCGCGAATGCGCAGACGGATGATGGCCAGCCGTACGTGAAGGAGGCGGCCATCGATTCGCCGTGGGGCGCCCTGCCGTTCACGTGCGTTTCCATGGGCAATCCCCATGCGGTCACGTTCATCCGGGATTTCTCCGTACTGCCCGACGAGCTGTTCAAAGGCCAGGAGAAGACGCTGGACACGTTGCGCGTCGACACCATCGGCGCATTCTACGAATCGAATCCGGCATTCCCCGCAAAAGCGAACATCGAGTTTGCGCAGATTGCCAGCGACGGCATCCATATGCGCGTCTATGAGCGCGGTGACGGCGAGACGCTTGCCTGCGGTACGGGCGCTTGCGCCACGAACACGGCTGCTTGCCTGACGGGCCGTGCGGGCCGCGAGAACGACCTGCATCTGCTGGGCGGCACGCTGCATATCCGCTGGGCAGACGACGGCCATGTGATGATGACGGGTCCGGCGGCTCAGGCGTTCACGGGTACGTTCGAAACTGAGGATTTCTAGGCCGCAGGGCGGGTTCGCGTATTGCCCGCGTGACAGAGCAGAGAAGCAAGAGAGCGGACGGAGAGGGTTTTGCCTTCTCCTGTCCGTTTTTCTTTGTCCCAAGGAGTAAGGTGTAAAGAACAGTCGGATGGCATGCTCTCCGCTGCCGTGCCATGCGCGCGTGCGCGGAGGGAAGGATGAGGGGGTATATGTCCAAAGAAGAGATGTACGTTCCGCAGGAGAAGAAGGAGCGCGCAATCTTGGTAGGGGTCGATAGGCCGCACACGCCTTGGTCGCTGCAGTCCTCGCTTGCGGAACTAGGCAGATTGGCGGAGACGGCGGGCTGCCAGGTGGTCGGATCCACGTCGCAGAAGCTGGACAAGGTGAATCCCAGCACGTTCGTGGGGCAGGGTAAGGCGCAGGAGATCGCTCAGCTGTGCACCACGCTTGCTGCGGATGTCGTCATCCTGGACGACGAGCTGACGCCTTCCCAGCAAGCGAATCTGGAGAAGATCGTTCCCCGCGAAGTCAAAGTCATCGACCGTACGGCGCTCATCCTGGACATTTTTGCATTGCACGCTACTAGCAAGGAAGGACGTCTGCAGGTGCGCTTGGCGCAGAACGAGTATTTGTACCCGCGCCTGCGCGGCATGTGGGCGCACTTGGCATCGAACCGCATGGGCGGCGGCGTGGGCTCGCGTTTCGGCGAAGGCGAGAGCCAGCTGGAAGTGGACCGCCGCATTGTCCGCAACCGCATCACGTCCATCAAGCGGCAGCTGAAGGTGCTGGAGAAGAACCGTGCGCTGCAGCGCAAAGACCGTTACGAAAGCGGCATCTTCAAAGTGGCGCTTGCCGGCTACACGAACGCGGGTAAATCCAGCTTGCTGAACCATCTGACGGGCTCGGAGGCGCTCAGCTACGACAAGCTGTTCGCAACCTTGGATTCGAAGTCGCGCAAGCTCGAGCTGCCGGAAGGGCGCGAAGTCACGGTTACGGACACGGTCGGCTTCATCCAGAAGCTGCCTACGAACCTGGTAGAGGCATTCAAATCCACGTTGGACGAGATCCGCGGCGCCGATCTGATCCTGCACGTTATCGATGCCGCGCAGCCGGAATTCGAGGATCAGAAGAAAACCGTGGAGAAGGTGCTGCTGCAAATCGGCGCCGGCGACATCGCGCGCAAGGACGTGTTCAACAAGATCGATTTGCTGGATTCCGACATGCTGGAGAGCCTTCATCTGCGCGAGCCCGATGCGCTGTTCATATCGGCGGAGCAGGGGACGGGCCTGGACCAGCTGATGGCGTACATCTCCCAGCAGGCGGCGAACACGGGTGTCATCATGGATGTCGTAATTCCCTACAACCGCGGCGATTTGGTCTCGCTTGCGCATGAGCGCTGCCATATTATCGACGAGGGGCACAGCGCGGACGGCACGACGATGCGCGTCCAGGTCAGCGAGCCGCTTCAACGGACGTTCGCACGGTTTCGCACGGCATAGGCATCAGAGATCGCAGAGCGCTGTGAACCCGCTTGCACGCGTAGTCTATTCACGCGTCGTTTGAGCTCTAAAAGAGGAATGACCGGGCAATAAGAAGCCGGCGTCCCGTACAACGGGATGCCGGCTTTACGCGTTGGGCTGCGTCCGCCGAGGGCGTGACGGAAAGCAGGGGGAGGCGCTAATACACGCGGCGGAACAGCGCCACGACTTTGCCCACGATGGTGCAGTCCCGCGTGATGATGGGATCCATGGAGGAGTTCTCAGGCTGCAGGCGGATGTGGTCGCGCTCGCGGTAGAAGCGCTTCACCGTGGCCCCGTCGTCGATGAGCGCCACGACGATCTCGCCGTTGTTTGCCGTGGATTGTTCCTTGACCACAAGATAATCGCCGTCGTTGATGCCCGCCTCGATCATGGATTCGCCATGCACGGACAGCAGGAACGAGGCGGAGTCGCCCACGATTTCCACCGGCAGCGTGATGTTGTCCTCGATGTTCTCCTCCGCCAGGATGGGGATGCCGGCGGCCACCTGACCGACCAGCGGAAGCGTGACAGTATTGCCGTAATTGCCGGTTCCGATGGATTGCAAATCCTGCACAAGCCCGCCGTCGGCATCTTCTGCAGCATTCGCGTGGGGCACATGCGGCCGCGCCTTGTCCGTCAGCGTGATGGAGCGCGACTTCAGGGGGTCGCGATGGATCATGCCCTTGTCTTCCAGTGCCTTCAAGTGCACATGCACCGTCGAGGGAGATGAAAGGTTCATAGCCGCGCAGATCTCGCGCACGGTGGGGCCGTATCCCTTGCTTTCGATGAATTCGGCGATGCAGTCCAGTACTGCTTGCTGTCTCTTGGTAATGCCGTCCATGGCCTCTCCTTGCAAAAACACACGAACAAACGTACGAAAATATATTGACCCGAACTTCTGTTCGACTTATTATAAACGCGAACAAAGGTTCTATGCAAGAACGAGGAGGTCGGAAGATGAAGTATCAGGCTTTGTACGAGAGCGATGGAAACGCTGCTCTCAAAGTCGATGTTCCTCGGTACAGCAATGAAAACGAGCGCATCATCCCGTTTCCGGGAAATCCCAAGGCTGCGTCGGATGCAGCCGTCAGCCCGCACGATCTGCTGCGCGACGACTACCGCTCGCAGGAATCCGTGACCGTCGAGGCCATTCCGTTCGGTACGGATTACATCGAAGCCCGGCACCTGTTCTACTGGATGACCGACGAAACGGCTGCAGAGCTGCGTGCCAAGCACGCTCCGCAGCTCAGCCCGTTGCAGCGGAAGGCGTACTATTACGCGGACCGGATGCGCAATGCCCTGGTAAACCATCCCTTTGCGGAGCAGCTGAAGCACGGCACGCTTGTCGGCAGGCAGACCGTGAATCTGTCCGGTGCGCAGTATATGCGCATGTTCCTGGTGGGTCTGCTGTTCGCGACGGCAACCGCACTGGTGGGGGCATAAAGGGGCTTTCCGGAAACGTCGGGGTCCGGTATCGGATGGCCGATCACCCGGCGTCCTCCTGCAGAGAGGGTGCCCGTCTTTGAGGCGGGCACCCCCCCCGCATTCCACACGAAAAGCGCCTTAGATGCGCATTGCGTCCCGCGGTTTAAGCGCGGCATGTGCGGCCGTGCGCCGGACCGGCGCTTGGCATCCGCGCCTCTGCACACGGCGCGGCGCTGGTGCCGTTGCTCCTTATGCCTGAGACAGAATTTGCTGCTTCAGCGCGCGGTAGGAATCCGTCTGCTCGTATATTGCCTGGTTCTCGCGGAAATCGAAGCCGAACGAACCGCGCGACAGCGTGATGTTCGGCGGCATCTGGATGCGCTTGAACACGGAGATGCGCATCTGCCGCAGCACCCATTCCAAGTCCTCTATGAACGCCTGCGGATCTTCTAGGCCGTAATAGCGGATCCACTTGCCCGCTTCCGTATCGGCAAGCTTGTTCTTCAGGTACGCGCGCATCACGCGTTCCGTCCCATAGCCGGGATAATCCACCAGCTGATGGACGAGCCAGTCATGGTAGAACCACTTCATCGGGTCGCGCTGATCGTCCTTCAGCTCTGCGCTGGGCATGGTCTCCCACGTGAATCCGTTTTCCGTCTCTTCGGGCATCAGGTTCTCGGGCACTGCCTCGAAGCCGAATCGGCGGTTTATGGCGCGCGCCAGATCGAACAACTGCACTTTCGTCAGGTCGCCGATGGGGGAGATGGCGCCGATGGAGTCGCCGTACAGCGTAGCGTATCCCATCATGATCTCGACCTTGTTGCCGTTGTTCATGATCACGCCGCCCTCGATCTGGGCGAACGTGGACAGCATATGCCCGCGCAGTCGTGCCTGCACGTTCTCCTGCGCAAGGCCGCTGACCTGGTCCGGTTCGTATCCGTAGAGCGAAAGGACGCGCTGCGTGGCATCCACCACCTCCTCGATGCTGCCGTTGACCAGCCGGATGCCCAGCGCTTGGGCGAGGTTGTAGGCATTCGCCTTCGTCACGTCGCTGTTGTAACGCGTTGCCAGGTTGTAACCCACAATGCGGTCGGGGTCGTCCAGCGCCATGCGCAGCGCGCTTGCCGTGATGGAGCTGTCGATGCCTCCCGAAAGGCCAATGATCCACTTCGGCTTGAACGGGAAGATCTGCGCGTCGAAGCGTCGGAGCGTGGCTACGATGGCGTCAAGTACCTTGTCCGGATCGCTGGGCGTCACCGTTCCCGGGCGGGCAAGGCTCACCACGCGCAGATCCTCTGCGAAATCGTCGCGGCAGCGTGCCAGCACGGCGCCGTCCGGGCCGTACACGGTGGATCCGCCATCGAACGCCAGGACATTCTTGCCGGTGTTCTGCATGCCCACGGTATTCACGTACAGCAGCGGCACGATATGGCCCAGCTGGCGCGTATGCTCCCTCACACGCTTCGTACGCCCCGCATCCTTGTTCATCGTCCATGGCGACGCGCTGATGTTGATGATGGCGTCGCAGTCCGCCTCGACATAGCGGGCGGTCTGGTTGCAGGCGTAATCGCCCGACCACAGGTCCTCGCATATCTCCAAGCCGATGCGGTACGTTTCGCCGCCGACGGTGAACACGAACGGTGCGGCGTACGTATCGGCGAAATCCAGCTCCGAATGGTAGGCGGCATCTTCCAGCGCGCTGACGAAGTAGCGTTCGTCATCGAACATGCGGTAGCTGGGAAGCAGCGTCTTGATATAGCGCCCGGCAATGCGCTCGGCGACCGGTGCGGGAAGATCCTGCTTGTGCTCGCGCGGCACCCATTGCCTGTTGTGGGCGAAAAACGCCATGTTGTAGCGCGCCCTTCGGCCGTCTTTGCCGCGCGTCTTGCTGTCCAGATACGTGCGCTCCACGTTTCCGAAGATGATGCCGATACCGTCCGAGAGCTCGCGGACGCGGTCGTTGAACGATGCCAGGTAGTCGACATAGTCTTCGTCCGCCCATTTGTCCGCCAGGAAGTAGCCGCCCACGCACATCTCGGGGAAGACCACGAGTTGGGCGCCTTCGCGCTTTGCGCAGGCGACCATGCGCTTCATGGTCTCGAAATTGTCCGTGGGGTGGCCGGCCACCACATCCATCTGGCCGATTGCGATTGCGAGTTTCGAAATGTCGCCCATGATCCGTACGCTCCGTTCGTTATTGCAGGGGACGCGGTACGTGCTGCATGCCGCGTGCGCGACATCGATTATATAACGGAGGCCATTCGGACAATGCCGTAAAGAGACACAACATATTGTGTATTGACAATAGGGTATGTGTTATAATTCATTCCACGAAAAAGCCCAATCGCAACACTGAATCAAAGGAGGGCTTATATGAGGTGCCCAAGCTGCGGCAAACTCGACTCCAAAGTAGTGGATTCCCGCCCGTCCGACGACGGTCTCTCCATCCGTCGCCGCCGTGAATGCTTGAATTGCGGCCGCCGTTTTACCACGTACGAGCGCATGGGCGAATCCCCGCTCGTCGTAATCAAATCCGACGGCTCTTCCGAAGCGTACAACCGCGACAAGCTGTTCCGCGGCATCCTTACGGCATGCGCGAAGCGCCCGGTGACGCCCGATCAGGTGGACCGCATCATCAACGACATCGAAAGCGATTTGCGCCAGACCAGCACGAACCGCATCGAATCGAAGCAGCTGGGAGAGCGTGTGCTGGAGAAGCTCGCCGACGTCGACGACGTCGCCTACATCCGTTTCGCCAGCGTCTACAAGGATTTCAAGAGCATCGAGGAGTTCCGCCAGGCGCTCGAGGAGCTGTAAGCCCGCTTACCCTTTCCGTCCGGGGCATCTGTCTTGAGGGCAAGGGAAGCCTCCGAAACGTCGGGTGCCATTCATACGCGCTGCTCACGCATCTGCATTTTTTAGCATCTGCCGGCACCGGTTGCCGGTGGGTTCTTATTTTGCACTCGGGCGCTGCCGCGTGTCCCGTGCGCATATGCGGTCTTCGCGCAGAGCACAACGCGAAGCCCATTCGCCGAAGCCGCCCGCTACAATAGACGGCGGTATACGAACGCGAGAGAAAGGGTTCTCCATGGCCGACAAATCCGCCAACCACGTGCAGGAGCCGCTGCCGCAGCGCCTGCTTATTCCCCTGCAGAAGCTTGATGAAGACGCTGTGGTGCCCCATGGGGCCTACGAAGGGGATGCGGGCGTCGACCTCTGCGCGTTGGAGGACTGCGAGTTGGCTCCCTTCCAGCGTAAGCTGATCCCCACCGGTCTTGCTGTGGCCATTCCGCGCGGTTTCGCAGGCTTCGTGCTGCCGCGTTCCGGCACGGCAATCCGCCAGGGCCTTTCGCTTGCGAACACGCCCGGCTTGGTGGACAGCAACTACCGCGGCGAGCTGAAGATCGCCGCAATCAACTTGGACCCGAACGAGACCATCCGCATTCGGAAGGGTGACCGCATTGCGCAGCTTGTCGTCATGGCGGTGGCGCAGCCCTCGTTCGATGTGCGGGCGACGCTCGACGAGACGGAGCGCGGCGAGGGCGGATTC
>OGOS01002217.1_pt1 | contig 10879 bp, 8 predicted proteins | sample 1552701 | NCBI WGS metagenome assembly OGOS01 (sample SAMEA2580128, study PRJEB22360) | human gut metagenome | biome: human gut; feature: human-associated habitat; material: faeces | place: Denmark | collected 2008/2010
GCCAGTGCCTGCCCGAAGACTATGAGTTCATGAACTACAAGATGGTCAAGGGCGATGTGGCCAAGCTGGTTGCCGACTGCTGCGATCGTTACCCCGAGGCCAAGGTCGGCCCGATCCTCGACGCCATCAAGTACTCCGGCTTCCACTACGCTACCCGCGCCGGCCTCACCATCTCGGTGTGGGACGCTCTCATCCCTGCCGAGAAGCAGGAGCTGCTCGATCGCGCCCAGGCCAACGTCGACCAGATCAACGAGTACTTCGAGGAGGGCTTCATCAACGAGACGGAGCGCCACATCGAAGTCGTTAACGAGTGGACCGCTTGTACCGACAAGGTTGCAGCGCTCATGCTCGACTTGTTCGACGAGGAGAACCCGCTCTATATGATGGCCGACTCCGGCGCCCGTGGTTCTAAGACCCAGCTGCGTCAGCTCGGCGGCATGCGTGGCCTGATGGCAGACATGTCCGGCGAGACGATCGACCTTCCCATTAAGGCGAACTTCCGCGAGGGCCTGTTGCCGCTCGAGTACTTCATTTCGACCTACGGCGCCCGTAAGGGCCTGGTCGATACCGCATCCCACACCTCGGACTCTGGTTACCTGACCCGTCGTCTGGTCGACGTGGCCCAGGACGTCATCGTCCGCGAGGAGGACTGCGGTACGCACGAGGGCGTCACCTACAACCTCATCATCCCCGGCACCACCGACCTCAACACCGACCTCGTCGGCCGTTGCTTCATTGAGGACGTCGTGGCTCCCGATGGCACCGTGCTCTTTGAGCAGGACGGCTACATCGAGAAGGTCGCCGACATCCAGAAGATGGTCGATGCGGGCCTCAAGAAGGTCAAGCTTCGCGCGCTGCTCACCTGCCGCTCCAAGTACGGCGTGTGCCAGAAGTGCTACGGCTGGGATCTTTCCACCCGTCGTCCGGTCGCCATCGGTACCGCGGTCGGCATTATTGCCGCCCAGTCCATCGGCGAGCCCGGTACGCAGCTTACGATGCGTACCATTCACTCAGGCGGCGTCGCTGGCGTCGACGATATTACGCAGGGTCTGCCTACGGTCAGCCGTATGTTCGATATCGTCGGCAACGTCAACGAGAAGATCCTGGGTCGCGAGGCCGAGCTGGCTCCGTACTCCGGTCACCTCTCGATTAAGCCCGAGAAGTCCGAGTACGTGCTGACGCTCACCGACTCCGAGGACCACACCCGTGTCCTCGACGAGCGTCGCGTCCCCGCTTCGGTGCGCTTTATGCCCGAGATCGAGGACGGCTGCGAGGTTCGCGCCGGCGACCAGATCACCAAGGGCTTCGTCAACTTCCGCAACCTGCGCAAGCTGACCGACATCGAGTCGACGATGCACACCTTCGTCGAGAGCGTCAAGGACGTCTACACCAGCCAGGGCGTCGACCTGAACGACAAGCACATCGAGGTGCTCGCACGTCAGATGCTGCGTCGCGTTCAGATCACCAACCCCGGTGACTCCAAGTACCTGCTTGGTCAGTACGTCGACCGCTACGAGTTCGCCGACGAGGTCGAGCGCGTTGCCCGTCTGGGCGGTCAGGCTCCCGTGGCCGAGCCCGTCATCCTGGGTACGCTCAAGGTCGCGTCCAACATCGACTCCTGGCTGTCGAGCGCTTCGTTCATCCGTACCGCTGGCGTCCTTACCGAGGCTGCCATCGAGGGCAAGGTCGACCACCTGCTCGACCTTAAGTCCAACGTCATCGTCGGTAAGAAGATTCCGGCCGGTACCGGCCTCAAGCCGTACGCCAACGCCAAGCTGACGTATCGCACGGCCGACGGCTACGTGGACATCGACGGCCCGGCTTCGCCCAACGCCAAGTCGCTGCCCGAGTGGGCTCCTGTGGAGCTCAAGGACCTGGACGAGCAGCTCCCGCAGCAGCTCGACTGGGCCGGCTACGACGAGTTCGGTGGTGCTGACGGTTCGTTCACCCGCAACGGCCACACCATCTCCGCCGAGAAGGCTCGCCTGTACCTGTTCGACGACCTGGGCGTGTCGCAGCGCTGGACCAACAAGTTCAGCGAGGTCGGCATCGAGACGGTCGGCGACCTGGTCGGCAAGTCCGAGGAGGATCTGCTGCGCATCGATGGTATCGGTGCCAAGGCGATCGAGGAGCTCCGTGACGGCCTTGAGGCCCACGACCTGCTCTACATCCTCGAGAACAACGACGACGTTGCCGACGAGGAAGACCTCTCGCAGCTGCTGCAGATGGTCTTTAGCCCCGACGGCCCGGACGATATCCTGCTGGGTACCTCCGCTCCGACGCATCACGCCGACGCCGACGAGGAGCTCCTGGGCGCCCCGATCGACGACAAGAAGGCTCCCGCCAACGGTGCCATCAACGAGGACATGGCTTCCCTCGACGAGCTGCTCAACCAGCTCGTAGACACCGACGACGCCGAAGAGGCCAAGGACAACGACGAGGAGTAATTTCCTAGTACGTTAACCGCCCTTCCAAAGACCCGTTTCCCAACAGGGAAGCGGGTCTTTTTTATAAACCTGCCAAAAAGGGACAGGTTTAATTTGGTAGTTTTTTCCTGCCTGAATTTGAAACATTTCGTCTGGTCAAAGCGTATCTATGGTGAGGACCTCATCAAGAACCAACAGCGTTACCGGGAGGTGATTATGGAAGAACAAGCTTTTAGACAGGCGGTTGAGGAACACCGAGATGTCGTGTTTCGGATCGCATTGACGTATCTGCGTGATCGCGCCGACGCCGACGATGTTGCTCAAGATGTCTTTCTTAAGTTGCTCAAAAGCGATGGGCATTTTGAGAGCCGGGAGCATCTTCGTCGATGGCTTATCCGGGTCACGATCAATGAGTGCAAATCGCTTTTTCGAAAGCCATGGAGGCGCGTGGAGGATATTGAGAGTCTGACCGACTCGCTTTCGACGGCACCGGAGGAAACCAAGGATGTCCTGCTCGACGTCATGCGCCTTCCGGAACGATTCCGTGTTCCCATCGTGCTCTATTACTATCTGGGCTTTTCGACTTCAGAGATTGCCGAGTTATTGCATGTGCCGGCCGCGACTGTTCGAACGCGTTTAGCACGCGGCCGATCAAAGCTTAAGTTCATCCTGGAGGAGGGCGACCGTGAAATCCAATCAAATCAAGCAGGCCTTCGAGTCCGTCCAAGCCGATAGCGATCTTGCCGATCGCGTTCTTAATGCAGCTGCGGGCGAGCCCCTTCGCAAAAGGGGCCACGCGAAGCCTCTCTATGTTGCCGTAATCGGATGTCTTGTCGGAGTGCTGGCGACCGGAGGGGTCGCCTACGCCGTCGTCAATTCCAGATATTTTGCCTCAGCCTGGGGAAACCACGGCAACGGGGATTCCATTACCTGGACCAACGGTGGCTCATCGGGGACTAAATACACCTACACCAGAGAGTTTGGTGATGGCATCGCGCCCCAAAGCCTGGAGGGTGCAGTTCAGAAAGTTAATCTGTCCGTCGAGGGTAACGGCTATACGCTCGATATCCATGAGATGGCTATTGACCAAAACGGCTGCGGCGCCGTGACGTTTACGTTGTCAAATCCAAATGGAGTTAACTACTACAAGCCAGCAGCAGAGACAGGCGAACTTGTTCTTTATGGTGAAGAAGAACAAGGCATCGGCACGCCAAGCATGAACTTCGGCGAGGAATGGGCTGACACACGCTGCACAATTGATAAGGACACATCAAGCGACACGGTCATTAACGGCACGATGTACTTTGCTTCTATGGATCGCGAGCGAGGTTTTCAACATGCGGTCACCTGGAATATCTCGTGGACCGAGGGCGAAGGCGAGGATGCGAAGCCGTTCGAGGCATCGACGCCCGAGTTTAGCGTTGGAGCGTACGTCGATACAAAGGAACTCCGCTCCGATGACTCGCCTCTCGAGATCAGCCCGTTTTCTATCCAGACACACATCGATGATTTGGGCATTGACGCAGTCACGAAGAAGTTGACGGTTACCTACAAGGATGGATCGGAGCAGATTATCGAAGATGACGACGCAGGGGCGTTCAACTTATATTTTTCTTATACGCGCAATAGCGGAGAGAACATCTGGGTGCCAACGAAGTTGATTGATGTCGACCAAGTGGTCTCAGTAACGCTTGAGGGCACGAGGTGCACGTCAACAGGAGAGACCGAAACAGAAGTACCCTTTACCATCGTTTATTCGTAAAGTCTGGGCCGCTTCCCAAGGGGGGAAGCGGCCTTTTTAGCGTTATATGGACGAGTGGATTGGACGTTATTCGTCTGATTCTCGGAAGAACGTAGCAAATGGATGCGGATCACCGTGAAGAGTGGCGTTTTCCCAGATAAAACCGACCAAAATAAACCTGTCCCTTTTTGGCAGGGAACGTTGCCCCGACGAGCACGTCGGATTCCCGGGCCGGGCGGCACAGGGGTTAAGTTTGCTGCTCTACAGTCCTGGCTCGCACGGAGGCCACATTAAGTGGCCTCCGGCTCGTGCGGAACTCGCGACAAACTTAACCCCTGTGCCGCCCGGACCGGGAATCCGCCCCCGCGCACAGAAGGGGATTCCTTTTGTGTAGGCTTTGCGGAAATGTGCCAATTTTGGGATACGCCCGGCGGCGTGGTCTGTTGACGGCACAGCTAACGCCACGTATCCTATCGAACTGCGTGTTTCGTAGGGGGATGCTGACCCCTCGATTCAAGCCGTTGCACTTTACAGAAAGCTGGAATCATTCGAGAAGGAGTACGCTTTGCCTACTATTAACCAGCTGGTTCGCCAGGGCCGTCGTTCCGTGCCCAAGAAGTCCAAGAACGCTGCTCTGCAGCACAACTCCCAGAAGCGCGGCGTGTGCACCCGCGTCTTCACCACGAGCCCCAAGAAGCCGAACTCGGCTCTTCGTAAGGTTGCCCGTGTTCGCCTTGTCAACGGCATCGAAGTTACTGCTTACATCCCGGGTGAGGGCCACAACCTGCAGGAGCACTCCATCGTGCTCGTCCGCGGCGGTCGTGTCCGTGACCTCCCTGGTGTCCGTTATCACGTCATCCGTGGCGCCTACGACGCTGCTCCGGTCCAGAACCGTATGCAGGCCCGTTCCAAGTACGGTGCTAAGCGCCCTAAGGCTAAATAAGCCAGATAACGTTTTGATACTTTCGCCGTGTGCCGCCTAAGCGCCGCACGGTAGACACTTAAGGAGATTTCACATGCCGCGTCGTGCAGCAGCTAATCGTCGTGAGGTTCAGCCTGACGCCGTTTACAACAACCGCCTGGTGACTCAGCTCATCAACAAGGTCCTTCTTGACGGCAAGAAGGCCACCGCTGAGCGCATCGTTTACACCGCTTTCGAGATCGTTGCCGAGAAGTCCGAGGGTGGCGACGCTCTCGCTACCTTCAAGAAGGCTATGGACAACGTCAAGCCCACGCTCGAGGTTAAGCCCAAGCGTGTCGGTGGCGCTACCTATCAGGTCCCGATGGAGGTCAACTCCCGTCGTTCCACCGCTCTGGGTATCCGCTGGATCGTCAACTTCTCCCGCGCTCGCAAGGAGAAGACCATGGCCGAGCGTCTCGCCAACGAGATTCTCGACGCTTCCAACGGCCTGGGCGCTTCCGTCAAGAAGCGTGAGGACGTCTTCAAGATGGCCGAGGCCAACCGCGCGTTCTCTCACTATCGTTGGTAAGTTAAGGTAAGGAACTAACATGGCTAAGCCTAAGTACAAGCTTTCCGATACCCGTAACATCGGCATCATGGCCCACATCGATGCCGGTAAGACCACCACGACCGAGCGTATTCTTTACTACACCGGTAAGACCCACAAGATCGGTGAGGTCCATGAGGGCGCTGCCACCATGGACTGGATGGTTCAGGAGCAGGAGCGCGGCGTAACCATTACCTCCGCTGCTACCACGTGCTTCTGGAACAAGGACGGTAAGGACTACCGCATCCAGATCATCGACACCCCGGGCCACGTTGACTTCACCGCCGAGGTCGAGCGCTGCCTGCGCGTCCTCGATGGCGCTGTCGCCGTCTTCGACGCCGTTGCCGGCGTTCAGCCCCAGTCTGAGACCGTTTGGCGTCAGGCTTCCACCTTCAACGTCCCCCGCATCGCCTTCATCAACAAGTATGACCGCGTGGGCGCTGACTTCTTCAACGCTATCGAGACCATGAAGGATCGTCTCGACGCTAACGCCGTGGCCGCTCAGGTCCCGATGGGCGCCGAGGACAACTTCTGGGGCGTCATCGACCTGGTCACCATGACTGCATGGGACTTCAAGGCCGACGAGAAGGGTATGACCTACCCCGAGCCGATGGACGAGATCCCGGCTGAGTTTGCCGACATCGCTGCTGCCAAGCGCGAGGAGCTCCTTGACGCTGCTGCCAGCTTTGACGACGAGCTCATGGAGAAGATCCTCATGGAGGAGGACTTCACCGTCGAGGAGCTCAAGGCTGCTCTGCGCAAGGGTGTTCTGGCCAATGAGCTCAACCTCGTCTTCGTGGGCTCCGCCTACAAGAACAAGGGCGTTCAGGAGCTGCTCGACGCTGTCGTCGACTACCTGCCCAGCCCGCTCGACGTTGAGGCCGTCACCGGTACCGATCCGGACACCGGCGAGGAGATCCAGCGTCATCCTTCCTTCGACGAGCCCTTCTCCGGCCTGGTTTTCAAGATCATGACCGACCCGTTCGTCGGTAAGCTCACCTATGTCCGCGTTTACTCCGGCCGCGCCGAGTCCGGCTCCTACGTTGTTAACGCTTCCAACGGTCAGCGCGAGCGTCTCGGCCGCATCCTCGAGATGAACGCCGCCGAGCGTATCGACCGTGACGACGCTGCCGCGGGCGACATCGTCGCTTGCGTCGGCTTCAAGAACTCCACCACCGGCGACACCCTGTGCGCTGAGGGCAAGGAGATCGTCCTCGAGAAGATCGAGTTCGCTAAGCCCGTTATCGACGTTGCCATCGAGCCCAAGACCAAGGCCGAGCAGGACAAGATGTCCCTGGCTCTGACCAAGCTCGCCGAGGAGGACCCGACCTTCCAGGTGTCCACCAACCACGAGACCGGCCAGACCATCATCGCCGGCATGGGCGAGCTGCACCTCGAGATCATCGTCGACCGTCTGCTCCGCGAGTTCAAGGTTGACGCTAACGTTGGTAAGCCCCAGGTCGCCTACCGCGAGACCGCTGGTCACGACGTCGAGAAGGCTGAGGGCAAGTTCGTCCGTCAGTCCGGTGGTCGCGGTCAGTACGGCCACGCCGTCGTCAAGCTCGAGAAGATGGAGGAGGGCTTCGGCTACGAGTTCGTCAACGCTATCGTCGGCGGCGTCGTGCCCAAGGAGTACATCCCGTCCATCGACAAGGGCATCCAGGAGGCCCTGAACACCGGTGTTATCGCCGGCTTCCCGGTCCTCGACGTTAAGGTCACCCTGTTCGACGGTTCTTACCACGAGGTCGACTCCTCCGAGGCCGCCTTCAAGATCGCCGGTTCCATGGCTATCAAGGACGCCCTCAAGAAGTCCGATCCGCAGCTGCTCGAGCCGATCATGGCTGTTGAGGTCGAGACCCCCGAGCAGTACATGGGCGACGTTATGGGCAACCTCTCCGGTCGCCGCGGCAAGATCGAGGGTATGGAGGATCGCAAGAACAGCAAGCTCATCCGTGCCAAGGTGCCGCTGGGCGAGATGTTCGGTTACGCTACCGACCTTCGCTCCCAGACCCAGGGCCGTGCATCCTACACGATGCAGTTCGACTCTTATGAGCCCGCGCCCAAGTCCATCGTGGACGAGGTCATGAGCAAGAACGCCTAAGTTCGAGCTCCCTGTTACGTAATCCGCGAGAACATCTCTCGCACTCTTTGGAGGTTTAAGTTGGCTACCCAGAAGATCCGCATTCGCCTCAAGGGCTATGATCACGAGGTCGTCGATCAGTCCGCGAAGCTCATCGTCGAGACCGCTCAGAAGACCGGCGCTCGCGTTTCCGGTCCTGTCCCCCTGCCCACCGAGCGCAACCTGTACACGGTTATCCGCTCGCCGCACGTGAACAAGGACTCCCGTGAGCAGTTCGAGATGCGCACCCACAAGCGCCTCATCGACATCCTCGACCCCACCTCGGGCACTGTTGATTCGCTTATGCGTCTCGACCTCCCCGCTGGCGTCGACATCGACATCAAGCTCTAAGCGATATCCTCATAGCTTAAAGGGCCCCGCTGCCGTTACGGTAGCGGGGCCCTTTTGTTTTGAGTTTAGATTTTGGGATAGCGAATTCGTCTGCCGAGCCGACGGCTGCGGCGCCCTATTCGCTCAGGGGGCGCAAGGATGCTTCTTCGAAGTGGAAGACGCACAAGCCGCTCTCGGTCTCAATGCTTGCGCGGCCGCAATCGTCGACCGTTCTAAATATGCCTCGTGCCAGCTCGTCTCCAGCGGGGGAGCGGGCGATAACGTGCTTCCCGATCCAATTGAGGTGAGCGATATATTCGTCGTGGACGGGCGCGAGCGGACCGGCGTCTTCTTCCTTGGCGTTGAGGCGCTCTGCCCAGGTATCTACAGCGTCTATAACTGCGTGATAGACCTCATCGAGGAGCATGTCGACGGCGGGAACGCTCTCGTTGAGGTCCGAGAGGCCAATTGCCGCCAGGCCGCCATCGGGCACCTCTTGGGGCGTGTAGTTTACGTTGACACCAATGCCGCAGACGGCGAAAGGTTTGCCTTCGTTATCGCGTGCGGCCTCGACCAGAATGCCGCCGAGCTTGCGTCCTCGCGCGACCAGGTCGTTGGGCCACTTGAGGGCTATTTCGCTTGCAAGGCCTTGCTTTTCGAGTGCTTCGAGCACCGCTAGGCCGCTGACGGCGGCAAGACCAGAGTACTTTGCGGGATTAACGCATGGACGCAGGACAATCGAAAGCAATAGGTTGCCGGCGGTTGAATCCCACTTGTGGCCGCGCCGGCCGCGTCCTGCCGTTTGCGCGCGGGCGGCAAGTCCTGTGCCGTGCGGCGCACCCTGTTTTCCTGCCTCGAGCAGGTCATCGTTGGTCGATCCGGTTACATCGACAATCGTTAATTGGGCATCCATAGCGGCTGCTACCCCCTTATTGAATAAGTGAATGACGCAATGGTGTCGAGAGATAGACACAATGTGAAGCCTTTGTCGCATTTGGACAATTTAATGTTAACACGTCAACAAAGACTGAAATGCGTTATCCTCTCTTGGTCGATGTAAACACGTCAACAACTCAAAGGAGGTTAGTGATGGGTTTCACGATTCTTGGAACAGGTTCGGCACTTCCTGAGCGCAGTGTTTCCAATGACGAGCTGTCTGAGTTCCTCGATACCTCGGATGAGTGGATTTTTACCCGCACGGGTATCAAGAGCCGCCACGTCTGCACCACCGAGTCACTTGACGACCTTGCCGTAGCGGCGAGTGAGCGGGCACTCCAGGTGTCCGGAATCGACGCGAGCCAGCTGGATCTGATCGTCTGCTCGACGACGACGGGTGACCACCTTGTTCCTGCCGAGGCGTGTGCCGTTGCTGAGCGACTTGGCGCGACGTGCCCTGCCTTCGATGTCTCGGCGGCTTGTGCCGGCTTCGTATTTGCGCTCGATGTCGCCGAGGGCTATATCGCCCGCAGCCGTGCCGAGCGCGTGCTTGTTGTTGCTGCCGAGCAGATGACGCGCGCGCTCGACTGGACCGACCGTGCCACCTGCGTGCTTTTTGGCGATGGGGCAGGCGCCGCAGTGATTGAAGCTGGGGGAGACAACCCCCTTGCCGTTGAGCTTTCGACGGCGCCCGACGTCGAGACGTTGCGCGTTCCCGGTCTGGTCGGTACCTCGCCGTTTAAGGCTTCCGCAGATAGCGCGAGTGTGCTGTCCATGAATGGCCGCCGCGTGTTCAAGTTCGGCGTCAACGCCATCTGCGACACGGTCCATAAGCTTGCGATCTATGCGGGCATTTCGGTCGAAGACATCGATCATTTTGTATTCCATCAGGCTAACGAACGAATCCTGAGCCAGGCGGTCAAGCGCCTGGGCGTGCCGGACGAGCGCGTGGTTCGCACGTTGCGCGAGACCGGCAACATTTCGAGCGCATGCATTCCGCTTGCCCTCGACCGGCTGGCAAACGCCGGTGCACTTCACACAGGCGACACCATCGCCTTGGTTGGATTTGGCGCCGGTCTGGATATAGGTGGCTATCTGCTTCGTTGGAAGTAGTCGCACATAGGAAATGAAAACGCCCCTAGGGCACAAACAAAGGAGAACTACCATGGCAGATCAGAAGACCTTCGAGCGCGTTTGCGACGTTATCCGCGAGACCGCTGGCCTTGACGACGTCGAGATGAAGCCCGAGTCCACGCTCGAGGAGATTGGCCTCGACAGCCTGGGTACCGTCGAGATTCTCGTCGCCGTTGAGGACGAGTTTGGCATCCAGCTTGATACCGAAGAGAACCCCAAGACGGTCGGCGAGTTCGCCGATACGGTCGAGGCGGCATTGGAGAAGTAGAGATGCTCAAGACTCCTCTCTGCGATCTGCTCGGCATCGAAAAGCCCGTGTTCCAGGGCGGCATGGCCTGGATTGCCGACGCCTCACTGGCATCGGCCGTATCCGAGGCGGGCGGCCTAGGCATCATCGCGGCAATGAATGCCGACGCCGACTGGCTTCGCGACCAGATTCATGAGCTGCGCACCAAGACGGATAAGCCCTTTGGCGTTAACGTCATGCTCATGAGCCCGTTTGCCGACGAGGTTGCACAGGTTGTGATCGATGAGCAGGTGCCCGTTGTGGTGACTGGTGCCGGTAATCCCACCAAGTACATGAAAGCTTGGAACGATGCGGGCATCAAGGTCATCCCCGTTGTGGCTTCGGTGGCGCTCGCCCGTCTCGTGGCGCGTCGTGGAGCCACAGCGGTTGTTGCCGAGG
>OGOS01002218.1_pt1 | contig 10869 bp, 8 predicted proteins | sample 1552701 | NCBI WGS metagenome assembly OGOS01 (sample SAMEA2580128, study PRJEB22360) | human gut metagenome | biome: human gut; feature: human-associated habitat; material: faeces | place: Denmark | collected 2008/2010
CCCCGGCGTCATGGACCCGGACGACTACGACCTGTCCGGCTTCAGCGTGGCCATCGTCGACCGTCCGAAGATGATCGGCCCGGACCGGGTGGAGGAAGGCGACGTGCTGATCGGCCTTGCGTCCAGCGGCATCCATTCGAACGGCTACTCGCTGGTCCGCAAGGTGTGCGTGGAGGGAAAGACGCACTACGAGCTGCGCCTTCCGCGCGAAGAGCTGGGCGGCGAGAGCCTGCAGGAGGCGCTGCTGCGCCCCACGCGCATCTACGTGAAGCCCGTCCGCGCGGCGCTGAACGAGATTCCCGGCGGCATTCACGCGCTGGCGCATATCACCGGCGGCGGCATCACGGAGAACCTGAACCGCGCCCTGCCGAAGAACCTGGATGCTCACGTCGAACTGGGCAGCTGGAGCATGCCGCCCGTCATCCCGTACGTGTGCCAGGCCGCGCGCCTGGGCGAGACGGAGGCGCTGAAGACGTTCAACATGGGCCTGGGCATGATCCTTATCGTGAATCCGGAGCGCGCCGACGAGGTGGAGCGCGTGCTGACGGATGCCGGCGAAACCACGTTCCGCGTTGGGTCCGTTGTGAAGGGCAAGGGCAGCGTGGTGTATGCGAACGAAGGCCAGCTGTTCGCCGGCAACGCCCCGAAGGACGCTGAGTAGCATGGGGAAGAAGAAGCTCACGCATGCGCAGAAGATGCAGCGGGAAGGCCGCGCGCCGCTGAAGGTGGGCGTGCTGGTCAGCGGGTCCGGAACGAACCTGCAGGCCATCATCGACGCTGCCGAATCCGGCAAGATCAACGTGGAAGTGGTGCTGGTCATCGCCTCGCGGCCGGACGCGTACGGCTTGGTTCGTGCGAAGAACGCGGGCATTCCCACACATGCCATGCAGAAATTCGACTACGACGATCCCACGGCGGCTGATACCGTCATCGTGGATCTAATGCAGGAGGCCGGGGCGGAGTACCTGGCCATGGCCGGGTACATGCGCAAGGTCACGTCCGTGGTTCTGGATGCGTATCCGAACCGCGTGCTGAACCTGCATCCGGCGCTGCTGCCCTCGTTCGTGGGTGCCCACGCCATCGCGGATGCGTTCGCCGCCGGCGTGAAGGTCACGGGCGTTACGGTGCATTTCGCGAATGCGGAATACGACAAGGGGCCCATTGTGGCCCAGCGCGGCGTGAAGGTGCGCGAGGACGACACGGAGGAGACGCTGGAAGCGCGTATCCATAAGACGGAGCACAAGCTGTATCCGAAGGTGCTCGGTTGGTTGGCTGACGGGCGCGTGTCGCTCGATGACCATAATCATGTTCACATCAATTAGGGGAAGGACCAACAGTTGGAGAATCCAAAAGTAAAGCGCGTCCTGATCTCGGTGACCGATAAGACCGGTGTTGCTGAGTTCGCAAAGGCGCTCAGCCAGGAGTTCGGTGCCACGATCATCTCCACGGGCGGCACGGCGAAGGTCATTGCCGACGCCGGCGTTCCGGTTGTGCCGATCGACGAGGTCACCGGTTTTCCCGAGATGATGGACGGCCGCGTGAAGACGTTGCATCCGAAGGTGCACGGCGGCCTGCTTGCCCGTCGCGACAACCCGAAGCACATGGCCGAGGCGGCCGAGCACGGCATCGAGATGATCGACATGGTGGTCGTGAACCTGTACGCGTTCGAGAAGACCGTGGAATCCGGCGCCGATTTCGACACGTGCATCGAGAACATCGACATCGGCGGCCCCAGCATGCTGCGCTCCGCCGCGAAGAACCATGCCAGCGTGGCAGTGGTCACGGATCCGGCCAGCTACGATGACATCCTGGCAGAGATGCGCGCAAACGACGGCGCCACGACGCTGGAAACGCGCCGCAAGCTGGCGCTGAAGGTGTTCCAGACCACCGGTGCGTACGACACGGTCATTGCGAACTGGCTTGCCGGCCAGCTGGATGAGCCGAAGTTCCCCGAGGTCCTGAACCTGCAGCTGACGAAGCAACAGGAGCTGCGCTACGGCGAGAATCCGCATCAGGAGGCAGCCTTCTACCGCCGCAGCACGGCCACACCGCATTCCCTGGTGAACGCGCAGCAGCTGAATGGCAAGCCACTGAGCTACAACAACCTGCTGGACACGGATGCCTGCTGGACGCTGGCGCGCGAGTTCGACGAGCCCACCGTCATCATCCTGAAGCACCAGAACCCCTGCGGTTCTGCGAATGGCAAGGATATCGTGGAGGCGTTCGACCGCGCCTTCGCGTGCGACACGAAGAGCGCATTCGGCGGCATCATTGCAGCGAACAAGACGGTCACCACGGAGATGGTGGAGCACATCCAGGCGAACAAGCTGTTCGTGGAGGTGCTTATCGCACCCGACTTTGAACAGGGCGCGCTGGATCTGCTGGCGAAGAAGCCGAACCTGCGTGTGCTGAAGACGGGCGGCATCGATCCGCTAGGTGCCGAGCCCGAGTTCCGCACGGTGGACGGCGGTGTCCTGATCCAGGATGTGGACACGGTTGCAGAGGATCCGGCCACGTTCACGGTGCCCACGAAGCGCAAGCCCACGGACAAGGAGATGGACGACCTGCTGTTCGCCTGGAAGGTGGTCAAGGGCGTGAAGTCGAACGCCATCCTGGTGGCGAAGAATCACGCCGGCATCGGCATGGGCCCCGGCCAGCCGAACCGCGTGGACTCCGCGCTCATCGCCTGCCGCCGCGCCGGCGACGCGTGCAAGGGCGCTGTTGCTGCAAGCGACGCGTTTTTCCCGTTCCGCGACAACGTGGACACGCTGGCAGAGTACGGCATCACGGCCATTATCCAGCCGGGCGGTTCCATCCGCGACCAGGAGAGCATCGACGCAGCCGACGAGCACGGCATTGCCATGGTGTTCACGGGCCATCGTCACTTCCGTCATTAATCCCCGTTTGCGGGCGTAGAACAAAGGGCTGCAAGGCGTTTCCGTTCGCCTTACAGCCCTTGTTTTGTGTGCGTTTGCGGTTATGCGTGCGTGCAGCTGACAGCCTGCAGTGCGGCTTAAATCCAGAGGAATTCCTTCAGACGGTCCGGTACAGCGTTGTACATCCAGTCTACGAACTGATTCCGGTCCGCCGGCTGTCCGTAGTCGAACCACCGTGTGATGGCGCAGGAGACGCCCTGCAGGTAGAGTTCCGCATCGAATAGCGTTTCCGGTTCAACGTCGGGGTCCATCTTGCGGATGGTTTCCTGCAGCAGCTCGACGGAGTGCAGGTGTGCGGGGGAGAACGGCGAGGAGGCCCCGTTCGTATGGCGATGGGCATTCGCATAGAAGCCGCGGTCGTCGTTCAGAATGGCGATAAAGTCGTGCAGCACGTCCTTCCAGCCCTTGCGGTTGTTCAGGAAGTCTGTGAACACTAGGTCCGCCAAATGGTCGTACATCCAACCCACCAGTTCGTATTTGTCCTGGAAATGGTTGTAGAACGTGGTGGTGGAAACGCCGCAGTTGTCCGCAATCTCCTTGACGGTGATCTTGTCGATGGGCTTTGCGGCGGCCAGTTCGTGGAACGAGGCGCCTATGAGCTCTTTCGTTGTCAGCCGGCGTACCATTTCGTCCATTCCCTTCCCTGCGTGCCCGGTCGGTGCGGTCTCATGATAGGCGAGGGCCGCCTTTTCGAACCCGCCGTTACGGTAAGTGGTGCGCAATAGAAAACGGAGCCTCCGCAGAGGCCCCGTGAAAACGCAGTCTATATGCTGTGCTGTTAGGCGATGCTGCTCGCGAAAGCACGCACGTTGCGCAAATCCTCCGCGTTCGGGTGGCCGGCGTTAGAAACGTCGGACTTGCCCAGGCAGTGGAACTCTGCGGCGGACATCTTCACGCCGGCCTCGTCGGCGACGGACTTGACGCTGTCGTAGCTGGATTCCACGATAGCAGCGCTGCTCACATTCAGCAGCTCGCCAATCTTGGTGGCATTCTCCTTGACGAAGTTCTTGACATGCTTGTCAGCGCTTGCGTAGTACACGGAGTTGCACAGCACCAGCTTGTCGACGGGGTCGTTCAGCGGCACGGAAACGGGCTTCGCCTTGACTCCCAGCTCGTCGGCGACGGCCTCTGCGAGCTTCTTGGTGTTGCCGGTCCTGGAGTAATAACGAACTGCGATAGTCATTTTTCTGCGTCCCTTCATTGGGTTCCTTCGATGCTTGAAACGATAGTTTAAATTAAATGGTCACTACAATTGACAAACTGCTAAATATGGCAACTAAGTTGCCATATAATTCGAAATATAAAGCAAATTGCCTGATTATGCCGTATTAAATACGGAAATACGTACGAAACATAGCTACTAGACATAGGTTTCTGAACGAAACGTAATCTTGTTCTATAGTTATTATTAAACGAGAAGCATGTGTTGATTAATAAGGATTACATTGGCGCATAAGTTGGAATTTCGGCCAGTTCATGCCATGGGACTCAGAGAGACTGCTCGGGCACTTTGAATGTGCGCACCTTTCTCTATTCGCATATTGCGTTCTGCAAAGCGTCGGTGATTGTCGTCCTGCCGAAACGTATTTCCGCTCGTCTTTTCTCTGTTAAACATACGCGCGTATGAGGTTAAATAGAAAAACGCTGCAATGGGGATGCGGCGTCTTTTTTTGAACAACGGGGGGAGAGGCAATATGAAAAGAACTGTCGTCGCGCTTTTATCGGTAATGGTTGCCGCGGTCATCGGATTATCTGGCTGCAGCGGTCAGAACACTCAAGAATCCAGCAGCACATCGAGTGATATGAGCCGGACTACTGTGCACGGTTTGACTTTGTCCTATCCAGATAGCTGGGAGGTAGATGACTCGGATGACGAATCTGCCTATTTGGTTACGAAAGATGATTCCGATAAGAGCACTATTAACGTTACATACGAAGGCAATTTCTCAACGAGCTCCGATGAGGCAGAGGATGACTTCGATGAATCCGTGAAGGAAGTAGAAAATGCCTATGGTTCAAATAACACCTGGCTGAAATTAGACGAATCGAATTCGTCAAATGACTTGTCAGGGATGACGGATGGAGTTGGAACCATCAAAACATCCGTTTCTGTTTCCGGAACGGCAGAAACTGAATCTGGTAAGAAAATCAAAACGAAGGGAAAATTATTCATCGCTGCTTATTATTCCGGTGAAGGGGATTCCGATGTCTATGACGTTCTCGTAATGGGGCCTGATGACGATTTTGACAATCGTGAACAGGAGATCAATGAAATATTGAATTCCATAACGCTAGATGAATATGTGGGTGATACCGGCGAAGATGATTCATATACGGATGAGACTGCAGACAAAGAGAGCGACGAAGAAACGGATACGGATAGCTACACGTCCGGGACGTATAAGGTAGGTTCTGACATTCGAGCCGGTGAATACAAACTGACCGCAGAAGATGCAGGATATTACTGCGTATATCCCAACGCAAAGAAGAAAGATATTGTCGGGAACGAGAACTTCACTACAAGCACCTATGTCACTTTGAAGAAAGGCCAGTGCTTCGAGCTGAGTGATGCATCGTGTGTTCTGGCAAAGAAAGCCGATGCGTCTTCTTCAAAGACGTTGTCGGGAGATGGCAAATACAAAGTCGGCACTGATTGCCCTGCGGGAGAATATAAATTAACAGCTGATGATGGCAGCCTCGGAGGGTATTACTGCATATATGACAGCTCTAACCCCGATGCGGAGATTGTCAGCAATAATAATTTCGAATCAAAGGATTACTGTCAGGTAAGTAAAGGTCAGTACTTAGAATTAAGCGGCTGCACCGCAAAACTGTCGTAATGGAAATCGTTTTCGCTCTCTGCAGGGAGGCGCATATGAACCACAAAGTGCTGATATCCGCTTGCCTGCTGGGGGCGCACTGCCGCTTCGATGGCGCATCGAAGCCGAATGAGGCGGCGCAGCGCCTGTATGCGGCGAATCGCGATCGGATGGTGCCGGTCTGCCCTGAGCTGCTGGGCGGCCTGCCGCAACCGCGGACAGCAAGCGAGATCGACACGTCCTGCGAAGAGCTGTGCGTTCTGGGCGCCGCAGGCGAAGATCGCACGGAAGCGTTCGTTCAGGGCGCGCAGGCGTGCTGCTACCTTGCGGAAGAGGCGAACTGCCGCATTGCCATATTGAAGTCGAAGAGCCCCTCGTGCGGCAGCGGGCGCATCTACGATGGATCCTTCACGGGAACGCTTGTCCCCGGCAACGGCGTGGCTGCGGACCTGTTGAAGCGGATCGGCATCACGGTGATCGACGAGCACCGCTTGGCGCAGCTGGCCGATGAAGGCCGCTTGGACGATCTGTTCGACCGGCCGGATGCCGTGTGCTAGCAAGCGCCTGCCGGGGCGGATGTGCGTGCCGCGCTAAATGTCGGGAACGTGGTGCCGCAGCACGTGCAGGAACGTGTTCACGGCGCAATCGCTGTCGTTCAGCGGCGGCACGGTGATAAAGCGCTCGGGGTCCCCGCCGCCGTCCGTGAAGGTAGGCTCCAGCTCGTGCGGGATATCCCAGAGCGTTTCCAGGCAGTCTGCCGAGAACCCCGGGGTGGTGAAGAACACGCGGCCCGTCAGCTGCCCGGCGGCCATCGCACGCCCCCATTCGGGCAGCACGTCGCGGGCAAGCGGCCCCATCCAGTGCTCCGGGTGCGGGCCGAACACGCTGGAATAGCAGATGGCCCAGGAGCCCGCGGGTGCATTGAGGAGGGCCGCGATCTCCTCAATGCTGGCGCGGATCTGATCCACATACGTATCGCCAGCGCGCCGATCCTTCAGTGGGATGGAATGGAAGTCGAACAGGATGCGGTCGCCCGGTTCGCCGTATCCTGCGGCGCGGATAGTGTCCGCAACGGATTCGCAGTAGATCCGGTCATCGCCGTAATGGTCGACGAACGCAGTGGGCACGTCCCAGTTCATTGCGGGGAACGTGCGCTGGAAGGAATCGCGGACGGAGCCGGTGATGCAATACGCGCTCTGCGGGTAGGCGGGCAGCACCGTCAAGCTGCGGCACCCCTCTTCCTTCAGCTGCCGGCATGCATCCGCAAGGGAATGCTGCCCATAGCTCATGCCGATGCGGACGCGCGTTTCGCAGCCGGAGGCGCGCAATGCGCGCTCCAGCTTCGCGGCAAGGCGCTGTTCGTACACGATGAGCGGCGACCCTTCGTCCATCCAGACCGCCCGGTAGCGTTGCGCGGAAGTATACTGGCGCTTCGGCAGGATAGCCTTCGTAACAAGGAGCTTCCAGAACCAGCGCGGCAGCTGGACGATGCGGTCGTCCAGCAGGAATTCCGCCAGATAGGCGTACACGGCCTCCGGCGTCGGCGCATCGGGCGAGCCGGTGTTGGCGATGATGACGCCCGCGGGGCCGTTATGTTGCGCTTCGCTTCGCATCTGCTCCTTCTCGTCCGCCCGGTCGCTTTCGTTTTCGATGGGCATCCTACTATAATGAGGCGACTCGGCGCAGGGGATGCCGACGAAGGGGAGAGGAAATCGAACAGTGGCGAAATCGCGCGAGAGGTTTTCAAGCAACCTGGGCTTTCTGTTGGTAAGCGCCGGTTGTGCGGTAGGTTTGGGAAACGTCTGGCGCTTCCCGTATATCACGGGGGAATACGGCGGCGGCGCCTTCATCATCATGTACGTGGTGTTCCTGCTCATCTTCGGCCTGCCCATCCTGACCATGGAATTCTCCGTGGGACGCGCCAGCCAGCGCTCCATCGGGCGCGCATTCGACGAGTTGGAGCCTGCGGGATCGCACTGGCACCGCTACAAGTGGGTCGGCCTGCTGGGCAACCTGCTGCTGATGATGTTCTACACCACCGTTGCCGGGTGGATGTTCGCATACTTCTTCAAGATGGCGTTCGGCGAGTTCAACGGCCTGTCCGTGGACCAGACGGGTGCCGTGTTCAACAATCTGCTGGCCGACCCGGTGCAGCTTGCGGCGTGGATGATCGTGGTCTGCGTGCTGGGCATGCTGGTGTGCGCCATGGGTGTGCAGAACGGTGTGGAGCGCGTGACGAAGGTCATGATGTCGGCGCTGTTCGTGATTTTGGCAGTGCTGTGCGTTCGCTCCGTGACGCTGGATAACGCCTCCGCGGGCCTGGCATTCTACCTGATGCCCGATTTCTCGCGCATGTTCGGCGACGGCATCTGGAGCTTCGGCCAGGCCGTGTACGCCGCCATGGGCCAGTCGTTCTTCACGCTGTCCCTAGGCATCGGCGCCATGGCCATCTTCGGCAGCTACCTGGACAAGGAGCGCCGCATGTTCGGTGAGGCGCTGTCCGTGGGCGCTCTGGACACGCTGGTGGCGTTCATGGCGGGACTGGTCATCTTCCCGGCCTGCTTCTCGTTCAGCGTGGACCCCGGCCAGGGGCCCAGCCTGGTGTTCGTTACGCTGCCGAACGTGTTCCAGCAGATGTGGGCGGGACAGCTGTGGGGCAGCCTGTTCTTCCTGTTCATGGGCTTCGCGGCGCTGTCCACCATCATCGCCGTGTTCGAGAACATCCTGCGCATCTCCATGGACAATTGGGACTGGACGCGCCGCAAGGCCGTGACAGTGTGGCTGCCCAGCATCATCGTGCTGTCGCTGCCGTGCCTGCTGGGCTTCAACGTGCTGTCCGGCGTCACCGTTCCCGCTATCGGCGACATCCAGTCGTTCGAGGACTTCCTGGTGTCGAACAACGTGCTGCCGCTGGGCAGCCTGCTGTTTGTGATGTTCTGCACCGGCAAGCGCGGCTGGGGATGGGAGAACTTCCTGGCGGAGGCGAATGCGGGCACCGGCGTCCGTTTCCCGCGCTGGCTGTACGGATGGGCGAAATACGGAATTCCCACGTTGGTACTGGTAGTGTTCGCCATGGGCTATGCGCCCCTCATCCGCGCATGGCTGGGCATGTGACGCAGCGTTTCTGACGCCCGTTCGGCCCGTTGCGCCGTGCTCTGCATCCGGTGCGCTTCGGGCCCGTTGCCCCTGGTGCGCTACTGCGGACCGCTCCAAAATGGCGGGACTATGACGTTACGGTACCGATTCTTGCACTGTCTCCGCGCGCTACTATAATCGCTAGTTAGCACTCGAAGGGCGAGACTGCTAATTCGGGGGGAACGCGTACTTCCGGTACCATGCCGTGCGCCGGCTTCCCCTGCACTTGTGGTCGCGATGCCCGCTGCATATACGCATGCCGCATGCACGCATGCCATGCGGCTTGAAGGGAAAGGATGCCTGCCTCTATGAGGAAATTCAAGACGGAGAGCAAGAAGCTGCTCGACCTGATGATCAACTCCATCTACACGAACCGCGAGATATTCCTGCGCGAACTCATCTCGAACGCGTCCGACGCCGAGGACAAGCTGTACTTCAAGAGCCTGACGGACCACAGCATCCAGCTGGGCAAGGACGAGCTGAAGATCCGCGTCTCGTTCGACAAGGATGCCCGCACCATCACGGTGTCCGACAACGGCATCGGCATGAACGCCGACGACCTGGAGAAGAACCTGGGCACCATCGCGCATTCCGACAGCCTGGAGTTCAAGGAGGCCGAAGAGGCCGCAAAGAGCGACGACGTGGATATCATCGGCCAGTTCGGCGTGGGCTTCTACTCCGCATTCATGATTGCCAGCAAGGTGAAGGTTATCACGCGCCGTTACGACAGCGACCAGGCATACGAGTGGGAGAGCGACGGCATCGAGGGCTACACCATCTCTGAGGCGCAGAAGGATTCGCGCGGCACGGACATCATCCTGACCGTGAAGGACGGCACCGCCGAAGACGGCTACGACGACTTCCTGGACGAGACGTGCCTGCAGATGCTGATCAAACGCTACAGCAACTACGTGCGCTATCCCATTGTCATGGACGTCACGGTGCACCGCCCGCTGCCGAAGCCGGAGGATGCCGGCGACGACTACCAGGTGCAGTACGAGGACGTGGTGGAAGAGCAGACCATCAACTCTATGGTGCCCATCTGGAAGAAGCGCAAGTCCGACGTCTCGGACGAGGAGTACCACGAGTTCTACAAGTCGCAGTTCCATGACTTCGCGGACCCGCAGCGCGTCATCAGCTTCCACGCCGAGGGCGCCATCTCGTACGATGTGCTGCTGTTCATCCCCGGCCATGCGCAGTACGACCTGTACAGCCGCGACTTCAAGAAGGGCCTGCAGCTGTACAGCTCGAACGTGCTGATCATGGACAAGTGCGAAGAGCTGCTGCCGGATTGCTTCAACTTCGTCGTGGGTGTGGTCGACAGCCAGGACCTGCACCTGAACATCTCGCGCGAGACGCTGCAGCAGAACCGCGAGCTGCGCGCCATTGCGAACCGCATCGAGAAGAAGATCAAGCAGGAGCTTGTGAAGATGCGCGACAAGGAGCGCGACGAGTACGAGAAGTTCTGGAGCAACTTCGGCCGCAGCCTGAAGTACGGCCTGTACATGAGCTACGGCATGCGCAAGGACCTGCTGGCGGACCTGCTCATGTTCCATTCCGCAAAACAGAAGAAACTCATCACGCTGGACGACTACCTGGCGGATGCCGGCGAGGATGCGAAGGGCATCTTCTACGCCATGGGCGACTCTGTGGACCGCATGGGCAAGATGCCGCTGGTGCGCGGTGTGCTCGACCGGGGCTGCGACGTGCTGCTGTGCCATGACGAGATGGACGAGTTCTGTTTCCAGAGCATCGGCAGCTACCAGGATAAGGAGTTCAAGAACGTCGCCGGTGGCGACCTGGGCCTGGATTCCGAATCCGACAAGGCGGCGGCAGATGCTGCCAACGAGGCGAATAAGGATCTGTTGAACGCCATGAAAGAGGCGCTGGGCGACCGCGTGACGAAGGTCGTGGCCTCCAGCCGCCTGGGCGATGCCGCAGCTGCCGTAACGGCGGGAGGGGACGGGTGTGACCTTCTC
>OGOS01002225.1_pt1 | contig 10841 bp, 8 predicted proteins | sample 1552701 | NCBI WGS metagenome assembly OGOS01 (sample SAMEA2580128, study PRJEB22360) | human gut metagenome | biome: human gut; feature: human-associated habitat; material: faeces | place: Denmark | collected 2008/2010
GATGTCAGTGCGTACCTCATCCCCGGGAAATTCCGGAGCACTTCCGGGATCCCTGTCACCGGACGCCCTGTTGCAACCAGTACTGTTACCCCCTGGTCGATCGCACGTGTAAGTATTTCTCTTGTATGACTGGTCAGTTCTTTCTTATCATTCAGTAAAGTACCATCCAGATCAAGCCCTATCATTTTTATCTTTTTCATGAATAATTCCCTCATTTATGGTAAAGCTAAAAATACATTTCAAATCTTAGTATAACACGATTCCCCGTGCATGTATAACAAAATTTGCGGATTCAGGCATTTTGTAGTATACTGATAAAGGCTCAATTTTGAAGAAAGGAAGAATTATGAAGAAAAGGTTAAAAGCATTTTCAAGGACAACCATCGCACTCCTTACCGCTGCCCTGGTCTGTTCCCCGTTTACAAAAGCTTACGCCGATGACACTGTAGACTCTCTCGAAAAGCAGACAAACGGTCTTCAGAACCAGCTCGACTCTCTGAATCAGGACCTCACAAGTCTCAGCGCTGAGATCACAGATCTTGCATCAAAAATTGAGGATACGGATGCTTCCGTACAGAAAGCAGAACTGGATCTTGCCGCCGCAAAACTGGACGAGCAGTTACAGTATGATGCTATGAAGAAAAGAATCAAATATATGTACGAAACAGGAAATACGTCACTCTTGCAGATCATCTTTTCTTCTGAAAGCATGGGAGATTTCTTAAACAAAGCAGAATTTGTCAAGAACATTACAGAATACGACAGAAATATGCTGGATGAATTACAGAAGGTTCACGAGCTTGTCGCTAAAAAGGACTCTGATCTGAAAGCAGAGCAGGCTTCTCTGGCAGAGATGAAAACAAATCTCGACCAACAGGAACAGGAACTGAATGACAAGATTTCCTCTACTTCCGGTGAACTTCAGGCTTCATCCGAAGCACTGGCAAAAGCAAAAGAAGCACAGGCAGCCGCTGCTGCCGCACTTAAGAAAAAACAGGCAGAAGAAGCAGCAGAACAACAACGACAGGCAGAAGCTGCACAGACTGCTGCCAATAATACTTCAAGCAGCTCCGGGAACACGGATTCCGGTAGTTCCGGCGGCAATACGACGATTACAGTTCCGGATACTCCTGCCGAGACCACAGATCTGGTTCTCTTTGCTGCAATTCTGCAGTGTGAAGCTGGCGGTTACAATTATGACGGTATTCTTGCCGTTGCTACAGTCATCATGAACCGTGTAGCGAGTCCGCTGTATCCGAATACAATCAGCGGTGTCGTCTACCAGAGCGGTCAGTTTGCTCCAACCTGGGACGGAAGCTTAAGCCGCGTCTTGCAAAGAGGACCTGTATCCTTATGCTATCAGGTCGCTCAGGAAGCACTCGGCGGAGCACGGCTTGCATCTGTAAGCGGATGTTACCAGTTCCGAAGCGCAAGTACCGGAATGTCCGGGATCAACGTTGGGGGAAATGTATTTTTCTAAATCCTGTCCCTGTGGCTGTGCGTTCGATTCATTCACAGGACAGAATACAAAAAACGGTATTTACTCATCTTCACGAGTAAATACCGTTTTTTATTTTCTACGCATTATAGTTTGCAAGAAACTGTGCTATCAATTCCACACAACCTTCCACATCTTTTTCATCTGCTACCTCTGCAGGCATGTGCATATAACGAAGCGGGATTGATACCAATACCATCGGTACGCCCTGATTTGAAAAATGAATCTTATCTCCATCCGTATAACTAAGCCTGCTTGCAGCTTCTCTCTGAACTGGAATTCCTACTTTTTTTGCACATTCTTCCATTTTGGCATTTAAAGTTTTTACCACGATCGGACTGTTGCAAAGAACCGGTCCACCCCCCAGAAGAACCGTTCCCATCTCAGCCGGATTCATTCCACTGCAGTCGCTTGTGTAAGTCACATCCACAACAATCGCAAGTGTCGGATTAATCCGTGTACTTGTCCAGAAAGCTCCGGTTTTCGTTGTCTCCTCTCCAGTTGTAGAAGCTCCATAGACACCAACTTTACATCCAAGCTCTTTCGCTCTCTTGATTGCTTCCATAATGATATAAACACCAAGTCTGTCATCCAATGCTCTGGCTGTAAATTTACCATTTGTCATCTTACGAATATGTGTATCCGGAACAATCGGATCTCCCAGACTTACATTCTTTAAAGCATCTTCTCTATCTTTCGCCCCAATATCGATCAGAAAATGCTTTGTTCCCAGATTTTCTTCTTTGAACAAATCACGATATGCTTCGACAACACCGTAAACCTCTCCGTTTTTTGTCTTGATACGCACCTGACGTCCCGGATAAGTTGCCGGAACAATTCCGCCTCGGTCAATCACCTGCAGTCTTCCATCTTCCCGGATGTTCGAAATCATAAGTCCGATTTCATCTGCATGTGCCGAAAGCATGATACGTACATCGTTTTCCGGATTCAGAATACATGTCAGATTTTGCATCTCATCACGGCGAATCTCATCTGTATATTCTTTCATTTCTTCTGTTACAATATCCTGCACCTGCTCCTCATAACCCGATACCGAAATACTGTTAAGAAGGTTATTTAAAAATTTTTCATTCATTCTAGTCATCTTCTTTCTTACTTAGCCGTAACTTTCAGAAGATCTGCAAATGCAGACAGATTATAGGTTCCAAGTCCGCTTGCAACTGCATCCCCGATAGCAGCACAATCCATTCCCCCTGCGATTGCTGCCTGCAGTCCTGCTTTTGCGTCTTCTACAACCAAACACTTATCAACCTGTTCGTCTACATACTCTGCTGCTTTCACAAATACTTCCGGATCCGGCTTTGATTTTGAAATATTATTTCCGTCTGAAATTGCATCGAAATACTCTCCAAGTCCCAACTGCCCGAGAATAAATCTTGCGTTTTTACTGGATGATCCAATCGCCAGTTTATGTCCATTCGCACGAAGATCATCCAATGTTTCCTTTACTTCTGCAGACAGATCTGCAGGACTCATATTTTTCAGAAGTTCTTTATAGATATCATTTTTCTTTGTTGTCCAGCATTCTTTCTCTTCTTCGCTCATTTCTCCTTCATAGCGTTCCAGAATAATTTCAAAACTTTCCATACGGCTCACCCCTCTGAGTCGGTTATTGATTTCTTCATCAAAATAGATTCCCAGTTCATCTGCAACTGCTTTCCATGCTTGATAATGATATTTATCTGTATGACAGATTACTCCATCCAAATCAAAAATTACTGCATTGTATTTCTTCATCTTTTGCTTCTCCTTCTGTTTCAGACAAGTTAGAAATGATGACAGCGGCTAGGATGATCGCACATCCGATCACCATGCGAAGTGTAATCACTTCATGCAGAATGATGATAGAAAAAATCGTTCCAAATACAGATTCCATTGAAAGTACAATCGCTGCTTTTGTTTCATCTACATACTTCTGGCATGCGGTCTGGAGCAGATAACATACAGTCGTACTGATTACTCCCAGATACAAAACACTTAACCATCCCTGTGTTGTAACCTGAAAATCGTTCTCTCCAAAAATCACAAGACTGACTGCCGATAATACAAATGCTGTGATCATCTGCACCATGTTCAGTACAGATGCCGGATATTTTTTCACAAATTCTCCGGTAAAAAAGATTTGGAACGCAAATCCTACCGCACAGAGAAGTGTAAGACCATCTCCCAGACTCAGTGTAAGATTTCCATTCAAAGAAAGCAGTGCTACTCCAATAACGGACATGATTGCTCCAATGATTCCTTTCATGCCTACTTTCTTCTTCAAAATTATAAATGCAATGAACGGCACTATAACTACATTCAGTGCTGTAAGGAATGCATTTTTGGAAGGTGTTGTATATTGCAGACCGATAATCTGAAGTGCAAATCCTGCAAAAAGTGCAATTCCCATCAGAATACCTGCTTTTATTGCACCTGCACGCTTCTCAAGTTTCCCTTCTTTTTTATGCTGTCCCATGCTGATCATCCCCATCAGCACAGATGCCAACAAAAATCTTACCATCATAATCTGGAAAGGCTTCATGCTTCCCAGTGCCATATCACTTGCGACAAAGCCGCCTCCCCATATGACCGTAACCAGTATAAGTCCTCCGATTGCCAGCCATTTTTTCATCATATATCCTCCCGTCTCTTTTTTAGATTGTTGTTACTTTTCCATTTATTTCAGCTTCTACAGGTTCTCCTGCAAGACGAATGACCTTTGCCTGATTACTTCCATCTGCCGTAATTTCAAGCCATGCCCCTCTATAATGCAGACGGAATGTTAATCCCTGCCATTCCTTTGGCATATTCGGATGAACTTTCAACATACCATCTTCTCTTTGCGCTACACCTGCAAACCCAAATACAATTGTCTGCCATACTCCACCAGTATTTGCCGCATGGATTCCTTCTCTTGTATTTCCCTGCATATTCAACAGGTCAATAAAGGCTGCGCGGCGAAGATACCGATATGCTTTTGAATCATCCCCTACTTTAAGCCCCATAACAGAGAAAATACTCGGACTCAATGAAGAACCATGAAGTGTACGCTTTTCGTAATAAGCGTAGTTTTCTTTAATCGTTTCTTCATCAAATTCATTTCCCATAAGGTGTAACAGCATAACAACATCTGCCTGCTTATTGATCTGTGTCTCTCTTGCTCTTTTTGTCTTAAGTGCATCCGGACGTACTGGCCAGTCATTCTCATCATATTTTTCGATTGTTACATTATCAAGCTCGAAATATCCTTCAAACTGTTCCAGAAGTCTTGTGCCTTCTTTTCTTGGCAGATACATCTTTTCCTGCACTTCTTTCCAGTGTGCAGTTTCCGCCTCTGTAAGTCCTGTCTTTTCGATCAGGATATCATACGCTTCCTGATTCTCTTTCTTGATTGATGCAAGCAGTGACAGAACATATCCGAGATTCCATCTCGCCAGATAATTGGTATAGAGGTTATTATTAACCGGTTCATGCCATTCATCCGGTCCCGTTACCTGATTGATTTCATAACGATCCTGCTCTTTGTTGTACTCACAACGGCTTGCCCAAAATCTTGCTGTCTCTGTCAGAATCTCCGCTCCTTTGCTGTAAAGGAAATCCATATCCTGCGTAATCTTAACATAATTATAGATTCCATAAGCAACTGCTGCTGTTACATGATGCTCATATACCGCAACATAACATCTATAACAGGTTCCATCCGGCTCAATGGTCCAGTCCGGACACTGCTCTGTACCATCATCTGCTGACTCCCACGGATACTGTGCTCCTTTATATCCATTCTTATGTGCATTTGCACGCGCTGCATCCAGAAGATGGTATCTGTAATTTTCCAGATTCTGTGCAGTCTTCGGAAATACCCATGAGAAAAACGGAAGCATAAAAAGTTCGGTATCCCAGAAAGCATGTCCACCATATTCTTCTCCTGTTAAAAGCTTTGCCCCAACATTCACATGGTCATCATGTTCGTTTCCCGTACTCATCAGATGGAAAATGTTAAAACGGACTGCACGGTTCAATTCATCATCCCCTGTAATCTGAATATCTGCATTTTCCCACATATTCTTATAAACATCTTCATGCGCTTTCAGTTCCTGATCAAATCCCGTTTCAACAAATCCTTCAATTTCTTTTTCGATTGTTGTATGAAGAGCATAAGCCGGGCATTCTCTTTCTGTATACATCGAAACATATTTTACGATTTCTACTTCTTTTCCTTCTTCTACATGGATATCACCAAATTCCACACTCTGCTCACCAAATCTGCTTATCATTCTGTTTCCAAGAATCTGTTTTCCATCTGCATAAGCTTCGATACGGCATCCACAACCTACATGCAGATGATTTTCTCTGGTTGCAACTTCCACATAACATCCATCTGCTGCCAGCTTTTCATTCGCTGTCATATAAGTATGTTTTACCTTAAAGCGTGGTGCATCATAAAAATTAATGATCGTACCATCAATAATACTTTCTACTTCAATAATTCCACTGTAGTTGAGCGGTGTCACATAAAGCCGGATTCCCATCCTGTGTACATTGTTTCTGCTCACAAACCGGATTCCTTCGATCAAAGTCTCTCTTTTGAGTCCTTCAGACGAACTCTCTTTCCAAGAAAAGCTCCTTTCATATCAAGCACTCTTGAAAATTCCAAAATTTCACAGTCTTCAACTCCAATCAATTCTTTTTCTACATAAAGTCTGATTCCAAGCCAGTTCGGAAGTGTGGAAAGTTCACGCATAAATGTCTCTGACTTGTCAAACACTCCATTGATATAAAGATATGGAAGTGTAATCTTTGTTCCTTCCTCATGACTCCCCCGGATTCCGAGGTAGCCATTGGAAAGTGCAAACAAACTCTCATATTTGAGATTCTCTTTTGCCTCATACTGATCCTGCCAGATGAGCCATTCATCGCTATGTAATCTGTTTCTCAGATTTCCTGAAAACATTTCTCTGCTCATATATGATTGTCTCCTTTATTCTTAATCGATATACTGTTTTCTTGCTTTCCGGATTTCGGTTCCGCATTCTGCTGCCTGCACAGTAAATGCCATTGCAAAATCCTGAAGTTTTACTTTATTTTCTTCCAACTGTTCTTCTCCACAGCTGTTGCTTCCAAGTCCTGACTGGCGATAATCCAGATGGATAATCACATCATCCGCTTTTTCAATTTCAAATGGATGCTGTGCTTTTTCCAGACTTTCATCGGTATAATTAGCAAGGTTCAGACCAAGCTTCTCCTCCATCTTGCATAACAGACCATCTTTTCCATCTCCAATACGGAACCATTTCACCTGTTCATGATGTCCGTTTTCCTGTGGGAATACATAATCTGTCATCATTCCGTCAACTGTATTTTCGTAAATTCCCATAATAGATGCAGCCTTACTGTCTACATAACTCTCACCAGGTCCCATACCATACCACATCGTCTTCTGAAAGTTTTTATTTCCTTTCATAATGACTCCGATACGTGGTAAGAACGCTGGTTCCAGTTTTCCTCTCTGAACAGCTTTTCCCTGAATTTCCACCTTCATCTGTCCACAAGAATAAACCGTATAAGTGTAATCACATTCAAATCCCCAGGACTGGTTATAGCAACTGAAGAATGTTCCGATCCGGACGATCACCTTATCGTCTTCTTTCAGACAGCTGACATATTCTGTCTCTTCTACCGGTTTCTGAATAAAATATTTATTCATCCAGTCCTCTTTCTTGTACATGTCGTTATCGATTGTTGCACGGTATACATTCATTCTCGGTCCTTCAGTCAGATACTCTTTTCCATCTTTTCCAAAAGAAATCAATTTTCCAAATACAGTACTGAATTTTGCTGTCACACGGCTGTTTTCTACAGTAAGCCCCCCCTGTTCTTCTGTTACCTGAAGCTTATCAGCTGTTTCTCTTACCGAAAATCCATCTTTTCGAATCTGCATCGGAATCTGGACTTTCTTGATTTCATACCCTGCTGGTGCATAGTTTCTTTCTTCTTTCTGACATACAGTCAGATTCAGATAATAGTCTGTATTTTCCTGTAATTCAAATGCTGTAATTGGTAGGGTAATGATCTTGCCTTCATGCGGAGCAACCGAAAGTCCTTCAACGGTTCCGTCCTGTATCATCTGATCTTCCGCTTTTACTTCCCAATAAAGTGTTGTCGTATCCAGATTCAGGAAATCATAATAATTCCGGATCTGAATCTTGTTCATGCTTCCTTCAACAGCTGTAATTTCTACTGGTGCAATGATCTGTTTGTATTCTTCCATTCCCGGAGACGGTGTTCTGTCCGGCATCAGAATCCCATCGATGCAGAAGTTCCCGTTTGTTGGAAAATCTCCATAATTTCCACCATATTTATAATATTTCTTATCCTTTTCTTCAGTGTAAATTCCATGATCATACCACTCCCAGAGAAATCCACCCTGAAGACGTTTGTACTTGCGATACATATCCTGGTATGCTTTTAATCCTCCAGGACCATTTCCCATCGCATGTCCATATTCACACATTACGTGTGGCTTATCCCCTTTGATCTGATATTCTGCAATCTCTTTGAGACCTTTCAGTCTGGTATACATCGTAGAATATACGTCTGTCACTTCTGCCTCAAAATCTCCCTCGTAATGAACCAGTCTGGTATCATCCAACTCACGGATTGCTTCTGCTGCACTGCGGAAATTGCATCCGAATGCGGATTCATTTCCCATAGACCACATAATAATCGATGGATGATTTCTATCTCTCTTTACCATACGGACACTACGATCTACGTAAGCATCTTTCCAGGTCTCATCATCTGTGATCCATGTGTAATTTTCTACCCATTCAAATCCATGGCATTCCAGGTCTGCTTCATCGATCACATAAAGTCCATATTCGTCACACAGATCATAAAAATATTCATTTGCCGGATAATGCGAGCAACGAACAGCATTGATATTGTACTGTTTCATCAGACGAATATCTGATTCCATCTGCTCTCTTGTCACTCTTCTTCCTTCTCTTGGATTATAATCATGATGATTGACTCCGTTCAGAAGGATTACCTGATTATTGACACGGAAGTTCTTATCTTTGATCTCGATTTTGCGGAATCCACATCTGACTGTTACTTCCTGGTTTTCTGTCATTACTGTAAATTCATATAACTCAGGTGTCTCGGCTGTCCATGTATGAACTTCCGGGATCTCAGCCTCAATACATATATCTTTTCCTTCCGAAACAAGCTCACCTTCAAGAACAGTCTTTCCTTTATAAGAAAGCTTCCAGCCAAGATTTGTACCAGCCTGTTTCATTGTAATTCCAGCTGTAAAAAAACCATTTTTGTAGCTGTCATCCAGTGTCCCATTTACACGAAGATCCAGAACTGCATTCTTTTCCTCATTGATCAGTTCTACATCCCTGTAGATTCCTGATAACCACCACATATCCTGATCTTCCAGATAAGTACCGTCTGACCACTTGTATACACGAACGGTAATGTCATTTTCACCTGTTTTTACAAACCCGGTAATGTCAAATTCTGAAGGCAGTCTGCTGACTTTTCCAAATCCAACATGGTTTCCATTTACCCATACATCAAATGCACTGTCAACACCATGGAATTTCAGAACCGTGTCTTTTTCCATCCACTGTTCATCTAATACAACTGTCTTTTTATAAATTCCAGTTGGATTTTCATCTGGTACATGCGGTGGGTTTACCGGAAATGGATATAACACATCTGTATAATGCATCTTGTCATACCCTCTAAGCTGCCATACGGACGGAACATCAATCTTATCCCATCCTTCACATGCCCCCGACTGTTCAAATCCTTCCGGCGATAATTCCGGTGCATCAACATATTTAAAAGCCCATTCTCCATTTAAACTGATTTTCTTTTGCGAATCTTTATAAAAAGCCGTTCGTGCTTCTCTTCTCCCAATTCCGGTAATCCGATGATCTTCCCATCTTTTTACTTTTTTTCTTGCCATAATTTTCTCCTCTCAAGTGGTATCCCATATAAGACAGCAACAGCGGTCAGACAGATACAGTCTGCCTGACCGCTCCATACGCCTGTCTATTTGATAGAACCACTGGTTCCTTCAACAATATATTTCTGCGCGATAATGAAAATAATGATCGGCGGAATAATCATAATAATCGTAATACAAAGCATCGGAATAATCTGTGTACTGTGAACTCCTTTAAATGAAGCAAGTCCTAGTGCCAATGTATATTTGCTTCTGTCCTGTAAGAAAATGAGTGGTCCAAGATAGTCATTCCATACAGTCAGCATATTAAGTACACCGACAAGAATCAATGAAGGTTTCATGATCGGCATGAAAATCTTCCAGTAAATCTGGAACTGATTTGCGCCGTCAATTCGTGCTGCTTCCTCAAAATCCTTCGGGATTCCCATAAGGAACTGTCTCATCAGGAATACATAATAGGCAGATCCGAACCATGCCGGCACGATCAGCGGCTTCAGTGTATTGATCCATCCGAATAAGTTGAATTCCATGTACTGCGGAATCATGGTAACATCCCATGGAATCATCATTGTTGAAAGCAGGATCATAAAGAGGATATTTTTTCCTTTAAAGTTAAATCTTGCAAATCCATAAGCAACCAGTGAACATGAAAGAACCTGTCCGACTGTTGTCAGAACTGTTACAAGAATTGAATTCCAAAGATATGTTCCAAACGGCTGTGATTTCCATGCATTAATAAAGTTCTCAAAATGCCATTCTGCCGGCAGAAGTTTCGGCGGATATGCAATTGCTTCTCCTTCTGTCTTAAATGCAGAAAACAGCATGTAAATAAACGGTGCAAGAAAGTAAATGGCTACCAGTCCGAGTAATATGTAAATTACAATTTTTGATTTTTTAGACATCTTCATTACTTTCTACCCCCTTTTTTCTTTTTTGTTTTCTTTGCTCCGCTGTTTTTAGCTTCTGTCTCATAGAATACCCATGCGGATGATGACTTGAATACCACGGCAGTCAGCAGCAGAATGATGATAAACATTACCCATGCGTTTGCACTGGCATATCCAAGTTTGTGATGTTTGAATGCGTTATTGTATGTATACAGTCCATAGAAGTAGGTAGATTTAAGCGGTCCGCCTCCGGTAAGAAGCATAACCAATGTTACCTGTTGGAAAGAACTGATAATTGACGTAATCAGGTTAAATAAAATTGTAGGTGTAATAATCGGAAGTGTAATACTGAAAAATTTTCTTGCAGGACCTGCTCCATCAATAGATGCAGCTTCGTATACATCAACCGGAATATTTTTGATATCTGTATAGAAGATAAGCATCATCGTTCCAACACCAAACGCACTTGCAATTA
>OGOS01002228.1_pt1 | contig 10837 bp, 10 predicted proteins | sample 1552701 | NCBI WGS metagenome assembly OGOS01 (sample SAMEA2580128, study PRJEB22360) | human gut metagenome | biome: human gut; feature: human-associated habitat; material: faeces | place: Denmark | collected 2008/2010
AAACCCATCAAGGAGGTGCAAAAATATGGCAGTACCTAAGAGACATCTTTCCAAGGCCCGCCGCGACAAGCGTCGCAGCAATGTTTGGAAGCTGGAGGCCCCCGCACTGGTGAAGTGCAGCAACTGCGGCTCTCTGAAGCTCCCCCACCAGGCATGTGGCAACTGCGGTTACTACAAGGGCGAGGAAGTCATCAAGAAGGCCTAATTTGCGCGTAATTGGTGGCATAATGGTGTTATGTACAGAAGGGGAGGGCGCAAAGCCTTCCCCTTCTTGTGCTTTAAAGGAGGTGGATGCAGATGGCGATACGGATCGAGCAGGTGGATGCCGGCAGCGAGGCCGAGGCTCTTGGCCTTGCCCCCGGTGACGAGCTGCTGAGCGTGGACGACAACGAGCTGAACGACACGCTGGACTACGATTTTTATACCGACAGCAGCAGCTTCCACCTGAAAGCCCGGGTAGCAGACGGCATCCGGGAGTGGGAAGTACAGCGGCCGCAGCGCGGTCCCTTTGGCTGCGGGTTCAAGACCTATCTGGGCGATGCAAAGCATTCCTGCTCCAACCACTGTATGTTCTGCTTCATCGACCAGCTGCCCCCGGGTATGCGCGAGAGTCTGTATTTCAAGGATGATGACGAGCGGCTGAGCTTTTTGTTCGGCAACTACATCACCATGACCAATATGCAGGATCACGAGATCGACCGCATCATCAAGATGCACATCTCGCCCATCAACATTTCGGTGCACACCACCAACCCCCAGCTCCGTGTCCGGATGCTGGCCAACAAGCGGGGCGGCGAGGTGCTCAAGTACCTGCCCCGTCTGGTGGAGGGCGGCATCGCCGTCAACTGCCAGCTGGTGCTCTGCCGGGGCATCAACGACGGCGACGAGCTGCGCCGCACCCTGACCGACCTGTTGGCCCTGCGCCCGCAGGTCGGCAGCATCGCCGCCGCGCCAGCCGGTGTGACCGATTACCGTAAGGGTCTGTACAAGCTGACACCCTACGATAAGGAAACCGCCGCCGCCACGCTGGATATTCTGGAAGAATTTGCACAGAAATGCCGCGCCGAGTATGGCCGCAGCGTCATCTACCCCAGCGATGAGTGGTATCTGACCGCAGAGCGCCCGCTGCCTCCGGCAGAGTTCTACGATGCGTTCGCGCAGTTGGAGGACGGCGTCGGCATGTGGCGGCTCTACCACGACACCTTTTTGGAAGAACTGGAAAATTACACGGGTCTGGTGCTGCCCCACAGTATGGATGTGGTTACCGGCACGCTGGCCGGGCCGCTGATCCGGGAATGCGCCGATGCGCTGATGCAGAAGTATCCGCAGGTAAAGATCACCGTGCACGAAATCAAAAATGAGTATTTCGGCGGCAACGTCAGCGTGGCGGGCCTTGTCACGGGCACCGACATCATCAAGCAGTGCAGCGGCAAACTGCACAGTGACCTGCTGGCCGTGCCCGAGGTCATGATCCGCGACGAGAAAGGCCAGTTCCTTGACGACATCACGCTGGAGGAGCTTGGCAGAGCGCTGGGCTGCCGCGCCGTCAGTATCCCCACCGACGGCGGCGGATGCTGCAAGGCAATGCTGAGCACCCACAAGCGCAAAACGATAAAATTCAAACGATAAGAGAGTAGAGAGGGAGGAAGGCAGACATGGCAAAACCGATTGTAGCCATCGTGGGCCGCCCCAACGTGGGCAAGTCCACCATTTTTAATAAGCTGACCGGTCAGCGCCTCGCCATTGTCGAGGACACCCCCGGCGTCACCCGTGACCGCATCTTCTGCGACTGCGAGTGGTCCGGCCACAAGTTCCTGCTGGTGGACACCGGCGGCATCGAGCCGCGCATTGACGACGGCCTGCTGGCCCACATGCGCGAACAGGCACAGCTGGCCATTGATTCCGCAGACTGCATCGTCATGGTGACCGAGCTGTCCGCGGGCGTCACACCGCAGGATCAGGACGTTGCCGGAATGCTTATGCGCAGCGGCAAGCCCGTTGTGCTGGCTGTCAACAAGTGCGATAAGGTCGGCGAACCCCCGATGGAGCTGTACGACTTCTACAGCCTCGGCCTCGGCGAGCTGATTCCGGTCTCCGGCGTGCACGGCCACGGCACCGGCGACCTGCTGGACGCGGTCTGCGCCCACCTCAACTTTGAGGAGGACGAGGAAGACACGGATGACCGCATCACGGTTGCCGTCATTGGCCGCCCCAACGTCGGCAAATCCAGCCTCATCAACCATATTCTGGGCGAGAACCGTCTGATCGTCGCCAACGAAGCCGGTACGACCCGCGATGCCATCGACACGATGGTGGAGAACAAGTACGGCAAGTTCATTTTTACCGACACCGCCGGCCTGCGCAAGCGCGGCAAGGTAGAGAGCGGCGTTGAGCGCTACAGCGTTCTGCGCAGTCTGGCCGCTGTCGAGCGCAGCCGCGTGGCCCTCATCCTCGTGGACGCCACCGTCGGCTTCACCGAGCAGGACAGCAAGGTGGCCGGTTACGCCCACGACCAGGGCAAAGCCTGCATCATCGTCGTCAACAAGTGGGACGCCGTGGAGGGCAAGGAGACCAACACCATGGAACTGCAGCGCCGCGGCTATGCCGAGTGCTTCAGCTTTATGGGCTATGCACCCATTATCTTCATCTCTGCCCAGACCGGCTACAACGTGAACAAGCTGATGCAGCTGATCCGGGATGTGGACGCCGAGAACGGTGCCCGCGTGCCCACCGGCGTGCTGAACGAGATGCTGGCCCGCGCTACTGCCCGGATGCAGCCCCCCAGCGACAAGGGCCGCCGCCTGAAGATCTACTACCTGACGCAGGCCTCTACCCGTCCCCCCACGTTCGTGGCCTTCGTGAACGCAAAGCACCTGTTCCACTTCAGCTATCAGCGGTATCTCATCAACCAGATCCGCGAAAACTTTGGTCTGGAGCATACGCCCATTCGTCTGGTCGTGCGGGAGCGCGGCTCCGGCGAGGTGGGTGCCAAGGACGTATAACACGTCAGGAGGGCTCAGATGATGGAATCTGTTCTCATCGCTGCGGTGTCCGCCGTGCAGGCATACCTGCTGGGCAGCATCGACACCGGTATCCTCGTCAGCAAGTTTTTGTACCACGATGATGTGCGCAAGTACGGCAGCGGCGCTGCCGGCATGACCAATATGCTGCGCACCTTCGGCAAAAAGGCAGCGGCACTTACCGCTTTCGGCGATGTGCTCAAGGGCGTGCTGGCTGTGTGCATCGGCCGCTGGCTGTTCACCCTGATGCCGGAGAGTACCACGCTCTCGCCGTATCTTGCGGTGTATCTTGCCGCCATCTTTGCCATTATCGGCCACTTGAAGCCCCTGTATTTCGGCTTTAAGGGCGGCAAGGGCGTACTGGTGGCGGGTGGTACCATTCTGGCCATCCAGCCGGTGCTGATCCCCTTTCTGGCGGTCATCTTTCTGGCCTGCCTGCTGCCCACGGGCATGGTATCGCTGGGCAGCGTGACCATGGCGGCACTCTACCCGGTGCTCACCATCTTGTACGGTGTGTTCCGGGGCTACTCCGCCGCCGATCTTACCGTGTGTGCCATCGGCTCGGTGATCATGGGCGCGATGGTCATTTATATGCACCGCTCCAATATCCAGCGCATCCGCGAGGGCAAGGAGTACCGCTTTGGCCGTCACGGCAAAAAGTAACAGAAAATAGTAAACCACCCCGCAGCAGCCGTTCACCGGCCGCTGCGGGGTGGTTTTTGTATAGACTTATTCCTTTGTCTCGGTCTCTTCCTCAGGCTTTGCTTCGGAATGCCGCCGACGGAACCAGTCGGCGGGGATACCGCTCTGGGCGGGGGTAAGATCCGGCGCAGGGTGACCATCCGGCAGATGCGCACCAAAGGCCGGGACAAAGAAGAACTTGCGCACAATGAAGATCAGCGCGATTGCGCCCACGCTGAGCAGATTCTCCACGGCGGAATCGTGTCCCACCACCAGATGGCGGGCAATGGCGTAAAGCAGCACCTCAAGGCTGCTGCCGGGGCTGTGCTTGGCCAGCATCTTGATGAACTCGATGCCGATCACAATGTCCAAGCTGCGCTCCAGAAAGGTGCGGATCTCTGCCTCGTTGCCATCGAACAGCAGGCCGGGCATCCAGCGGATCAGAGGCACAACGCTGAGCAGCAGACCGATCAGCACCAGCCCGGATAACAGCACTTCCAGCAGACTGGAAGCCTGAATAATGCGGTTGCGCAGGGAGGTACGCCAGTGGCTTTCTACCGGGTGAGAGGGATGTTCCATAGTAAGACCTTCCTTTCAGCATTCTGCTGCATAAAGATCGACAAAATCCTGCCTTTATTGTAGCAGACGAGAGAAGGTCTGTCAATTTCAATCCACGATGGTGACGGTGGTCTGCGGGCCGACGGCCACATAGCCGGACTTTTTGATGCAGTCCTGCCCGGCGTCGGTGTCCAGCCAGTCGTACAGGCGGCGCTCCGGGCTGTCGGCGGCGGCATCCGGGTGGATGACAGCGTAGAAATCGTTGCACAAGGGGTAGCTGCCGTCGGCAAGGGTGTCGTTACTGGGGGTCACACCGTCCACCGTCAGCAGCCGCAGACCGGGCTTAGAGTACATCTGGTCGATGTAGTAATATACGGAAAAGCCGATGGCATTGGCGCTGTTGTTGTAATCGGCAATGCTGTCCACCAGCTCGCCCATTTCGGCGGGTGCCAGCTCAGAGGGCGGGGTCATCAGCTCGCCACCCTGAATGAGCAGTTTTTTGAACAGGGTCTGGCTGCCGGAGTCCTCGCCGCGCTGAAAGGCAACGATGGCCTGATCCTTGCCGCCTACATCCTTCCAGTTGGTGATCTTTCCGGCATAGATATCCCGCAGCTGCTGCTGGGTAAGCGCCTGCACGGGGTTATCCTCGTTGACGATGAACACCAGCGCGTCCACCCCGATGGGCTTCTGCTCCAGCTCCACATTGGCTTCCTGCAGCTCTTCTTTTACATAGTCCGGCGCTTCGTACACCACCAGCATCCGGGTGGTGGTGTCGTACAGACCAAAGTTCTCCCATGCGTAGGCGGTGGTGCTCACGGTGATGCTGCTGCGGGCTTCCTCCAAGTCCATGCCGGTGGTATCGGCCAGCATCTGCGCCATCAGCGGGATGCAGGCAGTGCTGCCGTCCAGCGGGGGAAACTCATCCACGGTCAGGAACGGCTCCGGCTGCTGCACAGCCGAGGACGCTGCAGAGGACGCGGGCGGCTCTGCGGCAGAGAAAGCCGTGCTGCCGGAGGGCGCATCCGTGCCCTTGCAGGCGGTCAGCACCCCGGCGGCGGAGCAGGCAGCCAGCCCCAGCAGAAAACTGCGGCGGGAAATTTTAGCGTTTTTCATAAGAAAGCCCTCCTAACTCAATAGCCATAACTCGGTACATCGTCCGCAGTGGCAGACGAGAAAATGCTCTGGCAGTACAGCCAGTTGCCGCTTGTGTCCATCCAGCCCACATAGAAGCCCCGTTGTGCGGCAAACACATGGTCGGGCAGGGCATTCAGACTGTTGGAATAGTACCCGGTGCAGCTGGAAAGTCCATGCAGCACCACCTTGCCGTCTGCATCCAGCACATCGCATACGTTGCCGTAGGCGCTGCCCGCAGCGGCGCGGCTGCCGTAGAACATGGGTCTGCCGTCAGGGTCGGTGGTCAGGTAGTTGACGTAACTGTATTTGCCTTGCAGGGCGGTCAGGTCGCTGACAAGCCCCTGCGGGCCGTACAGCCGGGTGGCGGTGGTCTCGTAGCGGTCGTTATCCTGCAATTTCAGCCAGACGTAGCCGTTGCCGCAGTTGCTCATCCGTACCCGCTGCTGGTGCTCCACCGGTTCTACGGTGGTGTCGGTCAGCAGCTTTCCGTTGTCCGTGCTGTACACCCGCAGACTGCCATCCAGCGCGTAGACGGCTACGGTGTTGTCGGTGGCGTTCACATCGTACAGCGGGGTCTTGGTGCCGGTCTCCAGATCATAGAGTTCGTAGCCGTGATCCTCGCCGCTGTGCCATGTTACCACATAGCCCGGGAAATACTGGCTGGGCTGTTCGTCAAAGGCGGCAATCAGTCCGCGGTCCTCGGTGGTCATGTCCCGCAGCTCGTACCGGCCATCACTGGTGGAAAAGCTGGCAAGACCGCCCGGATAGACCTGCAAAAAGCCCGTGCACTGCTCGCCGGTCAGGACGTTGTACAAAATCCGGTCGGTGGTTTCTTCCCCGGTGGTAACATCCAGCACCACCCAGTCGCTCAGGGTGTCGCTGTCGTAGAAAAGGCGGTATGCCGAGGCGGCGTCGGCGCGGTAGACGGGGGTGCCGTCCTTTTCCTGCATCACCACCCAGCTGTTCTGCTGGTAGTCGGTATCCCAGTCGTAATCGTCCAGTCCCTCCGGGCGGGCGTAGCAGCTGAACACCAGCTTATCGCCGCATAGGGTGCAGCTGTATGCGCCCTCCGGTACCGGCAGCGCTGCACCGGTGGCAAGGTCGATGACCTGACAGGTGCCGTAGCCGGACTCCGGGACGTATCCGCCATCGATCAGGCGGCTCTCCTGCAGCACCAGCAGGCCGTTTTGCAGGGTGGCGCTCTGCTCGCCCTCAAAGGACATTACTTCAGTGCCGGTCTTGTCGTACAGGGCTGTGCGGCGTCCGCCCCGGCCGGTAGGGTCGGACCAGCTGCGCAGCCAGTAGTCTGCGGTGCCGGTGGCACTGTCCTCCACCAGCGAGACGTTCTCACTGCGGGCAGACTGGTGCAGCGGGGTGCTGCCGCACAGGATGGTGGTGCTGCTCCCGGAACGGCCGTAGTAGTACAGCACCCGCAGACGGCCATCGTTCAGCACGGCAGGGTCGTACAGGGGTTTGCCGTTGTCGTCCGTAGGTACCGAAACGGCAGAGCTTGCAGCGCCCGGCACGCCGGTGGCGGGCGGCAGCAGGGCACAGCCGCAGCCCAAGGTAAGGGCAAGGGCTGCGCAGACCGCCCCGCAGCCGATACGCAAGACAACACGCTTCATAAAAACCACTCCTTTGCAAAAACAGGGAGGAAAATTTTACCGTTCACTCAGAATACGAAACAGCCGCATTTTTCATTGCAGAACTTGCAGAAAAATGCGGCTAAAAACGGTTACAATTACATTACAGCTGCGCCGGGGCATGGGACGCTTCTGCCTTGTCCATCTGCTCCAGCTGCCGCAGAAAGGCCAGCAAAAAGGGCAGAGAAATGAAGCAGGTGAGCGTATCCGCAATGGGCTGGCAGAGCTCCACGCCCACAAGTCCCAGCACCCGGGGCAGTACAAGAATCAACGGGATAAAGCACACGCCCTGCCGGCAGCAGGCCAGAAAGGTGGCACGCCCGGCCTTGCCCACGCTCTGGAAGGTCATGTTGGTCACCACGATCACCGGCTGCAGAAGGATGGCAAAGCACTGGTAGCGGAAGGCGGGCAGCGCCACAGCGGTGACCGCCGGGTCATCCCGGAACAGGCGGATCAGGTTTTCATCGTTCCACCAGCACACCGCGATCAGCACCACCAGCAGCGCAAAGGCGGCTTTCAGGGTAAAGACGGCGGCCTGCCGCACCCGGTGGTACTTGCGCGCGCCGTAGTTGAAGGACGCCACCGGCTGCAAGCCCTGTCCCACGCCGATGGCCACCGAGAGGATGAACATAAAAATGCGGGACACGATACTCATGCCCGCCACGGCGGCATCGCCGTAGCTGCGGGCGGCAATGTTCAGCAGCATCCCGCCGATGCTGTTCAGCCCCTGACGGCCAAAGCTGGGCGCGCCGCCTGCAAGGATCTGCAAAAACTCGCGCGGCTCCCGGGTGACGGCGGAAAGCCGGAACTGGCTGACCGTTTTGCCTCGCAAAAACATATACAGCAGAATGCCAAAGCTGATGGTCTGGCTGAGGGCGGTGGCAATCCCGGCACCGGCAGTGCCCAGCCCTAAAGCGAACATGAACAGCGGGTCCAGCGCAATGTTCAGCAGTCCGCCGGTGACCAGCCCGACCATGGCAAGGTTCGCCTTGCCCTCATACCGCAGGATGTTGTTCATCACCAGACTGGAGATCATCAGCGGTGCGGCAAGCAGGATGGGCCGGGCGTAGGCACAGGCATGGGGCAGAATGGTTTCGGTGCTGCCCAGCAGCATCATAAAGTCCGGCAGGGTGGCAAGGCCGACCACCGCCAGCACTACGCCAAAGGCCAGCGCCGTAAAAAAGCTGGTGGAAGCAAAGCGGGTGGCGGCGTGGGTATCCTGACTGCCCAAGCGGCGGCTGATGATGGTGCCGGAGCCGTGCCCCAGCATAAAGCCCAGCGCCTGAATGATGGCCATCAGGCTGGAAACGACACCCACCGCGCCGGAAGCGCTGGTGGAGATGCGCCCTACAAAAAAGGTATCGGCCAGATTGTAGATGCTGGTGATCAGCATACTTAAAATCGTGGGCGCGGCCAGACTGAGGATCAGCCGGGGGATAGGGGTCTCAGTCATTTTGTGATACTGCACCGCAGTGCGGTCCTGCTGGGTCATGGGCAAATATCCTCCTTCAAAAAACGAGAAAACCGCCCCTTTCAGAGCGGCAGATAGTCCTGATGAAAACAGTATAACGCAGTTGCGACAAAATGTCGAGGGAATAAAAACGGCCTTTCGCCCCTGCGAAGGGGCGAAAAAGCAGGCGAAAACAGGGTGGTTTCTATATAAAGTGCTAAAGAATTGTCGAATTGCTTGTGAAAAATCACGATATGTGGTATTCTTTATAAGAAGGAATTGGAAAAATCTGTGCATTTTATGATTGGGAGGGATTTGTACATGAAATCCGTAGCACAAACTGTGATCGAGGCCGACCGCTTTTATACCATTGCCGCTCACACCGGCAATGTCATTCAGGCAGTGGAGGGCAGCAAGGACGGCGGCACTGTCCGTCTGGGCAAGTATGACCACAAGCCCGAGCAGGAGTGGAGCTTTGTCCGCGAGGGCGATGGTGTGTACCGCATCCGCAACCGTGCCTCCGGCAAGCTGCTGGATCTGACCATGACCGGCACCGCCAATGGCACATGGCTGCACCTGTGGGAGGACGTGGGCGGCACGTCCCAGATGTGGAAGGTGGAGCACACCCCGGAGGGCACCGTGCGTCTGCGCTCTTCCTGGGCAGGCGGCAAGTGCGTGGACACCGTGGGCATCGGTGCCGAGGTGGGCGCTGTGCTGCAGATCTGGCAGGAAGTGCCCGGCGGTGGTGACCAGCTGTGGGTCATCTCTGAGGTAAAGGACCGCGTAAAGCGTGCCGCCAAGGTTGAACAAGCAGCGCCCGCTGTTGAGACGAAGGCCGCACCGGCCAAGGAAGCCGCTCCCGCCAAGAAGCCCGCAGCCCGCAAGCCCCGCACCGCCAAGAAGGTGGAGGAGAAGCCCGCTGCGTCCGCCGCAAAGGCTGCAGAGCCGGTCAAGGCAGAAAAGCCCGCTGCAAAGAAGGCTGCTAAGGCAAAGGCTGAGCCTGCTGCTCCCGCAGTAGAGGTGAAGGCAGCTCCCGCCGTGGCAACCAAGGTCGAGCCTGTTACTAAGGCTGAACCGGCTGCCAAGGCAGCGCCCGCAGCGGAAGCCAAGACTGCCCCTGCCGCCGCAAAGCCCAAGGCAAAGCGTGCACCCTGCAAAAAGACCGTAAAGAAGTAAAAAAACTTTTAAACAGCAAAAAATCGGACAGAGTGCGATCTGTCCGATTTTTTGCGTTTATAGAAGCTTTTTATGCAGCAGGGGAGGCAGCATCATCGCTCTGGGCAGCGGTCTGCACGAACTGCACGATGCTCTCGATGGTCTTGCGCAGCTGCACAAGGCTTTCCACGTCAGAGTCCTGCATCCGGGAAGTAGGGGCGGTCACCACGGTCTGGGCGGCAGTCACCGTGCCGGAAAGTTCTGCATGGATGTGGTGGGCGGGCACGTCCAGCAGGATGTGCACCTTGGGGGACAGGGTCTTGAGCAGACCCTGCTTTTCGATGCCCAGAATCAGCTGCGGCGCATCCTCCCCGGCGGCGAGGTTCGGCAGCTGAAGGTAGAGGTAACCTTCTTTCGCGTTGGCGGGCTGCACGGTTTTGAGCTGTTTCAAGTCCAGCTGGAAGTCGTTCACCTGCTGCAAGCCGGTGGCGGCGGGGTCTACCCCCAGCAGGGTGGCCAGCTGGTCTTGGGAGATGTAGCTGCCCAGCGACCAGCCCGGCAGCAGCAGGCTTGCCAGCGGATACTCGGCTACAACTGTGCTGCGCAGCTTGTTGTACAGCTGTCCGGCGTCGTACAGGGTCTCTTCCTCGCTGATGTACATCCGGGTCAGAGGGGCATCGTTGACGGTGCTGGTGCCCGTCGGGTACAGCGCCAGCTGCACTGCCCGGGGGGTATACTGGCCGGTCAGGCTGCCGGTGGTGCCGCCGAACTTGTCCAGCAGGGCGTAAAGGGCGGGGGGCTCGGCCTCGGTGGAGGTGATGGTGTAGTCCAGCGCAAAGCTGGCACCGCTCTGGAATGCCTTGATCTTGCGGCTGACCAGGCTGTACAGTACCGCCGCAGCCACCACGCACACCAAAACCAGACACAGCAGAACGATCAGCGCCGCCCGCAGACCAGTGCGCTTTTTGTGGGAAGATGCCATGGGAAAACCTCTCCTTCCGGTAAAACGTATTTGCTTCAGCATAACGGAACTGCACGCAAATGTCAAGCGCCGCAAACTGCGGACAAAACAAAAAACCTGAAACATTTCTGTTTCAGGTTTCTGGCGGAAAGATGGGGATTCGAACCCCAGAACGCTTTTGACACGTTACACGATTTCCAGTCGTGCGCCTTAGACCAACTCAGCCATCTTTCCA